>Ga0065711_1031145_pt1 | contig 30440 bp, 15 predicted proteins | sample Hoacrofraction12_FD_59098 | JGI IMG/M metagenome (GOLD analysis project Ga0065711, IMG submission 59098) | Hoatzin crop microbial communities from Cojedes, Venezuela - Epithelial fraction 12 v2 (version 2) | ecosystem: Host-associated > Birds > Digestive system > Esophagus > Crop | place...
CCCCCCCCCCCCCAGTAGTTTACTGAATTTTACAAAGAGTTTCTTCGTGGCATGGTTTTATTATGCATGGTGAGTTTTAGCCTCTAGCCTGGCAATGCAATTAGAGGATAGCTGTCAAAACCAGGGTGATGAATCATAGGCTGTCTGTGATGAATATGCCAATTGCTTGCAGTGTGCGCTAATGTTTAAGAATATTTCACTTTGCATCCTTACCGGTTTACCAGTTGTGGTTCCAGTAGCATAAATTATGGTATAGGCCTTTTGTTATTGGGAAGAAGGTGTCTAGTGCTGTTAATGCTGAAGTTGGTTTTTAATATTTCTTTTAGTAAAATGTACACGTACAACCTAGTGCATATTAAGCTAATTATGGCGTGAGGAGTGTACAGTTTTTTTCCTTGAGTGATTTTATCTTGTAAACTTTTTTTGTTTGGTAAGCCAGGCATTAACAAAGGAATTATAAGGACAGAAGTTCTAGTTAGCAAACCATCTGTCCTTTATCATCCATCAGACATTACAAATTAATTTCGGTGCATATGTATTCCTATGTAAGACTCAGAGAAAATTATTACCGGTAGCACATGGCTCAGTGATTTGTTTACTAGGGAGCACTCAGTTATTTCTATGAAATCAGTAACACTTCTCAGTCGGCAACACACCATCACACATCCATTGTCACTATGAAGTGTTTTCCTGTTCTTCAGTCATACTTGAAGAACCTCTTGTGGTATCACCCCCACAGCAAAACATATTTATAGGTTACAGAAAGATAACCTCAAGGAACTGAGTGGCCTCATTTTCTTTCTGTCTGCTGTTGCCACTGACTTCAGTGGCATTTGTGCATACTCAGTGACCTGCATTTCAAAAGTACTGTTTTTAAGCAGATAAATTAATGGAAAAAATTATTCCAGTGGGGATCTGTTTTCTTCTAGCACAATAAAACAAAATAAAGTCTTGCTCTGCTGACCCTTAAAAAAAATTGCAATGTTGCGGGGAATGGAGATAGCATCGTCTTCGACACTGAACTGTACCATAGATGTAGACAAACACACCAGAACTTGTTCTGCAGCTTTCGCTGACCTTCGTTTGACTCCATGGTCCTTCAGAATTGTTTTCAGTCATTTTGTTACTTTGATTTCTAAAACTTTTTATCAAAAGATGTGGTAGATCTGGACTGAGGGGAAGATTCTTATGCTAGGGTTAACTGGTATCTATAAAGTGCATTTCTACTTCTGTTTATAAAATGCTATTTCTATTAGTATATTTCTATTCTAGCTTTAAAATGCTTTTTTCTGTTTAGTCTGAAGTTTTAGGCTGTTAGGGATTATTAGCAGTCAGCGTTATAGAGCATTTGTCAGTTTAACTCAATGAGAGCCTGAAAGTTATTAAAAATTATGTTTTGAATTAAATTATTAAAAAGTAATGCTAAGGCAGTCCTCAAATGATTGAAAAATATTGTAAATTATTCACTTAACATCACTGTCAGGGTGGAAGATTTTTATGAGTACAGTTAAGGCAGTAGAAGCTCTCACTGAATTCCGAAGAGGGTAGTTGTTAAAATAGACATTACTGCCATTTTAGATAAAATAAAAGAAGCCCCAAACCAGGTTTTGCTTCTGTCTCATTTTCTCTGTTCACCAAATGAAGTTTTTATTGCTCAGCTGATTCATGTCCTGCCGTATTTTTCTTGTATTCATTGTTGTATTTCCTCAGAAATAAAATTGCAGTATGAAATAAAAATCTATTTCAAGAATTTGCATTGCATCACAATAGTTGAGACCCCACCCCTGCAGGAGGACAGTATCTGTGTATACCAGTAGTTATAAAGGGTCTGTCTCAGGACTGGGATTATTGTGTTTTCTTGTGGTGGAGAATGCTCTTACATACTTCATACAAAAATGAGAACATGTTTGGCTTGTACATACAGGTTTTTGTAATTTTCATAGCTTTTCATAACAGTGGTAATTCCAGGCTTTAATTAGTCCATTAATCAATTAATTACAAAGCTTTGTGTTCAAAATGAAGTCCATGGAGTATTTGCAACCTTGATACTGCAGTCTCTAGCCGCTGATAAAACTCACCAATAAAATCAAGAGACAGTGCTTTTTGTTTCTGAGTGGGTGAAATACAGGTAGTTACCTAAATAATCTGTTCAGTTATACGTCTGCTGTTTTATGCAATTTGAAAGAAAAAACATCTTGTTTCTATACTATTGTACTAACTCCTTAGCCTTTTCTCCAAGTGACTGCTGTAGATGTTGGTCAAAATAAATTAGCAATATTGCATTGCAAAGTCAATGGACTCATCTGATGTTTGTGGTTTTTTTTTTTTTTTAAATTTAGGTCATAAGCTTTAGCAGTGTCAGTGTATTAGTCAGCTGGTTAATCTCAGCTGCATGATACCATATGCTTTGAAAAGTATGAATGAATGGAAGATTTTTAATAAATGACACTTTCTGTATTTTAGCTGTGCGTAAATACAACTTTAGAAGCAAAGGAAGAACTAATGAAATTTACCCTATATTCAGTCTTTCATCCAAAGAAGATGGTATCTTTGGCACACAGGGTTGCGATGACCACATCAATGTGACTTTGGTGGCTAAATAGAAGAAAGCCCTTCAAAAGCAGTAAAACTTACACACAGACCTATGGGGGAGGTGAAGGAAAGCATTAGAAAAAAGCAGTATGAAGATGAAGCCAGTTACAGTGGAGAACATGAGCTTAGCAGGAGCAGCGATGCTGCCCGACTGTATTTTGAAGGGAAAAGGTGCGTGCATGTGGCAGAAGCCTTTTGTTGGTGCAATCTGCGTGCCTCCGTGCTGATTTCAGTCCCAGTGGAACACTGTGGGCGATGAGCAGAACTGGGCCCCGAGCCCTCTGAAGAGAGGGTGGTTTCTTTGGCTCGATGCACCTGATAGCCTTTCCCTTGACGCATGCGGATGTCATAGGCGTTTGCCATCCGAGGAGGGGTTCACATCTCCCTGTTAGCCACAAAGCGGTGGTAGGCACCATAAAAATGGTGAATGAGAGTGGCACTTTTTCCCCCAAACAAAGCATACTACACTGAAAAGCTTAAAAAAAGCTAGTGTAATTTCATGGTCTTACTCATATCTGAGAAACTTGTAGGTCATTCTTCCCGTGGGCAACATTCAGGTGTTCATCTGCTTTTCAGCAGAAACTTGTGTGAATAGCTTCTTCAGCTTTGGTTTTCTTTCTTTATTGTTCAGCTTGTAAGTGATCTGGAGGGTAGATGTACGGAAACGGTTTCTTGCTCCTGTGACTGCAGAATGTGCAGAGGAGGTTTTTGCATGTTAGCACTGTCTGTTAGATCCAAAGTACTAGTAACCTTCTAAAATCTCAGTGATCTGGAAGACAGTATTGGCTGCTAATGGTTCCATGAGCATTTCAGAGCTCACATTTAATTCCATAATTTCTGTAGCCTTGATGTCACGACAAATAGATACTCATGTTAAATATGAAAATGTTAAATCTACAGACCTACAACAGGAGTGTTCCATATACGATACATTGCTGATATTTGATACCCAACTGTAATCATGGTGGTTATTTTTACAGGCACATTTTTTGTGAACATGATACACACTTTAGTCACTTCGCAATACGAAGACAGGAAGAGAACATGCTTTGTGGAGAATATACTGATTCTGTAAGATAAGAAGATGAAAGATAAGAAAAATTTGTGCAGAAAGTAGAAAGCCTAGAAAAACAATCTGTCTGTATACATGAAAGATTTGGTGGATTTGCTGTATGTTGTATTTTATTTGCAACTAAACTTCAACACTAGTCATTACATTCTGGTTGTCAAATTCCCACCTGCAATTTAAAGGAACTTCAGTAATTTTCATTTCCTGCCTTTAACAGTTGTGTGTTTTTGCTCAACTTACTGTATTCCACTCTAGATACAGTTTCACTGTATTTGTGAACTAAAAGGATCAGTTTGAATAATGGAAGTTTTTGGTGTATCTTTTTTGATAGAAGAGCAAACAGAGTCATTCCAGTCTTTTAAATTAAATGTTTTCGTTCATGGCACAGGTTTAGGGTAGATAGGTCTTCATGAAGAAACAGGTATTTCTTGTGTTCCCTGTGGTGTATAATGTACAGGATTTATACCATGTACATTACTGTATTGAAATATTGCCTAAAAATATTTTCTGCCTTACCTATCAATCTGGTGGAAGAAGAATTAAATTCTCTGGAATAGGAATTTTTTGTGAGTACAACTGCAATGAAAATACACATTTGTTTGTTATGAGAAAGCTGAAATGTGCTTATCAAAAGTCTGAGTAAAAAACAGTTTATAAGAAGTTGTTTAAATTTTGCAGTTCATTGTGATTTCTTCTTTGAACTCATGCAGAGATGCAGCATGCACTTTAAACAGCTAGCTGCTGCCTGATGTTGGGCAACATCTGGCAGTTGAGAATGATGGTTGATAAAATGCAGTTAACCCAACAGGCACGGTTTGTTTATGCAATTAGTTGAAATTCAGAGCTGGAATATTCATTCACTGGTTTTGGTTCATGTTTGTTTTGTTTTGTTCTATTTTATAAGCCCAGAGCCCTCCAGATAGCTTCATGCAATTGAGGCTTTCAAGTTATTTAATTTATTACAAAGCTTCTTAGGTAATATTTAAAGAAATTACAGAACCTTTACATCTCATCTACAACAAAAGCCTCGAAACATATGTATTTTTTTTGTGTGTGTGTGTTAAGTATATATTAGCTTAAAAGTATACTGGCTTTTCAATATTTTTGTGTATAGGAGGACGAAATTCCTTACCTATCATGAATCAGTGTTAACCAGAATTGTTTGGGGTTTTTATTTTTGGTAAAATGTGTTAAGATCTTCAAGTGAAAATTAATATATGAGTGAGAAATGTTACTGCACAAAGGTTAATTTGGAATAGATTCTGACCACCATCCATTGCTTCTTGTTTTCATCACAACACTATTTCCAGTAAATATTGAAATTTTTGCCCTTTCTTAATAGCTTGAAACCAGAATGATTAGTAATGGCTGCATGAACATCTCTGGGCTAGTATGTGGCTATACATACATAGATGTTTTTAAGGATGACTGCTGTCAGTTGCATATCAAGGTCTAACCCCTATACAAAATGAGTATCAGAAGTTAGCTGACATTTTGTGGGATGTCCCATGTTGGGGTGTTCCCCCGCAGTCACCTGGGTGGGAGAGAGGTGAATTCGGTTCCATGGGAAAGGAAAACATAGATGATTCGCTGTTCTGTTAATCCCAATTGTTTGTTGAATATTAAAGCAAACCATAAAGCTAGGATGATTGTGGTGAAAATTTAATGTCCTTAATTTAAGAATGACAGACTCTGAGAGCCAGAGAAAGAAGTCAGAAGTGAGCTCCACTGCAGCAGTAATGCCGTAAAAGGAATTCGGAAAGACTGAAAATAAAATTGTAGACAGTGTGTGTTACTGGAGTCACCCAAAGAAGAAGTAACTCTATGGAGAAAATGTTCTAAGATACGGAGGATTTCCTAATAGTTGTTCCTACTGCTGGTACCCTGTTGAATTGAGATGTCTTTTCATGCTTAAATAGCTTATACGTGGTGGAAACAGTTCAATCTTCAAGTCTTCTAACTTTCCGGAGCTCAAAAACAGTTTGGCCTGCAAAGGGAAAGAAACCTGTTCAAATGCAGCTTTTTTCAGCCTCCTGATATTCCTTGAACTGATATATTTTTGAGACCACATCGCAGCCCATTCACAAAATATTCGTGTTGTAACTCCATGTTCGCACCACTGTCGTTAGTTGCCTCACAGTAATAGTAAGAGTAAAGGGAATTTGACGGTCTGGTGCAAGGGAACACTTCAGAAGTGAGAAGCGCTGACACTGCTCGGATAGTGCCTCACTTCCTCATAGTGTCCCAGGTTAGGAAGATTTGTTACTATAATTCTTCGATTATTACAATGTTGTACAGGAAGCAGTTCTCTGTTTGCAAAGAAGCCATATTTTTTTGCATAAAAGCAGCTATAAAAATGTCTAGAATGCAGCTTGAAGCTTCCCTTCTTGTTTTGTTCAAGGATAGTTTTAGGCAGGCAGCTAGGCAATGACAGATTTAAAAAGTAAGTCTTCCTAGGGAGGCAGATTGAGCCTCACAATTAGGTGGCTTTCAGCCCCAAGTGGCTGTGAGAATGGAGTGTGAGTTGTGTCTTCCCCTGTGGCTGCAGAATCAGTGGATCTGGCTTGGTAAATGCTTATTTAAGAAAGATGGGAAGACTGGACTAGATGATCATAAATCAACTACACTATGTTAAGTTGTTTTGGAAGTTAATGTACAAAAAGTCCTAAAGGGCGAAATTTTCATTAATTACTTTGGTACAGTGGCTACAATAGTTTGCTTTAACAAAAGTAATAACATGAAAGAATGAGCGCTCATAACTACCATAAAGCTTCTCTTTGCTCTTACATACAAATCAGGTCATTAAGGTAGAAAGAGACTCTAAGTTCAGTTCTGATTAGTAACTTCTCGAGCTGCGTATTTTATAGGCCAGCATGAGAGGAACTGTTATTCAATGTCCCAAACAGTGCAAAGTTTGATTCCAGGTGCAGCTGTAAATATTTTATGTAAGTGCAGAAGTCTGTGCAGCCTGCATGATTTAACTAGGTCAGATAATGAAAATTATGTATTAAGATACATCTCCTTTTTTTTCTGGACTTCCAGCAGTTATTTCTGATCTATGGTTTGTGTATTGTAGATTTGTACGTTCATGTCTGCTGCACTGTGTGTTTTACAGCTGTCTGCTCCAGGTGTTTTCATTATGACTGGAAAGAAGCATGTATAATATTTGTAGGTGTGACCTGAAAGTTGGCTAGTTGTTACTTTATTACATTATCCTTTTAGTTTTATGCTTTACCTGAAAGTCTTAACGCTTCCGTTGAGTTGCATTAAAAATGTATAGTTTTCTAAAGAAAGTTACTGCTATATCCATCCATTTTAATTTGGCAATTTTGTATTTTGCTTTGCAATAATTCTAACATGACTGATAATTTTTTTTTAGAATTTGAGTCATTGAAGACATTACTAATTATGTAGAATGCATATACTTTCATTTCATGAACTGTGGTAGGTGAAGAATTATATTTAACTGTGAAACTTCCTAAATGTGGCAGGTGGCACGCAGATGAGCAATGCAGATACAGTCTACAAATGGCAAGTTACTTGAGCGATAATTTGAGACTTCGTAAATGGAAATGGGTCAGTTGTAGAGTGTACAGGATCATCTTTAGACAGGAAGAGTAGACATTAAATTAACATATTTTTTCTGCTTTGTGTGATGAAACACTTTGGACTTAGCCTCACTGTTACCACAACAGCCACGTAGTTCTGAGTCCTTGATGTTTGTATGATGCCCTTTTAATAAAATTACATGCTCTGTAATAGTCAGGCTCAAAAGCTGCTTGTGCTGTAGGTGTAACAGCAGGTACCAAACAGCTCTGTACCTATACACTTAAATACTGAGTGACTTGTCCCTGTGGCAGGATGAATAGAATATCAAATTGGAGTTTGAATCCTGTATCTGACTGCTTTCTAGGAGATGTCTGTGGATGTGCTAATACTTACGGACTTTCTTAAACAGTGTTATTTACTATATAGTGCAGAATTACAGTATTGGGAGACAGGAGATACAAAAACGCAATTAAGAGGCTTAACGGTATGGATCTCCTCTAGGCTTTAAGCTGCATCTATGCTAAATATTTTGCCCTTGCTCAGAGACAGCCTGCATGCTTGCAGCTCCAACCTCTCAGCTGCAGTCAGCCCTGTAGAATATTGATCACCTTTCAGTTTTATTTATCCGTGTTCTACCCAACCAGTATCTTTCATCTCTAGGGAACTAAACATTGGCAAAAGTATGTTCTGTTTACTTGGTAGCAGCATGGCTTTCACATTATGTTCTCCCAGCTGCTTTGAAGTTCCTTACCCTAGCTATCTTATCACATAGTGTTTGTTTTAGTTCTTTCCTAGATCAGCTCCATCTCTGGTTTCTCCTAACTCTAGTATGAGAAGACTTTGATATAAAATTGAAAATGGAGGTTGAGTTGTAGATAGGTTATTCATTTAAAGCATCTCCCAGCTTGTCTCTGGGGGAGCTTAGGACAGTAAGCAGTTCCATAACAGTGACAGGAAAAAAAAAAATTCAAAGGGACAAGAAACTTGTCCAGTCTGTGCGATTAGAAAGAAGGGTGATGTTCTAGGCAGCGTGCTGTAGGACAGTTACGAGAAAACTCTGTAGTAAATAATTACATTTCGGATATGGGTTTTTGTTTTGCAGGACACCAGCTCAGTAACTGTGCCAGAAACGCTGTTGTTTGTTTCAACTCTTGATGGAAGTTTGCATGCTGTCAGCAAGAGGACGGGAGCAATCAAATGGACTTTAAAAGAAGGTGAGCAGGAGGTGTCCTGATGCCCTCTACTCAGGAACAGTAGTAACAGTCAAATCAGTGGAAAATTCAGACTGTTGTAGGGCCTGGTGAATACTTTTGTTTCTTTCTTATTTTTGCTCTTGCTCCAGAATTAAGCTACAGTGTTTCTGGAGTCATGTTTGTCTTCGTGTTTTCACACTTGCAGATCTTTTCCAGGTTTATGGTTTGGTTTTTTTTGCAGAATGTTTAAGCTGTAGTGGTATAATTGGTAGGTATCGTATTTTATGGGAATGAGTGCAATATAAGCAAGCATAGAACAGAACAGATGTCAAATGAGAGTGTCAGCTGGTGGAACTGGTGGCAAAGGGTTTGCATGATTCTGTCCCTGGAATACCCTACATTCAGTGGGGCAGTGGATTGTGCAAACCTCGTGTCTTTTTTCTGTAATAGATGTTTAGGAACAGCACAATTTTTTAAATAAAAGAACCGCACTTGTGTAAAGAAATTGAACATTGCTTAGTGACTGGAAGTGATTTTGTAATTTTAATTACTGAGCAGAGATAGCTTTTTCTGTCTTCATTAAAAATTCAGTATTTAATACAAATTTATTTCAGTGGGACTCTGAGTACATATGGTAGAAGTGATAGTAGCATTTTCTCTTCACGTTGGGAAATAAATGAGAAAGCAGGTCAAATGGAAAGGAGACAAAGCGATTGCATCATTCTGTCCTCTGTTTTTAAACCTGATGTTGGTTTAGTAGGTGAACTGAAATGGTAGGAAATGAATTATGCGTATCCAATGTCTGCAGTACAAACCAATTGTTCTTATTTGTGAAGCCATTTATGTTCGAATGCGAATCTACCAGACAAAAACTTATATTTATAAATGAGCAAAGAATGCTTTTGTAGCTCTTCTTGGAGTAAAAAGGAGTGAGCAAGTATTTTCTTGAAGGATCTTGGTTAACAGATGTGGTTACATTTTCTCCCCTCTCTCCTCTTTAAATTTAGACCTCTTCTTTCTCTGAAAAAGCTTGAATTAAAAGAAGTTACCAGCCTCCTCCTTTGTTGTTGCTGTAGGCTACTGCGGTGTTGAGACGCTTACTGTTTTTTGCTTGTCACTCAGCTGACATGGGCATACACTGCATAGTCCTGTCGTAGAAGGACATTATAATTGGCATTTGTTTGCAGCCAAACTTAGTAAGTGGCAAGAAGTTTTTTGAGAAGAAATGAAGGCACTTTGGTAATGAAAAGGAGCCTGGTCAGAGTGTATCGCTCAAGGAACTTCCCTTGTTCAAAAGTTGTTGCAAAACTATTGTTGATACAGTAGAACTGCCAGGCTGGATAATCTAGTTTTATAGGACTGATTTTTTTCTTGCTGTCGCTAACTATGTATTATTCTGCATCTTATGTACATGAGGTGTGTTCAGTTGCTTTTGCAAAGCACTTACTGCCCATTAGTTTATTTCTGTGTAACAGATCAACACACAAGGGTCAATGAAAATTAGTGGTAGTTATTGTTACAAGATGCTTCATCAGTTAACTTAGTTAAATGTACATGGAACAAGGGCCTATACATATAATTGGTGAATTAATTTGTAATTGGAGGGGTTTTATTCATTTTTGCGTAACTGTTTGTGGAAGCCAAGCAAAGATGTGACAATGCTGGAAACCATTAGCCCATAAAAGTCCTTACCATCTCACTGTGCTAAATCCCTGGAGAGATTTAATAGTGCAGAATTTAGTATTCATATTAGTGTATAAACACAGTTGTTAGGTGCGCGTTCTCTGTCAACAATATGCTTGTATTGTTGTAGAGAATTACCCAGTGGGAAGCTGCACGCGTTGCAGGCAGTGTTCTTGCAGGTGCCTTTTTACCCTGATAATCAGACAGTGAACCATGTGTTATAGCTCATGTGCTTTGAGAAGTTGTGGAGGTCACCTGAAGTGCTGCAGAGGCATTCATCAGGAAGAGAACATTTTATAACTGCACTTAAGCAGCAAGGTATTTAACAAAGGGCAACTCATATACATTTTATTTTCATTGGGGAAAAAAACAAGGCACTGTTCATTATCAGGCAGTACTTAAAACAAACATGAAAATCTTGCCATGTGTGGTTTGTTTTAATTCGGCACTGAAGCTTATCTTAGGTGTGCAGAGTAAATGAGCCAGTGGTTATCACCGCAATAATATGTTTGGGTTTCCTGCCTTCATGTAGTGCTGGCGAGAAACGCAGTCTGAATACTTGTGCTCCCTGTAAAGCAGGCAAAAAAATGGGTCAGTAACAGGACTGTCCAGTAGTTCAGAAATAAAGCTGCGTTCCCTGCAGTTACGTGTAGGGAGGTTGTGGGCCTGTTTGTGGAGGGTGCTGAATACCTTCATTTCTTGTTGGCTTCAGTGCGTCCCACTATCTGACAGGTCTCAGGGTTTTCCAGGGGCCCAGTAACTGATGCGGCTCATTCCCTGGGCTTTGGAAAGCTGGAATATGGTTGGAAAGTTTAGAGAAAGAACCCACACTCCTCCTCCCCCCAGATTTCTGGGGCACCTTCGCTCCTGCTGCGGCCCCACAAAAACACATTATATTGAAAGGCACTCACCTGAAAGGGTGTGGAAAGGGTGTGGCGTACATTTAAGATCAGAGACTCAGTAAGGCTCTTGGTGCCATCTCTGAGCAGTAAAAGGAGCTCTCGGCTGTAAGTGACAGTGTGATAGGCTCCCATGTTTTCTGCACTTGCCGCGAGCGAGATACTTAGTAAGCATCCCCTGTAAGTTTACTTAGGATGAAATCTCTTCCCCAAAATTGCTGGAAATGAAACTTCTGTCGTTTCCAATAGATCTCTTTGAAAGGTGCAGGGGTGCAGCACTGTAGGCTTGCTCTTACATGCAGTCAAGAAAGTAGGCAGTGATAGAGATGGTGATGAGAAACCTGTTGGCAAGACGGAATCTGGAGAATGCTTTTCTCCTTAATGTTAGACTTTATACTCACAATTCTGATTTCAGTGTGAGCTTTAAGAATGTGATTTTAAGACTATCCTGTTCCCTCACATCTTTGTAAAAAATGTCCCATACATCTTTGTTAACTCAAGAGCTTAGGTTAATGGTCATAATATTGAACTTTGAGATGCAAAGAATGCAGTGTTTCAGAGTGTACTCTTGGACAGAGTATTTCTCTGTTCTTCTGACAGTCACTTCTGTGTGTCCTTCTGTACTGTTCAAAGTGATCTCTTTCTTTTCATTCACCAGCTCCTTAAGAGCTTTTCCACTAAGAACTAATTCAAAGTAATCTGCCAGAAGAACATATAATATACGCAGATTTGGGTCTAGATTTAGAGCTTGCAGCAATTTTTGTTATGATCTTCAGTTCTCTGTAGAAATAAAAAAAAAAAAAGAACGGTGGACCACAATCAATTTAAAAGGTTTTGATTTCTGATACCTTAGTCATAACCTCTGGACTTCAGTGGACTAGTCATGATAAGCCAAAGATATAGAGACTGTGCCTATTAATGGCATGCAGTATGTAAATTCTAAAGGGCAAATCTGAGATCTGTAGGTCCTGCTCTGATAACAGTGGTTATTCCTAGGCAAGAAGAAGTATCTTTGTTCATAGATGTAAATGAATAAGGATTGTCAAAACAAAACAATAGTAAACTCTACTGTTTTCAGCAAATTCCAGAGGATAGTTTGTTAGTTTCTCTAACCTCATTTACAGTAATTGCAACGGCAAGTGAGGATGACATGATTTTAAATTGGCCCGTTAGCCCAAATCTTATGGTGGGGCCTCAGGTCAGGAAACCGTTTTTTCCAGCTCATTCCAGTGGGGCAGTGACTTACCCGTTTGCTGTTTCAGAATCTCCCACTTCTTCTTTTCAGTCATTGGTTTTGTATGTTCTGCCTAAGGGCACATTACAGCAATGAAAATGTGCAACTCTGTCTTGTGCGTTAAAAAAGAATTGTTTTTTGGGCAAAGTGCAAATGTTGTCTTACCATGTGTTTGTGAAATATGGAGAAAAGTCAAATGCATTATATTTAGCATTATGGTTGGAGTTTCAAAAATTCTATAGATGGCTTTTTTCCATATATGTATGCCAAATACGAGTCAGAATTATTTCAGAATAATCTGAAATGCGTCATATACTTCTGCCCACTGACAAGCAAATGATACAGGCACAAGTATTTTCTGGCCGTGATGCAGCCAGAGCTGTATTTGGACATCTGCCTGCTGCCAGGTCAAAATCTTAATTTCAGGGAGGCGTAACTGAGCCAAATAATTTACTAAATTACTGGACAGTCATTATGTTAGCAGGTTTCTATAACTGCTGTACTTGTGAATAAACTCTTAGAGTTCTAGAATAAATCTTTATAATCTAGGATCAGTGTCCTTTTAATTCCTTTTTTCTTGACACAGTTATTTTACAGATCTTTTTATTAACTTGTAAAAGTGAAAACTTTTCAGTTCTTACAGGATAACGTTTTTGAAGTCTCACCATGACAAGGAGAGGTATCAGCAGTCGTTTTAATGGCATTTGTATTCTACTGATGCCCTTGAACTCCCTGTGCTTGTGGGTGTTAATATGCTTTGCTGAATTAATTTAATGAAGTGCATCAGCGGCAATGATCTGGTAATACACAAACCAGTGTGTATTGAATTGTAGGATTATAGTGTAGGAATCATTAACATAGTCTGTCTTAGCGGAGGCTGCAGGGAAAACAAACTGGAAACCCATGGAAGTATCTATAGAAAACTTGATCTTCCCTCCAGCACTGGAGATATTTACAGGATGGCATCCTGCTTCCTAACTCACACCCCACCCCTATACTGCATAGTTATTTTGACATCTTTGTTTTTCGAGTGTAGAAAGTGGAAAGCTTTTGGACAGGATATCATACCAGAAGCTTCATGTAGGACATTGCAAGAAGTTGCCTTTTCCTCTGCAACAGGGAATGGAAGCTGAAGGGAGAGGCAGATTTATTTTTATCACAGTTTTATCACATGTTCTCTGTAAAGTTTTTATTCCGATAAAGAATACTTACTGCTTTGTTCAGTGGTCATTATCACTCTTGTTAGTATTGGAACAAATTGGGCCTGTTAGAATGACTTATCTAATTACAGGGAACTGCAGTTCAGGGAAATTTTGAAAGCAGGATTATGTGATTACAGTCTCAGCATGTTAACACTTGAGTGCTGAGCTGTTGAAGAGGAGATAAGGCCTCAGTTCTCTGACTTTTGCAAGAAGTTTTTCCGTTGAACGCATTGTGGAGCAAAAGGTGACTTCAGTTATAAGACGACTCATGCTTTTACTCGTTTGTGTTCAAGCATATGAAAACTATTGTGAGACCTGACAACAATAAATTAAACTCAAGATTCTCTTTTATCTCAGAGTGAGTTCTTATTTCAAAACAAACTTTGAAATGAAGTTGGACTGTGTCCCAAACCACATGAAAGTGAATGTGAAGAGTTCATTGTCTGTCTTCAAAGTATCTTCGCAAGAGCTACAACCTTAGTTCAAGATCTTGAAAGTGTTAGGAAAATGAGAGAATTTACATCGCCCCAGTAGCTAAAAATGTAGAGAAATGTCTCTCCACAGCCCAGCATTCCAGGTGGATGGTGCTAGTAGTGAGAGGAGAATTCCTTTCACTTCAGAAAAGAAAATCCCTCATCAGTTTGTGTTCACTCATTGTGAATAGCCTCATGCATGGAAATTAATCAGATATTGATACTAGATGCTTTCTAACAGTTCCTATACAATACTTAAATGTTGCAGGAAGCCATCAGAATAATCAGTGTTTTGGTTCATGTGCCAGTAAGTACTAAAAAAATTTCCTTCTGCTTTGTAATAACATCTTAAACTTTTCCATCTACCTCTTTTTTATCATTGTTAGTAAATCAAATTTCAGTTACTGAGAAAACAAGTACAAGCAGGATTTCTTCAATTCTGATAAAGCACTGTTGATATTGAAGACATGATACTAAAGAAAAGTTTAAGGACTTCCTCATGAGCATGATGCTTCTCTACACCACACATTGAACAGCTTGGAACTTGTCATAAGGCTTTCAGTCATGTATTCTGATATACAAGAGTGCTTCAGAAAAACTCACTACAGAAGTTTGAGACATTCACGGGATTTCTGGCATCGTGTGTTAAGGTGTAGGATGCATTTGTTGATAAAATTGTTGTAAGCGGCATTTTTCCAACAGCTTTCAGAAATAGAAGCCTAGGGGTAAAAGCTTAATGCAAGTAGATATTACATTTATATATGTGTGTGTGTTCTTGCACTGTTATGGTACTACATGGTTGATAAAATAATGCAAAACTTCTCAGACCTTTGAGATAGCTGGAGCAGTGTGGAGCGCTTTTAAAAGTAAATTACCCAGTCTTAGAAAATTAAGTTAAAACAAGTTATTAGTCCAAAAATGCTGTACTGTATTATTATTATTCACTGTGTTTTGAGGGCAGAGAGGGAGATATAGGAAAGCATTGCTAACCAGACTCTTCTGCAAATGTCATGGACAAACCAGGATCAGTTGCTAGAAAACATAATCTGCCTGTTGAAATTTCCTGTAATTGTTCAGATTTTCCTGAGCATTCGTTGAAAAAAACCCGAAATACTGATATGTTTGAGGAAATCACATTCTGTCCTGTTCTACTGTAGAGTGTGTGTTGTGTTATGTCTGTAACAGTGCAGTTAGAAAATATGGAACTTGATTCAGATAGTGCTAGTTTTATATGATGATTTCATGTAACAACTTCATACCTCCATTTAATTCAGAGAATAAGCAGTCCTTTTATTAAAATTAAATTTAAAAGTTTCTGAAGATAATTTGGACAAGAAACTATTTTTTGTACTTTGCCTCAGCTGACTAGAAAGTTATTTTAAAGAAGATCTGCATTACAATGTATATGCAGTCAGTCATCACTTCAGAAACAAGTTGTGCAGCTTTGTTATCACTAATGATGATTTGAGGAGATGTTTGTAGATAGGACAAAGTGGCGCAAGCACTGTTGGGGGAGATTGCTGTTGTCTAGCAACAGTCATCATCACCACAGGTGACAGGTTATTTTTTACCAAGTAAGACACTCTCAGTGTAATCAGTTCATCAAGACACTTGCAAAATTTATTTGGCTTTTGCCTTTAGCAATGCTTGTAGCATTTGCATTAAATCTTACTTCAACTGAGACAGGTGCCATTTTCTGCTGATTGATGCTGCTGTTTCTTTCAGAAAACTGTGAGAGTTTCCCTTCCCGTGAGGCATTTATGATTATAAAAACTCTCCCGTATGGTCTTTAATGTCTCTTTCTTCTTTTAGTTCGTTTCACCTAGACTTAGGGATACACTGAGTGTATAAACTTGATGTCTGTTTGCTTTTAGTAGTTCACCCTAGCAGTTCAGGTCCAGGGTTGAACCATGTTATATACTGGTCATCCAGTGTTTTTTTCTTGCTTGCTTTTCTTTAGTAATGGAGAGATGGTGTTGTAAGTCACCACGTGTTGCATTAGATATCGCAAAGCTCATGGAATAATTGAAGCAAACACTGAGAAATAATGGGCATATAATCAACTGTGAATTTGGAGCAGAGCGGTCCCTCCCAACATATCCTGAGACCAGTTTCTTCACACAAAGGATAGAAATGAATTGCTTGATGTAGTTAAGTAAAGGTCTGACTAAGCAGCATGGTCTGTAGAGACAGATACATAACAATGAATCACTTAGCTCCTTTGTTTGAATGTTAATTATTTTTAGGGCCTCTTGATGTGTGCTTGGGTTCTCAATAAATTAAATAGGGTTTATGATATGATGTGGAGCTCTACACTTATATAGCATTCCCATCTTACATCAATGAACAGTGGTAATAGTGATAATTCATCATTAAGAGAAAAATTGCTGGAGATAGGTACTCTTGCTATATGTCTTCTATGACTATATCTATGACTATATGCCAGTGCCTAGGACTGTTAAGAGCACCAGCTCTTAACATTATCTTAACCTTATCTCAGCATTTTTGCTGCCCTGTGTGTAAGGCTCTGAGTATAAGATAACGTGACCGGGCTGTGTCTGTGCCCTCCACTGGGTTTCCTCCCAGATCCAGCAAACAGCTCTGCAGGGTCCTTGCATTAGAGGGAATTCGTTGTGAGGGAGGGAGGCTGTGTTTGACGCTGTGCTTGCCAGTGTGGGAGATACCAGTGCAGTGCTGAGCAGCCATGTGATGGGGGAAATGGGTAACGCGTGAGGTTGACAGATCTGCCCGCTGAGCAGTGAGTTTGCTAGGCATAGTATGATTCAGTGCTTGAGTAGAGCACTGCTCCCTCTCCAGTTAATTGGGTTGTTCACAGAAGCTTAATATGCTTTTGAGTAGAGTATTCTGACAGCTTTGAGGATCTATCTGGAACATTTTTTAGGCCTAAAGAGAAAAAAAAACCCAACGTAGTTCTGTTTTGAACAAAGCAGCTCTGAGAGTATTTACTATTGTAAAAAGAAATTGGTGAAAATAAAAATAGCTTTACTGTTATTCCTCAGATTGTGCTTTCTTTCTGTCTCTGATATTATATGTGTATCTTTTGGTGACTACTGTTTTCAGAAGCATTGCTGCTAGAGATCTGTTTGGGTAGGGGTTTTCTTGTGTTTTTTTAATCTGTTAGATAAAAATGAAGAGACATGCACCTAGGCTGTCATCATCAAACCCAGCAGTTCGTGTGGTACCAATGCAGAGTGGTAGACATTGTAAGACCCGTGTAATGAACCCTGAATTTCTTGTTCTTGTGTTGCTGAGCTCTGTGAATACCACAGTACAGAGCTCTGTGAATACCACAGTACACTCAAGCTGTCCAGAATCAGTGCCAGTTTCCTGGTCAAAGGCTTGAAAAACATTATTGGTTTTGTTCTTATTTCCTTCCTGTAGCATCCTGATGTTTGCATCGAGGCAGAACAGGTGAATAAACAGTATTTGTTTGCTTGGTCATCTTTCATCTGCTTATTCTAGTGTAATGGTTTGATTTCTCCTGCAGAAGTGAGGATACGTTGCATCCTCTTGACTTCTGAGTTACTTTCTGCCGGTATACCCATAAAGAAGCACACACATTAGTCTTGGAAATTGTAGAGTGTGTCTTACAAATCTGAGAACTTTTGTGGGTTTGGCATGAGGATTGAAAATCCCATGATTCAGGATTTTTTTTAGGCCTCAGACAGTAATTTTGAGGATAACATCACCTTACATTAAAATTATTGTTCTTAATTTACCTCTTAAATATGTAAGGATTTAGATGTATCATTGTCAGGTTTTATTTTGTAACTTCTGTGAGATTGTTTCCAAAGCTTTTGATTTTTATGTAATGTGGATTCTTGGATAAATTTTAGTGGGGAGATTATTTAAGTGAAAAATTGGGTTTGAGGTGATTTTATATAGCCCTTGGCAGACTTCTGTTTATCTTTCCAGTGACATGATGATCACGGAGGTTTTACCTTGGAGTAGGAAGTGGGACTAGGTTTTTTTCTGACTTGTGTCGGAGTCTTGCTCTGAAGTCATTGGCAGTCTTCCCGTTCGTTTCAGTAGGTGTAGCACTAGGCTTTCAGTTTGTGTGTTGCATTTTAAATTAAGTGTTGAGAAGTCTTTAAGCAGAAGGAGAAAAGTTAAGATATAATACAGTGCTGCTGTCTTCTCTGACTCTGCTCCCAGGAGTAGCTGGGGAGTAGTGTGGACAAAACTGAGCAAAGAACTTCAGAAGGTTTAAAACCTCTCAGGTGCTTTGTACTTTCCCATTTTACAAACCTGGTTTCACAACCAAACCGGACATTGTTGAGGCTGCTGAGACGGCCCCTTTCAACCTCTCTGCATCAGCCTTTCAAAAAGGAGCAAGTTGTTGCAGGCCTGACTTAATCCTCTATCTAGTGAGTTCAAGGAATTGAATTGCCAATATAATGACTTTTTCTGTTTATGCAGATCCTGTACTCCAGGTGCCAATACATGTGGAAGAGTAAGTGTGTTTCCTTTATCTCATTTACTGCTTGCTCGATTTCACTAATGTCTTGAAATTTGGTTTAATTTGGACCAAAACTATCTGTGTTCTAGAACAGTTGCATATGTTGTGTAAGTCAGCTTAATGTGATTTGGAGAGCAGATGCAGAAAGGATATAATCAGCTACATACAATTCTCTTATTTGTAGCACTAAGAAGAAATACCCTGTCTGCAGACTGCTCTCTCAAGCTCTTGCTCAAGTTTAGAGATCAAGTGTGCTAACTGTGCCACAGCCTTAACTGAGGAGCTTTAAAAATGCCAGAGACAGCTAGGGAGTGATCTCTGGGTCTTATTCTCTTCCAATAAAAGACTAAAAATAGTGGAGCATAGGAAACTCCAGCCACCACCACTATCAGAATCTTCAAATGAAACCTTCAAGCTGTTACTTCAGAGTAGTTCCTCCAGCATAGCAATCTCACATTTACCTAGAAAATCTGGGGCTTTAACTTTATGTCTCTGAAGTCGGTGGTAACATCTTTTCTTTTATGTGGTTTGTTTTAGATGTTGGGTTTTTGTTTTGGTTTGTTTTTTTTGTAGTTTGGGTGAGGGATGCCTTTGCCTCGCACATTTACTTAGTTCTGGCAACTCTTATTGTTCCTTGCCTTCCTTATGCTCTCTGGTTTGGTTTATTTGTTCGATTTGTTTTTAATTCTGTGGCACTTTAAAAGCATATAGATCTTGTTTAAAAGCTTTCACCCAAGTGATTGCCTGCCACGTTTGGATCTTTGGATTTTCTAATGTATTAGTAACCTTATGTTAGATCAGTTCTGAAACTTATTTATAATTTTTATTTTCACAGTTAATAAATGAAACTTCAAGAAATGGATAATACAAAGTAAAAAATGTAATGTCAGATGAACTTCTCTGTAAATCCAGTACTGACCATAGTTGTTTTCCAGTTCTTTGAGAAGCACAGTACGCTTTTTAGCATTTATAATTGCTGCTTAAATCCTAGGCCAGCATTTCTTCCAGACCCAAATGATGGCAGTTTATATACGCTTGGTGGCAAGAATAGTGAAGGCTTGACCGTAAGTATATTTTTTAAATTCTCCAGTCTGATAATTTTTGGAAAAGTGCTCTAATCAGATAAAGGATAAGATCCTAGTGGAACGTTCTGCTTTCTTGACAGTACTGTGAAGTTTTGCAGGCTTCTGTTACGTTTAATGGAAGTGCACTAGATTCTTGGAAAACCTTGATCAGAGTAGCCAAAAACCAGTGTCCGTTGCCTGTGCCAATGTTAGGATACAGGTTTTCGCCACAACAGTGCCCTACGTTGTGTTGCTAGCACCTTTGCAGAGTGAAAACATACTTTATTTTATTAGAGCAGAAAGTCGCCACCTTTCTTGTGATCATCGGTAAATAATTTTTATTTGAAAATATCAACAACACATATGTTTTGTCCACTTGTGCTATTTTTCTGCATTGTGCTAAAATAATGATGATGACGACAAATAAAATTTATGTGCTATTATCCAAATACTGAGTAATCTCTGTACAATTTGATGGGGAAGGTGTACCCAGAATAATGCAAATCAGATATGTCACTTTTACCCAAATACTTAATTTTCTAAAACCATCTGCCAAAAGGCAGAATTAATATATGTTCTGTGCTGACACCTTTGGAAGATGTCGTTTGAAGATTCAGTAAGCAGACAAAAATGCTGAACCTTTTCAAAATAGTCACCAATCCACATAACTCTCAGATACTCGCTAACATTTGACTTCTATTTTTGATAAAACTTTGTGGTGATACTCACATAAAATTTTTTGCTTCCCACAAGTTTCTTTTCTCTGGAAACTGCTCTGATTTCACTTGAGAATGTTAATATTATTAAATATTTTAGTATTTACTCAGCACTCCCCCTGCCCCCCAGTACAGCCAGATCAGAACTTGCAAAATGATTCTTGGTTCTTTTCCCAGGTGAATCCAGGAAGGAACAATCTAGTTGAATCTATTCCTTTATTCTGTTCATCTCCTCTCTTTTTGAATTAGAGTAATTTAATTTCTGTTTAGGATCACTATTATGTAAGTTTAAAGCAAGAGTGGAGTAACTCTAGCATATTTACGTAATCTTGACAAAGGCCTGATCTTTATTGTTGGTGCACCTTGTCTGTTACTCTTCCGACCTCATCCCAATAAAAGTCTCTTAAAACTCGGTACGGATCGTCACCCATTCTGTAAGTGCAATACAGGCTTGGCAGAATCTCGAGAACTCTTCAGTCGGAGATTCGTGGTTTGCCCTCTCAACAGTTTCATTTGTGTGAAGATATCTGGCGTTTATAAATGTGACTGTACGGTCCTGTGGAGAAGCATTTTATACTCGTTATAGGTGAGACAGTTAAACCATGGTATGTTGAAGCCCAGACAGTTTATATGGTAGACCTTAGAACCACAGAGCCTTGGCCTCCTAACCTCTGGGCTGCAAGTAGTTCTCCCATTCTAGATGCATTTGTTCGGTCTGAGACAGACTTCTCTCTGGTCTGGGTTTGCAGAGCAGGGCCCTGACTTGGAATTTTGAGTTCTCGGGCACTGCAATAATACAAACAAGCAATAAAAACCTGTCATTTGAGACTTTGGAAGTTTTCTGACCACCCTTTTCTGCGAACAAATGTGAAGACTATCACAGCAATGTGAATAAGCTTTTATTGTTGTTTTTTTTCCCTAGAAACTTCCATTTACTATCCCAGAGCTGGTGCAGGCATCTCCCTGTCGCAGTTCAGATGGGATCCTGTACATGGGTGAGCCCAAATTTAATCTCTTTTAGATTGAAATGTGTTCAGCGACTACAAAATGTAGACTCCCAGACAGATTACATGGAAATATGCTTTATTTTGGGTATTAATTACAGTTTTTCACAAACCTTTCTGATTGTAGAAGATCTAATTAATATAGAATTCAATTACTGTATGAAGATTTAAAAGCAACTACTTTTGCTGAAGGAGAAAATAGCTGTTCTAAGCAGTGAATAGCATGTATGGGGTTTTTTGGTTTCTTGAGATGCTATCTTGCAACAAAATGTGACTTCTACTTAAAGACTTCTTACGCTTACAAATGTCATTGACTGCCTGACAATTATATTTAAATACAAAATCACACTGCAGCATGGCTAGACATCCTCCATTATCTGAGACACCGTCAGTTCATTTATACTACAAATAATAACGAATTTATGGCTCACTGTCCTGACTCATTCTAATTGCAGATGGATTTGGGAGGAGAAAGGGAGAAGGAAGGACAGATACTACTTATCACAACAGTGAAGTGTTTGAAGGATCAGGATGAACTTGATATTGGCTTTTTAATCTTCTGAAGGCCCAACACCTACTTCTGGTTCTCCACTTTGCATCTTTCCAGTAAAGGAGTGAAAAGTGTTTATTTGAAGCTTCTAAACACAACACATACGTGTTAGTGTCAAAGAAATATTTAAGGTCGTGGCTCACATAGTCTTGAATGGCCTGTAGTGATAGGACAAGGGGTGATGGCTTCAAGCTGAAAGAGGGGAGATTTAGATCAGATATAAGGAAGAAATTCTTCACTCTGAGGGTGGTGAGGCCCTGGCCAAGGCTGCCCAGAGAAACTGTGGCTGCTCCCTCCCTGGCAGTGCTCAAGGCCAGGCTGGATGCGATTTTGAGCAGCCTGGGCTGGTGGACGGGGTCCCTGCCCGTGGCAGGGGAGCTGGAATGAGGTGATCTGTAAGGTTTCTTCCAACCCAAACCAGTCTGTGATTCTATGTTAGGATTACAGTCCTTAATCAATTTGAAATGTAGACTCACAATTTTTTTCCACCTACTGTCCTTCAACATTAGCACTTCAGTGTCCTCTTCTGCTAGCTTACAGGATCTTCTACCCTCAGAACTCTGTTAGATATTATCAGCGTGAAAAAAATAATTGAGCCAATAGTACTTACCATTCTAAGTATTGTATTTAGTTTTTCTTGTCAATATTTGGGGTTGGCCAGTAGTGCTAAAGGATGAAACTGAGCCTGACTATGAGAAAATGTTTTATTAAAAATGCTCTATTCATGCTAAGTTCATGAGCCTACTAAAGAAAAACGAAGAATGAAAAGCCTGATGTAAGTGCAGTTTTCCAGCTGAATTGTAATGTGGCTTAAATTGTGATTTCAGGTAAAAAGCAGGATATTTGGTACGTGATTGACCTTATGACTGGGGAGAAACAGCAAACCTTGACTTCCTCTTTTGCGGAAAGTCTTTGCCCATCCACATCCCTCCTGTATCTTGGGAGAACAGGTCATATGCTTTTTTTTCTGCAGCTTAGAAGAAAATTTGTTGTTGTCATTGTTTTTAAAGTTCAGGATCGTAACAAATGACTGTGTGATCAGTTAGGTTTTCAAGTTTATTTCTTAGAAAAACTTCTGTAAATTATGATTTTAGACTGTACACAGGAAAATTATTAACTCTTTATGGCAGCAGAAAGATACTGTTTTTCTTAACTTCGGCAGTAGGCATGGTCTGTTGTTCTTGTGACTGAGTGGCTTTCATATTCTGTTTAACAGTGCGTTCCAGTAGCAGCTGTGAACCCAAGCTTGCTTTGTAAGACACAGCTTTTATAAAAACCGTTTAAAGAAAATGGAGATATAGCGTATCTAGTGAAATTACAAATGTAGTATTCTATATAACTGTTAAAATTAGTCCAATACCATATAGGTGTTAATTAGTAAAGAGGAGTAAGTGTTACAGACTTGTTCTTTAACCTCTATATTAATGTGTTCTTTAAGCGTGATAGTTCAGTTAGAGAACACGGTATGGTGAATTTCAGAATGCCAGGTTTGGAAATGTGTAAGTAAAACAAAGTACATCAGAAGCAGCTGTGCAGTAAAATCAAAATGTTGGTAACGTGGGGAGTAACTGCAGGGCTTGCTCCGAGGTTCCCGTAGATCGGTGTATGAGTGGATCGGGTGTTATCTTTAGCAACAGCTATGAAATGTTTATCAGGAGTGTTGGGAAAATGAAATGCAGAGAGCAGTGAGTGGTGTGTGGTGTTTCGAAGAGTGTCTCAGATTTGAGATGATTGATTCTATTCTCTCATAGGTTTTTTTGCTTCACAGACTGTATATTTTTTAACAGAGTACACGATCACAATGTATGACACGAAGAAGAAGGAGCTGCGATGGAATGCCACCTATTTTGATTATGCAGCTACACTGCCTGATGAAGATCTAAAATACAGTAAGAATTTAATTGCTGTCTTTTTTGTCTTTTTCCCCACATACCAGCTGTGGATTTTGCATACAGGCAATAATATCCTGATTTTTTTTTCTATAATTAATAGGTCAAGCTGTCTGTCTGATTTCTGTACAGTTGATGTGCATATGTCAGTTTTTATCCTTTACAGGCCGTAATACCTAGAGCCTGTTAGGTAGCTTCAGGCAAATTTGAATCTAAGAAGGTACAGCTCTTGAAGATACAGCTCTTTAAAATTTATTGAAAAAAGGCACGAGAGGAAGCAAAGCTAAACTTGGTGCAAACTCACAAAAAGCTTTTGCATTGCAACTGAACTTTTATCAACGTAATTCTGACAACTGATTTGCTGGTCTGCTGTTCTTTTGCAATGTAAGGTGTAATGGACTCCACAGTTAACGTAAGGCTTCAACTGTTAGTATGTGTTATTAAAATTGCATGTCTGTCAGCAGTCCAGATAATCTCCTGTGTATTTGTGTATTGTAGAAATGTCCCACTTCGTGTCTAATGGAGACGGACTGGTGGTGACCGTAGACAGTGAGTCTGGGGACGTACTGTGGATTCAGAATTACGCTTCTCCTGTGGTAGCGTTTTACATCTGGCAACGTGAAGGATTACGGAAGGTTATGCACACTAACGTGGGGATAGAAACTCTGCGGTACTTGACATTCATGTCTGGGGAGGTTGGACACATTACCAAGTGGAAATACCCTTTCCCAAAGGAAACGGAGACCAAGAGCAAACTGACGTGAGCATGAAATTCCTGTTCTTCTCACTGTCTGTTTGACAGAGCTTTCTCATTAAAAAATTATTTATATACATTCAGTTAAGGATTGTTCTACAAGTTTCAAAATGTTGAAAAGAGTACATAAAAGCAGCTTTAGTTCTCCAGACGTTATTTTATATCGTATTCGATCTTTTACTGTCAAAAGGCAGACAAAAAAAAAAGATTATAAACGTAGGAAATGTATATTTATAACTTTTATCAGATGTTCTGTGTGAATAGATTCTTACAATGTGGAATGGAATTGGTTTGTATAATGTCAGTCCTTTCACATTATAAAAAATGTACATAGCATTCGGGTAAATACCAGTCATTGAATAATGCAGAAATAGGGCATGAGTTACGTCAAATGAGTAATTGTGATGTGAGTAATCAACTAATAATGCTTTCATAATTAAAAAGAGTGGCTTCATAGTACAGGAGTACTTAAAACCATTTTACAAAGCCAGGCTTTTCACGAGATAAATACTGGTGATTTGGGAAACTGATGCATTAGTTCTGCAGGACTGTGTTGCCAAGGTTTTAGCTGAGATGGTAAAACATCCATTTGTTTAGTTCTTTCTAACACTTACCATTTTTTTTCCAGACCAACTCTGTATGTAGGGAAATACTCCACAAGTTTGTATGCATCGCCGTCAATGGTGCATGAAGGAGTGACTGTTGTGGTAAGTTGGGAGCTGCAAGAGTTGAAGGACACTTGCTGAAAAATGCCTTTGTGGAATTAGTTCTGTCCTGGGTTTAGAAAAACTGTTGAAATGGAAACATACATAAAAATATTTTTTAAAAAAAGATAACTTTGCCATAGTAAAGTGGGAAAGGGATCCGATTAAAGTAGAAAATAAAACACCGAAGGCTGTACACCTACAGAAATGTGGTTTTAAATTGCAGATTGCTATCAGGAAAGGCATAGCAAATTAAATATTTCATGAAACAATTAGCAGTAAGCCTTAGAATGCATGACCATATTTTAGGAATCATTTCAAATGCTGCAAAGAAGTAACTGTAGCTCATCAGGAGCGGTGCCAAGCAAGCTTAGCAGGAGTGGACTAGAGGTTGCTATGCAGTGTTGTTGGTGCATTGTGGTTAACGTCAGAATTGGTGGTTTGTTCATCAAAATAAAAATAGATAGGAAACTGCTTCGTAGTTTTGTTTTGCTCACGCTGTGGCTGTCCAGGTAGGAAATAAAGATCCTGTTTAACTTTGCTAAAAAAAGAGAGAGTAATCTCATCTCCTAGGCAACCTGTAACTTGGAAGGTCTAATGTCCAAGGTTGTTGAAGCAGTTGCTGAGGGCATAATGGCAGCGTTTACTTACAGTGACTTTGCTGCCAGTAATTTTTGCTTACCCACCAATTCTGACCTTCATGTTTTTATTTAGTTGCTTATATAAATTTTAGAGGGACACATTGCATCCTTAATTGTAACAATAATCTCTCTCTCTAGCCCCGTGGCAGTGCCATACCCTTACTAGAGGGTCCAAAAACAGAAGGAGTCACAATTGAAGACAATGGCGAGTGTGTTATCACCCCCAGTACTGACGTAAAGTTTTCAGGCAGACTGAAAGAAAAGAACAAACTCCACTACTGGAACGACTGGCTGCTGATAGGTACGCGCTCGGCCCTGGGCTGCCGCTCGTGCAGGGTAGCATTGCCATCTGGAGGACAGTTCCAGTCCAAACCTCAGAGCTGTTTTTGAGCTGCTGTAACTCCATCACAATGACTGCCTAAACTCAGGCAGTAATTACTGAATCCTAGTAATCGTTTCTAATGTGTCCTCATTGGTGTATGAATTAATGACGTTATGTATATGGATGCATACTGTTTTTTCCAAGGCCCCTGCTTTATTCAGTGCATAGGATGGAAAGTTCTTAGCTCAGTATGTGGAAAGTTTTTTATTGTTTATTTGCCCCCTCCTTCAGAGAGGGTTATAGGTAATTTATTATTTACTGTAAATATTGTATTCTGGTTCCTTTGGATTTTTTTACTGTGCATAATGTTACTTTAATTCTGATGATATGGATCAGACGGTCATGTTTTCCCCATTGTACAAATGGAGGATTAAGGCACAGAGGCTGAAGAACATATTACTACAGCGTCAGCCTGTCCTGTGTGTCCCAACTCCCAGAACTTTGGAATTGACTTTTCTAGACATTTACAATTTTGCTTGCAAATGAAGAAGTCTGAAGTTCAGTTATAAGTGATGCACGCTTATAATTAAGTGATATATGCCATAGGATCTCCGTGGTAGGGACAGTGTGTAACTTTCGGCTTCTATAACTGCCGCCTTTCTCTTCCTGTGATCCCTTTCTCTGTTAACACCGTCCCACTCTTGCAACACGTCAAGCGGCTCCCTGGAAAGAGTTCGTATTCCTCTGCAAACCTCTGCGCTGAATGACCTGTGCCCTCAGTTTTTTCTCTTCTTTTTCTTTCCTGCTCTTTACATGAGCAGGAGTATTCCTCTGTCTACTCCAGCTGCAAAAGCTGGGAGCACAGTAGCATCTCCCTCTTCTCGCTTACTTGGCTTCCCTGAGCCGAAGGAGTCTGAAGAGCAGTTGTAGCTGAGTGCTGGGTCGAGTCGTGCTTCCTTCTTCTGCAGTGTGATCCATTCCCTTCAGAACCATTTCATATCTGGAACATGAGCTCTGCCTCAAGGCCACATCACAAAGCAAAACTACCTTGAGAGTGAGCCAGCCAGGAGGCACAGTGTGCGTTCCTCTAACAGTCACAAACCAAATCCACAGCCAGTGCTTGAGCACAGAGTTCTTTGGGAGTGTGATCCCTATACCTGTGACTGTTAGGGAAGAACAGAGGGGAAAAATGTTTTCATTTGACCTTTTGTTCTGTAATATTCTCAAGCCTTTTGTAAATCAACTTTATATATGCTCTTCAGCAAAGATGCTGAAATAAAGGATATCTTTCCTAAAAAGGGACAACTTTTTATTTCAACAAATGTGTTTTATTTAAAGGGCACCACGAAACGCCATTATCTGCCCCTACAAAGATCCTGGAGAAATTCCCAAGCAACTTACCTAAGAGGCCTGAAAACGTGATTCCTGCTGACTCTGATAAAGCCACTATTGAAGAGGTTTGTGACGAAAATTATCATCTTGCTGGATGATTGGAGAATGTAAAGGAGTAGAAGTTAGGGAAAGACTCAGAAGAAAAGCTACATGGAATTACTTTCCAGTTTTTGGGTTGGATTTTCATGTACTTAGCACGTAGAATCACTAGTATGATGATGTGTCATTCCTTATTTCAGAATTAGGGCCTTCTGCTGCTATGTTTTTCCTGCATGACTTTGGTAGGATTAGAAATTATTAAAAATTATTTAGCAGAAGGGCTAGCGTATAAATGCTCCATTACCCATGAAGATATTGAGCTAACAGAGCTTTCTGTGCCTCTTAGGTTATTGACATAGTTGAAGGTCCCTCAACAGAAGTGCCTACTGTCATTCCAAAGGATATTGAGGAGAAACCTGCTCGGCCTGTCGCTCGGCCAGAGGCTCCTGTGGACTCCATGTTGAAAGACATGGCCACGATCATTCTCAGCACTTTCCTGCTTGTGGGCTGGGTGGCTTTTATCATCACTTATCCAATGGTAATGCTGACTTAGCTTGATGTGCTTTTGAGTTTTGGGAGTCAGTATCATGTTACAGCCCAAAAAATGATACAGGAGTTAGAAAGTAACGCACTACAGGGTTTGTTTTTTTTCCCCTCCTCACAGATGTGCAGGGGGTAGCAAAGGCTGCAAATTTGACCTAACAGTGATTTCTCTGGGCATACGTGCCAACTGTGGAGATTTTTTTTTTTTTCCATCCCACCAGTTCTGTTTTTTGTATGTGTTACTCTTTTCATGGACCTGATCTTAACACCACTGGCTTCACTCCTTTCTTCCTCACCTGAACCACTGTCAGGTTTTCCAGCTTTTGGATCAAAGCCTTTATCCTTTTGTGGTTGAAAGACACCTAGTCAGCCTAGTAACGGTTACCTTTTGCAGTGTTAAACCAGCCAGTGGGATTTCTCAGCTTTGCAATGGAAGTTCAGAATGAAATTGAAAGCGTGTGAGTGAAAATTCCCCAGCCTGCTTGGTTGATAGTGTCATAACAAGAGAGTTTCCCTCCCACCTTTTGGATGTGGCTGCCCCAATAGCTATAGAGTTCCCTTTTGTGATGTGATGGTAAGAAACTTCACTCCACTTATGGAACTGAGGTCCTTTCTCACAGAGTGTACATCAGCAGCAACAGAGGCAGCATCAGCTGGAAGAGAAGATCCAGCTCTTGCAGCAGCAGAAGCTGCCCTTTCATGCTCCCAGTGACCTACCTCCAGAAGCGGATTTCTTGGACATCTCATATGGACGGGCAGAGAGCTCAGCTACCAGCACACCAAATGTGTCTCCCAGAGCATCAAACCATTCTGCATATTCCAGCATCTCCACATCTGATGTTGGGAGCTGCCTCTCCACTGAGCAAGAAGAGGGAGGTAAAGTTGATCACAGGGTCTTCTGTTGTGAGTCTCTGTGTTTCTCCAGTCTGTACGGTGATACAGCACAATTAAAATACTTGATGATACTTCTTAGATCAGAAAGCTGAAAAGGACCATCATTCTCATGTAGTCTGACAACTTGCAAAACGCTGTGCAGGTGTGCCATGCCCTGACTTTGAGCAGGATTATTTGCTTTAGCAAAACATCCAGTTTTTCCCCAAACTGCTGTCTGAGGGACTACGTTGTCCATGGCAGTACCTTCTTATAACCTTTAGCCATTCTAGGGAGTGCTTCATTTAAATAAAAATAAACATTATGATGATTAACTGGAGTCGAGAAATAAGGATTATGCAGTGCAGCCTGACTTCCTGCCAGATCTTCCTGTGCGTTGTTTTGCCCTTCAGAAGCTGATCAGGGGAACTGCGAGTAAACCCACTTCCATCACTGTCAGTCAGCATTTCCTAAATTCAACGAGGCATTGATGAAACTTTCTAGAGTTTGTCTGCTGAGAACCACTGGTCTCTTACACTGTGCTGAGACGTGATCTTTCCAGACCGTATGTCAGGTGTCATGTACAGAGTGTGTTTGACTCTGTGTGTTGGAGTATTGGATTACCAGAGAGTATTTGCCTACTGGGCGTGAGTACTGAAATGCAGGTGTTTATTTGTTTTGGTCATCTGTGTTGTTAATTTAAACATGAGCAAAAAGACTTTTCCGCACTGTCCCAGAAGGATGAGCAGTTGTACAAGGCTGACTTGACCCATCCCAAACCAGTCCTTGTTTCTTGTTTTTTGTTCAGATGAAGATGCAAACAGAGTGATGGTTGGCAAGATTTCCTTTAATCCAAAAGATGTATTGGGACATGGAGCTGAAGGGACAATAGTTTACAGGTAGAAGACAACATGTGCATTCAGCATTAAATAGACCAATGAATGTCTTAATTGTATTATTTAAAGAAAAAACCCACACATATCTAATATGAACAGAAATGAAACTTTTGAAAAAGTATTTTACGTGTATCTGGAATATTTTCGTGCAGTGTTTTTTCACTAGTAAAAACTACTTTACTTGGCTTAGAAATGTTTAATGACCAGATGTATCTGTTTGCAGCATGAGAAATGCTTTAATATGCCTCTGTAAAATGTCTTCTGTTGTCACTTGCTTTGTACGTGCTTTGTCTACAGCGACTGTAAAAGGTTGATGTGGTTTTGCTTCCTGTCTGTAGGGGCACATTTGATAACCGTGATGTTGCAGTGAAAAGAATTCTTCCTGAGTGCTTCAGCTTTGCAGACCGTGAAGTACAGTTGCTGCGAGAGTCAGATGAGCATCCTAATGTGATCCGCTATTTCTGCACGGAGAAGGACCGGCAGTTTCAGTACATAGCCATTGAGCTGTGCGCTGCCACGTTACAGGAGGTGATGGGTCACTTGCAAACCTACAGCATTTGTGAAAGTCTTCATCCTCCCCCTCCTACCATCCAGACTTTGAAGACCCTCCACTCTTCCACTCTTGCTTCTGGAGTACAGTGCTATATAGATTCTAGCTCTGGATGACATTTGAGAGATCATC
>Ga0065711_1031146_pt1 | contig 30439 bp, 13 predicted proteins | sample Hoacrofraction12_FD_59098 | JGI IMG/M metagenome (GOLD analysis project Ga0065711, IMG submission 59098) | Hoatzin crop microbial communities from Cojedes, Venezuela - Epithelial fraction 12 v2 (version 2) | ecosystem: Host-associated > Birds > Digestive system > Esophagus > Crop | place...
GTACTTAAAGGGAGCCTATAGGAAAGATGGGGACAATCTTTTTAGCAGAGACAACAGTGACAGGACGAGGGGTAATGGTTTTAAACTAAAACAGGATAGGTTTAGGCTGGATATAAGGAAAAAATTCTTTACAATGAGGGTGGTGAAACACTGGAACGGGTTGCCGAGAGAGGTAGTGGAGGCCCCATCCCTGGAAACATTCAAGACCAGGTTGGACAGGGCTCTGAGCAAGCTGATCTAGTTAGTGATGTCCCTGCTCGCTGCGGGGGGGTTGGGCTAGATGACCTCTAGGGGTCCCTTCCAACCCAAAACTTTCTATGATTCTATGATTAGGTGTGTCAATGTAGCACTTGCTTTAAATTCATTAAATAAAAACGGGGGAGATGTAGAGGAAGCAGTGATTATATTGGTTCCGTGTATACTACGCATAACACAAAAGGCACTAGAGGCAACTGTAAAGAAAATTTTTGTGATGCATCTAACACAAATTGAGCAAATGTTTTTAAGGCAATGATAAGATAGCTTAGCTTTTTTTGAAAAGAAAAAGGGGGAGATGTTGGCGTCGATGTAGTTTGAGAGTTAGCATGACTAGGCCACTTAAGCAGAACAGTTAGCATAGGTCGCTGGAAAGGACAGCTAAGAATAACAATTGAGAAAGTTCTGATAGTGCACATGATGTGGGTTAGCAAAAACAAGATGTGTTCAAGGACGTGCAGGCTGTCTGTTGCTACTGGCGTTAGTGCATACTTACCAATCATAAGGGAATATGGGGCCTGTGAACAGCGCGTGATTTATGTCTGTAGCCTATCCGAATAAGTGTGATTCCATGTGCAGATATGAAAAATGTATATAACCATGCAAGCAGACCAATAAAGGGGATCGACTGTGCATTGTATCAATGTGTGAGTGTCATTCCTGTCCCTGCATGGATGCTGAAACTCAGCAACAGTTAAGTATATAAGCTCAGACCATGGTCTTAGAGTTAACTCTGTCTAAAGGATTTGTTATTTGGATTTACTGATACAACAGTTTGTCAACTGTTAGGTATGGAACTGAAGCAAATATGACTGTCTTCAACTGATATTAGGAAAAAGACTGCTCTCCTCCCCGGCATTGGATAAAATGAAGAAAAGCATGCAATTTTACAATTCTCTAAAGTGCTTGATCACCTTCTAAAATAAAGATAAGTTGAAAGATAAGCAGCTACACATTCAGAGTACGAGAGCATGAAGTGCAAGTGCTGTAGGAATCAATGATGTTGAAGAGGTGCGTTGGAACAGATGTTTCCAGTTCAGCTCTGGGTTTGTTGCTTTTCCTCCTTCCCTCTGCTTTAGTGTAACATCTTGGTTCATCGAGCTTCCTTTCAGAATTAAACAGTAAATGACAGAATATTTTTACAATTGTAAATGACTAGCACAATTTTTTATGTTAATAGCAGCAGTCAATCACACTACATTTGGTGCGAAAACTCCACATAAGTTGGTTTCAATTCATTCTTCATAAAATTGCTTAAAGCTCTTATTTTACCCCACTGGTTCTGTTGCATACTACCGCTCAGTTTATGGTGGCCTTGACACTGCTAGAACACAATAGGACTTGCTCTAAATTACATGCTGTCTACAGAAAGATGTAGGCACAGTCAAAAATTGACATGAAACAAGGAGAACAGTCTCTTTTTTGCCTATTATCTTGGGAATAAGGAAAATATGAGAAGGAGCGCCTTCTTTTTAAGTGTCTGAACGATTGCCTTTATGTGAGATGAAGTCCTAAAACATGGTTATATTATTAGGCTGAAGGTTCCTGAAAACATCTGTATGTTAAAGTATTGGTCTCAGACAGCTGAAGTTCTATTTAGACATGCTGTGAGTGACAGTGACACACCACAAGAGAAATCTGTAAGTACCTTATTTGTGGGTGAGAGTCAGTTGCTTTAACACAGACAGATAGAGCTATTTGATGAGATATAGCGTATGTCCTCTAGACTTCGGCTTGAGAAGAGCATAGGTCACCTCCTCACCTTGTGTGTCATCTATCAGCCACTTGGCAGTGTCTCAGAGACTCTACGTGATGAGAAATATTTCTTAGTGACGATGGTTAAATGACTGGCTCCTGCCCTCCTGAGTCCTAGGTGTAAATGTGGGATACAGACAGTCCGTTGTCCAGGTTCCTTTCATCTACAGGACAGATTTTTTCTGAAGCTCTCTTCATGGACAGATGGGAATCTCCCCAACACCGCAGTCTGTATGTTATGTATTCATGACATCTGTGTAAATCATTTTTCTTTAGCATACATACAAACTACATGGAAGAAAAGCTAACTCAAACTTACTAATGCTTGCAACTCTGAAGTTGTCTGCACTGAGGATGAAGGGCAAGGCCTGAGAAAACGCTTGGGAGACCCTGGCTGTCGCTGCTTTTCCTAATAAAGGGATAGAAGAGGTATAAGCAGTGTTTCCCAGGAGCAGCTACCTGCCCTGGATTTTAGGGCTGTGGCATAAACTAAGGACACCTGAAAATCATACCCATAGGATGCTAGAACCCTGCTTAACTGACTGCTTTTGTTTTGATCAAAGCCAGTGCAGGATCAGAAAAATAAATGGAGCATTGACACAATGTCATAAATCTGCTAACAGTAATAGTTTTGTTCACATATGTAATTTGAGAGAAATTCATTTTAGTCTTTCTATGATGAATGATTCCTTATAGTGACTGTATCCAGGCCAAACTGCGTATGACTTATTATTCCAGCTCAATGCTCAATAAAAAAGGTGTTCTTCATGGAATGGCTAAAAGAGATAGTTCTAAAATACAAGGCTCCTCTGAGAGAAGATTTGCTTTTAAATAATCTACCATATTCTAACACAAGTGTCATTTTCTGACTCTGAAAGAAGCAAGGGTGTCAAGATTCAGAATCGAGCTGCACAGCTCTGCTTTAGGTTTCCACTTCCATATTTTCTCCAAGTTCTGCCACGTGAAATGTTAGGGTACTGAAAGGACTCATTTTCATTTTTTGTCTCAGGTCACTTGTCACTAAGTAGAACTCCAGAAGAACGTGAGTCACGTGCTAAAGGCAGGAGGCCCTTTGTCTTACCACCATCTACCATCCTTTTATTCTGCCATTGACTCCTTTCATTCCCATTCAACCAATGATTTAAAGTGGCCAATGGGAGTGGTGTTAGAAAAGTGGAAAATTAACGCTCAACAGCTTAGGAGAAAAATGAGCATAATTGGAAAAGCTGTAAAATAATATTAAACTAAAGCAGACAAAAAAAACCCAACAAGACTGAAAGAAATAAAAAATTGTAATGCAGTTTGCTGTTCCATCATTTCCAATCTGCCTCATAACATCATGTCCGAGTCACGACTCACTGATGGCAGTGCCTCACACCTACTGTTTCAGAAGGATGTAAATGTTCCCAGTGATATAAAAGACAAGCTTTTAGACAAACTATGGCAAGTTTGTTACTTTACATAGGGAAAGATTTCTTCCCTGACCCTGGAAAGTGACCATTGCATACAACAAAGCATGAGACTAGATTCTCACAGTTTCTGTTACTGCAAATATTATTCATACTTATAAAATTACATAGATCTTTTTAAAATTTACCTATCCAGCGAGTCAAGTGTTTGCTAACAGAAGTGATACATTCCATTTCCTAAGAGAAGGACACATGAAACAGGACAATATTTTTTATTATTATTTTAGCTTAATATTTTATTCCACTATAGGTCTTATACAAGTAAAAATATAGATTAAATCCATGTGAATTGATGTCATAAAAGTTTTATATGAAAGATAATCCTTTTATCCTTTCTGATCTTCAATTATTGCCCCATCAAATAAAGCTCTGCATTTTGAAGCCTTTAGTTGAAGCAGCACAACAGTGTTAGTTTGTTACTATACGGTCATACAACACACATATTTAGGTAAAATGCAATACAATTAAAGGCATAAATTACCATTGTACTCTATATGGGGTTCAAGCAGCATGTTGCAATCTAGTTATCCTTTAATGTACAGCAAATGCTGGTACTGTTCTACCTCTAAGCACTTCTACTGTCTAAAAAACTGCTAAGGTAGTCTAATAGAATTTGCTTTCCATTTGCATCTGTTTTGAGCAGATGATGCGAACAATAAATGTTGGCTTTTACTGATTTATTTTATGAGAACATTATGGAACTTAGAAGGAAATCAGCCCATAATCAGGAAATCCATGATACAAACATTTAATGATCTCAGATAAGTGCATAAAACCCAAATATGTTGGGTTTTAAGAGAAGATTATGCAAGGATTTTGGTGGTCATGAATTTCTTTTTTGAGGTTAAGAGCTACCATTTCCATTAAGCTTAAGGATAAACAGAAAAATTAGATCCCTATTCTATAACTTTGTGATATTTTAAATTTTCTTTATTTTACTTTTTTAATAGGAAAATAATTTCATAGCTCACTTAGTATTTCTTTGAAGGTCTGTCAGATCCTATGTTTGCTCAGTTCTTGAGAGTATCTATCCGACACTAAAGAAACTCAAAGAACAAAAATATTCACAAAACATAGTTTTCAAGAGTAGACTGGGAGAACAATAGTTTGGCTTCTCTGGATCACTTTTTTACGAGTGGTCCAACCAGCTTTCCTCATCATAAATTTTCATTATAAATTATTTGTATATTTCCACAGTTCTGATATTCATTGCATGACTTTTGCAATCTATGAAGCAAGCTGTAAAGCAGTTATTGCAGACTCAACTTGTTGCAGGACAGAAAGGCAAAGAAGTAGGCTAGTATGACCTTGCTCAAAATATTTATTTTTTAAAGTCCTAGATTTCTGATTGAAAAGGTAACTCAGGATTTTATCAGTTTTACTTGGGGTTTCTCAGAGCTACCATTTTGCTGGGAAAGAAGGGTTATGGCTACAGCATCCATACTAGATTAGAAATCATAACTTACCATATCCGCTACCATTCAAGATAATAGTGCAGAGATGGTATGAAAAAAAAAATAGAAGTGTATTACAGGTGAGGAAGGGAAGGAGGGAGGAATGGAAAGGGAAAATTGCGCAAATTCTTTTAAGGGATTTTATTTTACATGATTGTGAGGGAAACACAAGCTAACAGCTTTTTGGTGTGATAATAAAACTCATTAAAAACTCTAATGGGAACAAATATAGGCATATATGCATATATACATGCATATACATCTTTATACATACACATATATGAATCAAAAGAATAGATAGCCAGACCTGTGAAATTACTTCTTTATCAAGATATACATACATTCTCAAATACACACATACTCTCAGACATGCTGAGCTGAAGCTCAGTTCAAAAGGATGCATTTATAAAAAAAAAGCTTTTCCAAGGGGCTGGTATTTCAATTATTATCCACAACAAGCACTTTCAGCTCGCATGGAAAAAAATCTGTTCCTCACCTGTGGAGCTGCCAGATTACAAGTCTCCTGTGTACTTTTTAATGAACTGATGAATGAAAAAATAAAGAAAACAGCATTTAACTATTTGCATGTGCCATGTTCAGGGTGTAGCAGCAGCATAAGGCGACGAACGGTACAACACTCTACAAAAGCTTTTACTTGTGTTCAAAGGATGCAGAGCATATTGTACCTTTATTATTTAGGTAGTGCATAAACAACACACTAATGGCAAATGTTATTTGCCCACCATGAGTGGTTTTAACATCTGGGACTAAAATGAAAATTCCACTGAGGATTTGACAGACATGTTTGTATGGATCCTTAGTCCATAGTGACAATAAACAACTCTTGGGAAGCCCAGCTGCAGGTGAAGTGGAGCACCATCAGCCTAGTGTTTCCAGGTCAGATGATGTTGAGAGCACTTCGTTACTTTTCGTTTGATAAAACAATAATTCAGAGATGACTGAACACGTCTAACTGATGAAGATAGATCAAATAGTCTCCTTATCTCCAAGATAATCTGTCTGACTGATGAGTACAATATTTATACTAAATCATATTTTTCTTTTATGCTAATATGATCTGGAAAATAGTGACCACCATTTATTCTTATTCCATTAACTTAGTCTCTTCAGTATTACCCTAGCAACAGCTGTTTGTCTGATTTTTCTTTTTATTTTTCTGAGATAAGTATACTTGTGACTTTCTGGTTTTGACTTTTCAAATGTCTTCCTTTTAAAACAATGCAATTATTCAAGTCATCTTTCAGATGAGATAATTCATAGTACTGACTTCCTTGTAGCTGCTCATGTGATACTTCTACTAAACATGAGAGTGCTCTGTCAAATACTAGATTGGCTCAACAAAGTACATACACAAAGTACATGCAAAGTACATGTTCATTCACCACCTTAAACTTGTGTCAGTACTGTTCTGCTCATGACAGCAATTTTCTGTCTTCTAGTTCAGAAGTCTTTAAGAGTGAATGACGGGAGTATCTGTAATTAGTGTGGGCTACAGAAGGCACCATCTTCTGTGCAGCAGAAAGGAGATCCACATGGAGTTAAGGAAGTAAGAGCTGCTTTTTTAAGCTTTTTCCAGAAATATCTAGAACATTGCTCTAAAAATGACAGAAGGTTCATAATCTCACAAATATTTTTCAGTTCTCCCACTTCTAATCTGGAGCCTGGTTCAATATAATAATGGAGTTAAAATCTTTATTCTTTACTTAAGATCTATTCAGGTTTTACCTTGTGCCTTATTCCCAAGTATACGAGTGTAAAACTGTGACAAAAACAGATTCAGAGAAACATCAAAAGGCTCCTAATATCCGGTGACAATAAAATGATTGTAACATGAAACATTCTAAGTTTGAAAAGGACTGCCTCCAGAAGTATGGTCAAAGATTCAAGAACAATATCAAGAACCAGCTAAAGTGAAGGAAAGCATAAATGTTCCAATGTATTATATCTTTAAAAGAAGTGGAATAATATATGCACACCTCTTCCCAATTTTCATATTTAATTACACATGTAAACTAATTTAAAAATTAAAAAGAAAAAGAAAGATAAACCATGTACGTGGTTAAAAAATCCCTCTCACCTCCAATGAGAAAGAAAAAAATCAAAATGTTTCATAGTGGGAGTGTCTTCTAATTAGAAGGAAGCCTTTGCAAAGGAAATAATTAATAACGGATTAAAAATGTGATTTTCTGTGTATACAGATTGACCTATACTTTCATGGGAAAATGAGTGGACAAAAATATTGTCTCACACACATCCTTGGTTAAATTAATACCTTGGGCTGGATTTCTTGGCTTGTACCTCTTCTTGGCTTGATCTTTCTCTTCACATTCACTTAGCTTCATTAATCTCTCTCACTGGCTACCGAGGCTTTCACAGTGTTTACATCTGCTAGGCCTACTTGCCATTGGCCTTCAAACAGAGACACCACAGTCCTGGAGATGAAGCATGAAACTGGAGGTCAGGAGAAGAGGGCTGTACTTTGTCCTTTCTTTGTTTCTTAAGACAGCTCAGACTATCAGATCCCTTTTTTTTAGGTGTAGTAAAGGAATGCCATTTATCTATTATTAGAAAATACTTTGGTGATGATAAGTTTAGCAAGTAAAGATAGGATTAATATTCTCATCATCATTCTATAATTTATATTTCTCTTTCTGTTTCCATTTTTTTCCTTTACTCTCTTTACACAAAAATATTTTAAGCTTTTCACATTCCCTTGGTTTGTGAGAATTTAACTTTTGAAAAAAACTTAAATAAACTATGAAATATTTTCACAGCCATTCAAAAAATCAACAGTTATCCCTTACATTGAGCAAATAACCTGAAATGATGAAGTTATTTATTTGTGCAAGTCTAAGGTGCATTTCAGAACACTGAAGGCTGGCAACTGTTGACTGTCTAATGCAGAACAGCTCATGATTCATGCTACATATATACCATTCAGCAGGCAGAAGAATCTAGGTACTCTAAACTACTCACACTTGATCTGCTAAACTGTTGGCACTCAGGTTGACTGGCTGAGCAGAGACTGAATGGCTCTGGAGACTACATTATCCTTTCTGTTTATGAGCTGCTCTACCTAACAATCTGCTATTAAAGCTGTTGAACACAGTTGAAAGGAGCTGCTTTAACTGACATGATGCTCCCTAGGACTTCTAGCTCAGCATAGATTTAGTAAAATCAGGTTTGAATTTACATAAAGCATCTACTGTTGAAAGGCTAACCATGTGTTGTTTTATTCATGATTGGTTCATGGGAATATAAATACAATTCACTTCATCGTGCTGACCTCCAAATCTAACCAGGCTATTTCACAGTAACTCACCTTATTTCAAAATAACCTGTAACACTGTAAAATAGAGACAAAGCTTTGTTGTTCAGCTTCTCCAAATGACGATAAATGCCATGAGGAGAATAAAAGTTTTCGTCAGCAGCATCTTAGTGTATCTGATCTGTGAGTTATAAATTGCAGTATCATTGATCTCGTGTCATTCTTTTCCACAACAACTTAAACGCACTCGTAAAAAGAGTTGCTTGCTGTTTTTTTTTTAAATAAATAGTAGACATATGTATAAAAACAAATTTCCAAAAACTAGACAAAATAATATAAAATACATTTTAATATATCCATAATTTTTTTTTTTAAAGCAAAAACGTCTTTACTCTTAGCTAATTAATGAATAGATCACCAATTTCAGACAATGATCGAACATGGCTACATCCAGCTGCATTTCATGTTTACAGAAGTAAATTTTACATGGTGGAGTAAACAATGACACCAAGTGGCCATGTTGACTCAAGGTCTGTTTATGCTGTTTTTTATTTTCTCAGCACAATGATTTCTATTGTCTAGGGAAGTTACCATTGCTATTGTTTTGACTTGTTTTTGTTATGTTTTTTTTTATCCCCATGGTACTAAAGACCCCATAGCTGAGTTTTATTTGGAGAGAAATGATGTCGTAGGTTTGACATGCAGAGCTCCATCCCTCCAGCAAGTGATGACCAGTTCATAAGTGACAAGAGTCACATATAAATCTATATGAACCATGCTTATTAAAGAAACTGACTGTCGAAAAATGTTGGCGCAAAAGATAAACTAGATTGGTGTGACAAGGACAGATAGTGGATATTTATGCTGTTTTCCAAAGGGTGAAAGCTGTTGGATTGTTGTGTGGCATTATGTTAACCTCAGAGGGGAGAAAAAAAAAGCAAACAAAGAAACCCAAACAAACAAACAAAAAATCCAATCCCCACTCTCTCCCCCAAAAAACCCAAACCCAACCAGCACTGAAGAGGAGCCTACATTAAAGATAAAAAGAATTTTAACGAGTTATGATTTATCAGGAGATATGGGGTATCCGACTTCAACTGAGACCAAAGTAAAAGCCAAGAGCAGCTGACTCTAATTAAATTAGCTAGAAGATACAGATCTGGAATGCGTTGTCTGTTTCTAACTCACACGGTATGAAACCACATATTTATTACTTATGTCTTCTGCGGTGCATCAGTCACTGAATTATCTCTTGGACCAAAGGTACTATGCCATTTCTGTCATGAGCTGAACCCATGCCTCATCTTATTACAGGCCTTCTCATTGATCTAGAAATAATAAGTCATTTTTTAAAGAAAATTTGTCTCATAAAACTCTGATTTTCTGAATGCAATTGCAAACTGGTCTTTCCTCTTTTTCTGCCCTTACTTCCCTCTCTGCCTGAAACCACCATATAGGTATCACAAGATAGTGAAGCAATAATATTAATATGAAAATTATTTTATTTTCCACCTCAGTGCTCAGAAAAAGCAATGCTCCTACTGCTCCTAATGACAAATGTGAGCCAACATCATGGTGCATATGCTGTGGTAAAAAGGCTTCAGTAAGAATTAAACAATGCCATGTGGAATTGTTGATGAAATGTTCATCCAGGATGATGATGTCCTAAGGCGTTTTACAAGCAACAGCAAAACTTCGTGCCTGAGGAGCACAGAGGAGATTGCAGTGGCTGTTACAGATGGGAAGGTAAGATCTCCTTCAACAGGTGGTAGACAAGAAAGCCACAATGGGAAGCAGACCTAGTAATTCCTAAGAGGAAATGAAGAACGGTTGACAGGCAGAGCCTGTTACAGACTCTGCTAGGAGCTGGTATCACTGGCAAAGAGCGTGGCTGGTCTGTGCAAGCAGTCCCCAGAGCATACTTCATGTATCATCCTAAAAACAATAAAAGAAAATGACAAAAATATCTGTGAGTATGAATAGGTGAGTAGGTATGAGGAACCAATTGTGGCTTGTGGGCATTTCTGTAGTATAAATAATAAATTAATATTAACCAGTAAAATGTCTTTAATGCTTTATTGCAATATGTTTCTTCTCAGCTATTTTATACCTGTATCGCAAAGTCTGTTTTCAGATTGATACCATTTTACCAAATTAATCTAGGTAGTGTCAATACCATTCTCCGTTCTGACAACTTCTAATTGTTTCATGCAATTTCGGTTGACTGACAAATTTTCCCAGAGTTAGAGCATCTCTCTTCATCATATACCTTGCCAGCCATCAGTCTGAAGACCTACAATAGACTACTGTGATTTATAAAAAATCCACAAGATTCCAAGCTAATAGAAGTAACATTACTGAAAGTTCATTATTGAAAATGGTGACAAAGAAGAAAAAGACTTCCAATTCATGCTGAGAAACTGTTCTAGTGAGATGACTCCTGTGTCCTTATGAATATCTGTAAACTCACTGCCAAGGAGGTCTGCTGAAAAAGCTCTGGTGATATTTCTGTTTAGAAATATGATAACAGAATCATTCAAGCCATGAAAGCACCTCAGGAGGCCTCTAGTCCAACCCCCTGCCCAAAGCAGGGACAGACCACACTGCTCAGAGCTTGGACCTTGAAATCCTCCAGGGACACAGACCAGCCTATCAGGGCAACCTGCTCCACTGCTCACTTCAGTTTTTGCCTGTATCCATGATAGTACCCTTGGCTAACAAAGGAAGATTATGCTCCCACTCAAATCAGTGAAAATTTTGTGATCGGTTCCCCTGAGGATGTGGTGTTTCCCTTGTGCTTGTGTTCATTAATGTGATTGCCCGTTCCAGACAGAGAGCAGGTCTCCATGGCCACCGTTTTCCTCAGAGTGAAAATGAATCAGATGAGTCTTCGAAACCATACTCCATTGGCCTTGTTTATTCTGCTTTCTTTACAACCTACTTCCACAAATCAGACATGAAATACTTATGACAGTAAAGACTGGGGAATTCCAGATCTTCAGATTCATTAAACTGCATCTTCTATGGGATACATCGGACAAGCTTTTCATTTAAAAGGCAAGTGAAATCAAACTGTCAGTTCTGTTCAATGAGAACCAAATGAAGAACATTTGAAGAACACAACAATGAAAACAATAAAAAGTAGTCGTAACTGCGACAGCAGCTGTCACTTCATGGGGTGCTCGTGAGACATTGTACAGAGCTTCTCTGCAAAAAAAAAAGGAAACCAAACCCAACACCAGAAGCAAGTTGTCTGTAGAAGAGAACTTATTTTTTCTCCCTCGAATTTCTTAAGAGGATTTGTGCTGCTGCTACGGCTGTCACCCCCACTTACCTTTTCTCAGTTAGGGAGAACAGTTGAGACTTTCTTCTCTCTATATGGCCCTTCCAGTCATGTCATGTGCTAATTTAATTATGGTATCATGCTGACATGTCCTGAGAAAGTGCTCTGCAACTGGGGAGGGTGGCTTTCACTCTGGGAGTAGAAGAAAGCCTCATCTCTCACAGGAAGGGCATTTGAATTACTTTTACATTATGAATTACTTTTAAAGAATAGCCCACAATTACAGTAAGAATATTAGCTTGCTGATTTCACAGTAACCCATATTTAATATTCCTTTTAATGCACATTCTCATAGTTTTATTTTATTCATTTGAAGGAGGAGAAAGAAGGGAATGTCATCACTGAGTTTTCCCTTCTTTTTTTTCTTATGATTCCCTTTTGTCATTGTCCAAAAACCCCTCAGAATTATGGCCACCATTCTTGCCAGCAGAAGAGATAAGTATGAGGTTTGAGTAGGAAAAAAAAGCAATTTTTCATGAGATATTGTGAGGGAAAACCAAAAAGGCAGCGGCTTGCAAGTAAGTTGCACTGGCTTCTGTGCAAAGCCTAATTAATATACTGTACTTGGGGAGTTTAATACAAGGGCTAAGAAAATGTGAGAGCAGCATGAACAGAACTGCGTGTCTATCACCACTCCCAGCTGGATCCTCCAGCCAAACTAAATTTAGGAAGTACATGTTTTGGCTTCAACTTTGAGTCATATGATAACAATTATTTTCTTATTACTCAAAATTTGGAAGCTGAGAAGACACAGGATAAACAAGAGATAGGAATTATCCTTGCCACAAAGGAATGTCACATTTTTTGCTAAAATGTCATCTCAGACATATAAATCTTGATGTTATCAAACATCAGAAAATGCAGGAATAGTTAGTATGTGAATTCTAAAGGTATCTCGAGTATTACTTTTTATTGCTTTTTTTTTTTTTTTTGTTTAACTACGGTGGTCACCATTTCTATTTCCATTGGCACATTTAGTATATATAAGAGGTGATATGTGCACTTCTACAACCTGGCCATAATAATAATTTTTAGGTTGCAGAACCTGATCTATGACATCAGTCTACGGAGCCTTATGATGTGTCGACAGCTCTTCTCCTTAGAAATGAGAAAATTCTAAGATTTTTATTTCATCCAGTAATTTAATCTGTTTCTTTCTGCCATTTTCTGCATTGCAAAAGACCAGGTCAGTTTATAGCAACTGGGCCTCAAATTCATACCATATTGAATTCTAATATACTTTTACTGATAATTCTTTAACTATGGTTTTGAAAAACACGTTAAATCAACTTCTTAAATATGTAAATTAGTTTCAGTTTCAAAAAGTTTTGGATACCCAGCAGGAGAGTCTGAAGTTTCTCAAAACTCTATTAGTTATGGAAAACAATCTCTTTTAAAACAGACCAGGATCTGATATCTCAAAAAAAGAAGCATGTATATAAGAGATCATTTTGGAAAATGTAGTCTATGGGCTATAACCATTCTCAATCAGTAAAATGTAGATAAAGATTTATGTTATGCTACAAGGATGATGCGAAGTTGAATCTGCGAACAAGAACAAAATAATGATTTTGTCAGTTAAGCATTATGAAACACTGATATTATTTTACCTGTAAACTTTTTCAGTAAGATCCTTATTAATTATCCTGAGATGGAAGACTGGGTTATTTGAGATAATAAATTTAGGAGAACGGACTTCAATGGACTTTTTCAGCAGAGTTTCTGCCCTCTTGGCTCTTGGCTAAGAAGAATTGCACTGTCTTTAAAATTTTAAAGTAAACTTTTTGAAAAGCTATGTCAAACAAACTTTAGTCCCAATGAGATCAGTAGGTATATTGGCCCTACCAGTTATAGAAGTAGAAGATCAGAATGAGCGCTTCTGGAAATCTTATTCTGACTAATTTCCTGGTTGATTTAAAAAAGAAAAAAACTGTTAGTTGGTTTTTAGTTGTTTCCCTTTCCACCCCAAGCTTATAATTCCATGAGGTATAAATTGGAAGAAATTATTTGTTTGTAGGAGTTCTACAGGCACAGATACCTGTGTGTGCAAATATGTCTATGTTTTCACCTCAATGTGTGTGCACTTCTGTGATTGTACTCACACATATACACACACTCACACTTGTATGCAAGACACTTTCTCGGTCCCTTCTCTTAATTTTATTCCATTTTAGATGTTCACTGTGGCAGTGATGGAGTAGAAATGATGCAATAGTTCATCAGAGAGGAATAAGGTATAATTATTCAGTCCTTGCTCCACATGAGATGAAAGTCTTAAGTGTTAAACAGGCACTAACACAGTTCTCTCAGGCCCAGCAAATACCATAACATCTACATGCTGGAGTCTCTGCAGATAAGCAGACATGTGAGAGCTGTGAATTTAAAGCTGTCTCAGAGACAAACAGGACACAAGTCTCCTGTACTTCAACCACTATGAAGTAAAGACCAGGACAGAGATATTTTCGCAAAGACTGATGCAGCCATGTGAAGTCCAGGATCAAACCTGGAGTTGTGAATACTGAAATGGAGAAAGGCATTTCCACCTTTCCCACAGTCAGTCTACACAAAAGAACTCGGATAGCCTGCAGATACCCAAGCGCCACTGTGTCAAAGTACCTGCCTACCCTCACAGGCACTCTGTTGACCTTAGCTACCCTAACACTTCACTTTAAGAAAAATGACCTGTAAAAACACCTTCTTTACGAATGTTTGGAAGCCCCTGTAGTGCTGAGGATCCTGCTCTATTAGGCAACTGCTGCCTTCTTACATATAGTGATGCTGAAATCCTTGAAACACAACTCTTAATTGTGGATCCTGATGTCACTTGCTGAAAGGGACCTTAGTTAGTCACTGATCCTCACCATTTGCTTCTAGGTATTTTTAAGCAACTCCTTGCTCAACTCCCTGTTCAAATCAATCTGGCTCCCATGGATTCCAAACCGTCATTATTGTCTCCATTCTTTGTAGCCTGTTTATCCATCTCAAGCCAGGCAGCAAGCCATTTAAAAGTTAATCAGTGTCATGCTCAGCATGTCAGTAGCTGTCTCCTTTTATGTGTCTAGACATTAGTTGAGGAAACCAACACACAGAAATGAGCTAGAGTTTCTGTCTGAAACCACATACCTCATCCCTTCTGAATTTCAGAAATGGTTCATCACAAATCTTGTGTTCCAGACCTTAAGTTTATTCTAAGTCAAATGCAAACCTAAACAAGATACTTTTCCATGCAATTCACAGCAATGCCAATTTCAATAGGAGAGTTGAATTTGTAAATTTTCCATCACCCACAACATGAAATGCTTGTGTATTATTTTTTCCTATTTAGGGTCAAAATTTTATGAGAACTGCTATACATAGGTGCTTACCATTAGACCACTTATTAAACTGGAACTCTAAATATTTGCCTAATCCTAATGAATATGGAGATGCGTGCATCATTTCTCTGACTTATTTTTAAATAAAAGCAAACATTTCTATGGCTATCAGGGAGCATTACAGACTAAATAAGCTCTAGAATTTTAGACTCACATACACGTGAAATGTATTCAAAAAACCCAGGCATATGAAACACAAACAGTGATATGTTTGCCGAGTCCAGTATAAACAAATAAATCCAGATGACTTTTTTAGGAGTTATATAAGGTATAAATAGAAATAGGGTATCATTTAGTTTTGCCTAAAGTAGGAAAATGGTGACGTACCTAGCGTTCACACTTCCTAAGCATTTATTAGTGATTGCTTATTCCTTCATGTGTGATTGTTTCTGTAGCCCTTGCATAATTGCTGTGATTGCTGCATATCATGTTCATTTAGAACTGTTTCCAGGAAAATCAAATGCTGAATTTCATTTTCTAAATAAATGTTTTATTAATGAAGGTAATTATATCAGAAAGTATTAAATTCTCCAAAGAACTAAAAGCCCCATTTCTATAACCTCTCTTTCTCTCTTTCTTTCTCTCCTTTTCTTTTTAATAATGAACATGAAATAGAGCTGCAGCAGGGTGGAAAGAACGCAGTCTGGTGTACAAAACCTTTCTACTGCAAAAGAAAACCAAAAAAAAATCCACAACAAAAAGGCCTCCAACTGCTCAGAACACAAGAAAACAGTATGCATAAAATCAATGGAGAAATAAAGCAAATAAAAAAAAAGTATTTCAAATGCAAGTTTTATAGAAGCTCCGAAGTTTCTCTTTTTTAACTAGTTATTCTTACTAATGGAAAAATAACCAGAAATATAATGCTAAGTAATGAACAAGAATGACTACCTCGTATCAACAGATGAGGAGAAGGCTGGAGTACTCAACAAGTTTTTTGCCTCAGTCTTCACTGGCAGCCCCTCTAATCACCCCTCCACAGTTGATGAGCTGCAAGATGGGGACCAGAGGGGCAAAGCCCCTCCCACTGTAACCGAAGACCAGCTTCGGGACCACCTGAGGAACCTGAATGTACATTAGTCTATGGGACCTGACAAGATGCATCCCAGAGTCCAGAGGTTGCCAAGCCACTCTCCATGATATTTGAAAGGTCATGGCAGTCAGGTGAAGTCCCTGGTGACTGGAAGAAGGGAAATATTGTACCCATTCTTAAAAAGAGTAGGAAGGAGGACCCTGGGAACTACCGACCTGTCAGCCTCACCTCTGTGCCTGGGAAGATCATGAAGCAGATCCTCCTAGAAGCTATGCTAAAGCACACGGAGGCCAGGGAGGTGATTCGAGACAGCCAGCATGGCTTCACCAAGGGCAAGTCCTGCCTGATCAACCTAGTGGCTTTCTATGATGGCATGACTACATCAGTGGACAAGGGAAGAGCTATAGATATGATCTATCTGGACTTGTGTAAAGCCTTCAACACAGTCCCTCACAACATCCTTCTCTCTAAATTGGAGAAATACGGATTTGATGGGTGGACTGTTCAGTGGACAAAGAATTGGTTGGAAGGTCACAGCAAGAGGGTAGTGGTCAACAGCTCGATGTCCAAATGGATGTCAGTGACAAGCGGTGTCCCTCAGGGGTCTGTACTGGGACAGGTGCTCCTTAACATTTTCATCAATGGCTTAGTAAGATCGAGTGCACCCTCAGCAAGTTTTCAGACAACACCAAGCTGAGTGGTGCAGTTGGCACACCAGAATGACAGGATGTCATCCACAGAGACCTGGACAAGCTCAAGAAGTGGACCTGTGTGAACTTCATGAGGTTCAACAAGGCCAAGTGCAAGGTCCTGTATCTAGGTGGGGGCAACCCCCATTATGAGTACAGGCTGGGGCATGACGGGATTGACAGCAGCCCTGCTGAGAAGGTCTTAGGGGTACTGGTGGATGAAAATCTGGACATGAGCTAGCAACGTGCGCTCGCAGCCCAGGTCAACTGTATCCTAGGCTGCATCAAAAGAAGCATAGCCAGCAGGTCAAGGGAGGTGATTCCGCCCCTCTGCTCTGCTCTGGTGAGACCCCACCTGGAGTCGTGCATCCGGCTCTGGAGTCCTCAGCACAAGAAGGATACGGAGCTTTTGGAGTGGATCCACAGGAGGGCCACAAAGACGATGCGAGGGCTGGAACACCTCTCCTATGAGGAAAGGCTGAGAGAGATGGGGCTGTTCAGCCTGGAGAAAAGGCTCTGAGGAGACCTTATAGCAGCCTTTCAATACCTGAAGCGGGCCTATAGGAAAGATAGGGAAAATATTTTCAGCAGGATTTGTTGCAACAGGACGAGGAGCAATGGCTTTAAACTAAGGGAGGGTAGATTTAGGCTAGATACAAGGAAGAAATTTTTTACCATGAGGCTGGTGAAACACTGGAACAGGTTGCCCAGAGGGTAGTGGAGGCCCCTTCCCTGGAAACATTCAAGGCCAGGTTGGATAGGCCTCTGAACAACCTGCTCTAGTTGAAGATGTCCCTGCTCATTGCAGGGGGGTTGGGCTAGATGACCTCTAAAGGTCCCTTCCAGCCCAAAGCATTCTATGATTCTATGATTCTAAGTACTTCATTGTCAGTTCCTTAGTTAAGAGAATATTAGCAAGTCAGTGTTAGTGCACTGTCAGTTTTACTGGCTTAAACAAGAGACCAAATCAACAAAATCCAACATTTTTGCTGTACATAATTTAAGGTAGGCAATACAGGCCACACCTGTTTTTTTGTCTACATCTCATTCTGAGAAGGAACGCTGCTGTATAGTATCCCTGATGATATTAAACAATAGCCTGAGCTTCTTCCATTCTTAGGCAGCCAGTTTTCCTTTCCTATATTCCACCACCTACAAGAAATGCATCCTGGTAATACAGAAAATAACCATCTATAATTACTGTGTCATTGTTTTCATTAAACATTTATTTGGTTAAATATTTTATCTTGGTTTCACTCTGCCATTCTCTAGATGTGATTTTCCTATGGTAGGGAAAACAAAAAGAGAAAAACGTGTGCGACATTTGACCATGCTTTCATTTTTCAGACCCTGAAGCAGGAAATGTTTGAAGATTTTCTGTAGGAACATTTTGATTTTGGGAAATACTGCTTTCACAGAATAAAAATAATTCATTCAGAATATATTAATATTCTTCAATGAAACACTGAATCATAGTAGTTTGTTACAGCGTACTCCAAAGCAAAAGTTGTGACAACAGTTTCAACAATTTTCATGGGGGTTTTTTGCCTGTCAAAATGTGTTCTTTGTAAAATCTGAAATGTTTCACATGTAAGTACAAATTTTGATGAAAAAACATTAAGAAAGGAAGAAAAAAGTTAAGTAAAATGCTCAGCCTTTCAGAACGGATATTCTGCCACAATTCTTTAGGGAAATTTTCAAAACATTTATGAGAGCTTTTGTTCCTCTACAACGTAAAAAAACCTCTTTTAATATTAATCTAAGATCTCTGGCCACCTGTGGTGAAAATGCTTTCCTAAGCAAAGAAACAAACTCCTCTTCATTAAAACTATTTCAGTAATCTTTGAAATACTGCCACAGAATGAGAGTTTCAATATTTTTAATATTTTTTAAAATTCCCAGATAGCTCTAAATCTGGATAAAGATTCAGGTTCAGACTTTGATTTTGTACTTATTTTATTACTTTGTTCTATTTTCTCTAAATTATTTCTAATTCCCTTTTTCTTTTTGGATTGAGGTTATCCCAACTTCCTGTCCTAGGGAAAGAAAACATTCAAACAAAACCTCATGCCAAATCACATTAAAATGACAAAATGTAAAATTTATTTACCTGCATAAGTCTTGCCTGTACAGCATTTAGCTTTATGTTTAGTGGATAAAGTGCAAAACTACCAAACAAGGACATTTAATCTTGATTTATATAATGGCACATGTAAAGTAACAGTTCTGACTGCCTTTTCAGTGTACCTCAGGCAAGACCTGGAAGGACCACCTGCAAAGATGACATAAGAATTGGGTTTGCTTGGAAAGTTTTTGGTACCAACAGAGGCTACGGCGGTAGCTTCTGTGAGAAACTGCTAGAAGCTATATCCAATGGAACCAATGCCAGCCGGCACCAAGACGGACCTGCTGCCAGCCAAGGCTGAGAAGGGGGAAAAAACCTCTGCACAACTGCAGCCAGAAAGAGGGGTGAGAATACGTGAGAGAAAGAACTCTGCAGACACCAAGGTCAGTGAAGAAGGACGGGGAGGAGGTGCTTCAAGTACCTGAGCAGCGATTCCACTGCAGCCTGTGATGAAGATCATGGTGAGGCAGGCTGTCCACTGCAGCCCATGGAGGTCAACAGTGGAGCAGATCTCCACCTGCAGCCTGTGGAGCACCCAAACTGGAGCAGGTGGATGTCTGAACGAGGCTGTGACCCCATGGAGAGCCTGAGCTGGAGCAGACTCCTGGCAGGACCTGCGAACCCGTGGAAAGAGAGGAGTCCACACTGGAGCAGGTTTGCTGGCAGAACTTGTGACTCTGTGGAGGACCCACACTGGAGCAATTCATGAAGAACTGTAGCCCATGGGAAGTACTCACACTGGAGAACTTCATGGGGAACTGTCTCCCATGGGAGGGACCCTACGCTGGAGCAGGGGAAGCTTGTGAGGAGTCCTCCTCCTGAGGAGGAAGGAGTGGCAGAGACAAGGTGTGATGAACTGACTGCCACCCTCATTCCTTGTCCCCATGCACTGCTGGGAGGGAAGGAGCTAGAGAATTCGGGACCAAAGTTAATCCCGGGAAGAAAGGAATGGTGGAGGGAAGGTGTTTTAGGATTTAGTTTTTATTTCTCATTAACCTATTCTGATTTGCTTGATAATGAATTAAACTAATTTCCCAAAATGGAGTTTGGTTTTGCCCATGACAGTAATTGGTGAATGATCTTTCCCTGCCCTCCTATTGACCCACGAGCCCTTTGTTATATTTTCTCTCCCCTATCCAGTTGAGGAGGGGGAGTGATAGAGTAGCTTTGGTGAGCACCTGGCATCCAGCCAGGGTTATCCTACCACACAATGAAAATTGTTTAGTCATTTTAGTAATTGGTTTTTCTATATGAAAACTGTACAGAGTTCATCGGAAGAGTTAGTGATGATTTAAGAACGATATATCACTAACTCACAGAGGCTGCATGAAGGCAGCTCTGCACATGTCACTGAAGTGTGTCATGTAAAAAAATAATCTCTCACTTTCATGTAATTGTTTGCTTAAAAATAAAATAAAATTCCAAATAAAATTAAAATTATACTATTAACAATTTCATGCTGAATTGTCAGCTCTGGGTTTTGGGGAAATGACACAGACAGTGCAGAAGATTTTCCAGAGAGACTTAAAAAGTTGTAATTTTTATCTTTCTACTTCCAGGATGCAGTTCTGATACCACTGAAGCCAGCAGCAATTTTGGTACTTGCTTCTTTACAGAATCACACAGAATCATGGAATGGTAGGGGCTGGAAAGGACCTCTGGGGATCATCTAGTCCAACCCCCCTGCCAAAGCACGGTCACCCAGAGTAGGTTGCACAGGACTGCATCCAGGCAGGTCTTGAGTATGTCCAGAGAGGAGAATCCACAACCCCGCTTGGCAGCCTGTGCTGGTGTTCTGTCACCCTCAGAATGAAGAAGTTCTTCCTCACATTCAGCTGAAACTTCCTGTACTTCAGTTTGTGCCTGTTGCCCCTTGTCCTCTCGCTGGGCACCACGGGAAAGAGTCCGGCCCCATCCTCTTGACACCCACCCTTGAGACATTTATAAGCATTTATAAGATCTCCTCTCAGCTTTTTCTTCAGGTTAAACAAGCTGAGCTCCCTCAACCTTTCCTCATAGGAGAGAGAGTCAGGGGAGAGAGGATTTAGGGTCAGATCTCATACATAGCAAAAAGATACTTCTTACTACAGTCTCCCTAGTTTTATTTTCCATTTAATTCCTTGTGCTTGTATTTCTACCAAAAAATATAAACTTCAGGTCATGAATTCTGTTCCTACTAACACCAGATAGAAGGTGAGAGACTGAGGGATGCTGGGTCTTGCAGACACAATAGCTTGAATTTTAAACCAAACACAGCTGTAGAAAAGTAAGAGGATCTCCCATGTGTTGGAAATGTTATTATTTCACATCTTATTTACTGATACCCATTTACAAAAAAAAAATTAAGTGAATCTTACTTCTAGATGAACTCAAAAGGCTAAGACCAACAATTTAATTTACAACTTTTTCCTAAATCCATTTTCTGCCAAATATTTTTACAAGCCGATGCCTAACTCAATTTGTGAAAATGTAACTTTACAATGGGAAAATTGAAGTTGCTTTTGGAAAATTCTATTGAATTAATTACATGTGGTGTCTAATTTCTTCCTGGTATGGAATTCTAATAAATGTTAGTCACTTAAAATGTGTTGCAGGGATTTTTTTTTTTTTATTTCACACGTGGTTTTTTTTAATTAAAAACACTGCTTGGTATAGACAAGTTGTTTGACAAAGGTAGCTTTTTCTCTGGTGTTATGGACAGATCAGTAAAGACTGCAAAACAATATATTAAGCATAGAACAAAAGACCAGGGAATAAGCTGGATAACTGCTCTGTGTTTTCCAATGTAATCTCTTGAAATAATTCTTTTTTTTTTTTTCCTTATTAAACTAGAGGTTAAAAAAGGAATGCAAAACCCAGAAGCTGTGAACTGCGGTAAAAATAAACCCCATCAATCACTCTGTTAGTTTATGGGTTTCTCAACGTAAAACACCGTTACAAAGTCCAAATAAAGATCAGTTCCAGTGCAGGATTTATAATATAAACTGAGATAACTTTTTAGATGAGTGATGGTTAAGGTTTATTTTTATTTTTTTTTCCCTACTTGATACTCTGTTTTGGCTTTAGGATTAATCATGAGTGATTTACAATGTGTTCTGAAAGGCAATCTTCAAATTGCAGAAGTAGAGAGAACAAAATTGCACAGAAAGCTCTGTCTTCAGATCTGCTCAGCCAAGACTGTTCCAAGGGAAGTGGCTTTCTGGCCACTGCACTGCTCCCTCAACCAGCCTTAAAGGCGCCTGGCTTTTCATCACATTCAACTTTAATATCCCCATATTCTTCATTCTTCTGTTATGACATCTGGAGATGGCTAGAGTAGAGTAAGGTTATTCCATTCTTTTTATCACTTCTTTTTTTACCTGTATCCTAAGCAGCTGGTGAGAAGAACAAAAGCCTTTAAAGAACAGGTTTCAGAGTCCTGAAAGCAAGCACTCTGGAGACAGCAGGGCACAGCCTAGCAACCTAGGCTGGAAAAGAAGAACCTTCCACAGAATCTTTCAGTTTGAAAAAGTTAGATGTTCTTCCTGTTATTTCTGACAATGATGGTATGCATATTTCAGAACCTTCAACTATGGTACTTTCTGTCCAGAGAATCACCTTTGTGTGTGGTAACTTGAATTCTAAAGAAATGAGCAATTGGTTTTTTTAGCAAACATGGTGTTCTTCTCAGAGACTGAGTCCCTTGCGTGTAGGTAATATTTGGTTGATAAGACTTCAATTAGCCTTAATCCACCTCTTAATTTAAAATTAAAGGCTCTTTTTAAACATTTGTCATGTTTGTTCTGGAAGGTGATTAAATACTTTAGTCACTAAAGAATGTGAATTTCATTTCAATGTAAACCTGACATTATTTTTTTGATTTCTGGAACAAAGGTGTATAAAACAGGCAACAAAATGCACTGTATATGAGAGTCTGAGAACAGATGTGTATTTTATGTGTAAGGTCTTAATAGCTGTGAGCTCTAACTGCTTTTCTTCTGTGAAATAAAAATGTAAAAGCAGTTTTCAGTAGCATGGCTGTTTTTATGTCAAACAAAAAAACAATGACTTTTTCTTCAGGTTTAGACTTGTAATTATACAACACAGGGAATTATGTTGCAGGTTGCTATTTCTTTTTAAACTGAAGCCAGCAAGATGTATTTCAGTGACAGCCAACTCTTTCCAGTACAAAGTCTCTGAAAAATAGCAAGGTTTTACCCTGTGTACGTCTTTTTTGTGATTGGGCTAGACATCTCCTGCAAGAGATTATAGCTGTCACATGACTCTGTTTAATTTCCATGATGAGACTAGATCTTTTGGTATTCTTCTCTTGTTTCAGTGAGAGGATTTACTATAGGGCGTCTTGTTAAATTATCCAGTCATAAGTGCTTGAATGTTCATCACATGAATGGAAGTAAACAATCACCTAAGACTACGATTTGTCTGATCTACACTGTGAATATTACTGAGTTGTGGAATTTAGGTGACACTAGTGATGAACACTATCCTTTCTCATGGTGAAACATTACACGAGGGACTCAAGGTCTCACGCTCTGAAGTTTCTTCTCTCTTTTCTTACTTTGTCAGGTGAAAATCCATGGATTTCTTTAAACTTCAGTGTAAGTTTTTCCCTTCCTGTGATTAAGTGCTTGAATTAAATTGGATTTGTAGGTCTCTGCAAGCTTTGATAAGTTTTTTCTGAAGCTAAAGAATAGGGAAATAGAGAGTGATGAAGAATGTGTTTAGTACTCAAATCTTGGGAGCACTATTCACAGCATAATTCACAGCTCAAATCACTACCAGTGATTTCCTTTTAAAGCTTCATCCACTTTCCTTTCCAGAGGGTCAGACACCTCACTTGGCACTCTCCTTTTGGCTGCCAGTATAGCCTATTGCTGTGGCAGCTTTTAAAAATTTTTATCCTTTTGAAAATATTTCTTGAGATGGAGTTTAAAAAACTGCAACAGCAGGGTGCTCTTCAGAACTTGATGTGTAAGCAGGGAATTCAGGGTAGACTAAAAGAAAGATTTCTCTTTCAAAAGTGTGTTTTAGGTCATTATTGATACTAAAAAAGGAGGTTCCTTGCAGGCAATGGAAAAAAAATCAGCACCATAAATTTTAGGTAAGAACCGTTATAGATTTCTAACCAATTTTACAAATATTCTAGTAATACTAGTTATTTAACTGTCCTAGTCAATTATTATTCTTATTTAAAGCATATATGAACAACACATTTATTCTCTCTTACCTGGCAATTAGTCAATAAAATCAGTACTTGGCTGAAACTTTCAGGAACTTAGTGGTATATTTCTCTGCTTCCTCCTGCTGGGCTGATATGGTGGATTGACATGTGTTCACCAGCTACCTTAAATAAGATCAGTTCTGGATGCTTTGTGGCCCCAGGCTGGCTGTCTTTTCCTCTTGTTTCCTTGCTGTCACTTGGTCAGTTGAATGTCTTCTCTGCTCTTCTTCTCTTGGATCTCTGTTATGCTCTGAAGGATCACAAGTAGAGCAAGACAACAAGCAAAATATTGCAAGCGATCTCATTGAAAACACTGTTGTGTTTTTTAAGGGATAGTCAATTTTCAACATACACATAACAAAGATTTATACTAGCAGAAATAAAATTACTGTTAGCCTGGAACTACTCTATCTCAAACTGTCTAATCAATCTCAGGCAAAGATATTACCTGTAAAATATTCATTTGATAAAAATGCCCATAGATATCCAGGATGTACTAGAAAGGAGGAAATCATATTTGTTGCATACACCAACAGAAAAGAAATAAATAATTACACATAAAAGTGATGTTTATTTTGCATTTCAAAATTTTGAGTCTTATTTCCAAGTGGAAAAAAGGAAATGTGAACAATCAGTGAGTAAAAGCAGAAATATTTACTTGTTTTAACTTACAGCTTTCATCTGCAAGATTTTCTGAGTTCCTATGTATTTCTTGTCACAAAAAACTAGGTACCAATTTAGGTCACAAACAAATGGGTGTAGTCTCAATGTAATCTCCCAGATAACATTTTTAATATATAATTAGCTATCATAGAAGTTAGCTTCGTTACAATGTGTCTTCCTAGCAAAGACAGGCTGAATGTCAGATGAAAATGCAGTATTTGATTCTAGTCAATAGCTTTTAAACCTCTGTGGGGGGTTTTTGAGTGATGTGGGGGGTTTGTTTCATCTAACATTAAAATTTATCTAGACTGTTTTTAGAGTTGCTCCCTAAAAGCAATAGCCCATTGTGGTTTTAAATACTTTTTTTACAAACCTGCCAGTACTCTTCAAAAACTTTTGACCCTATATGAAGTATAGCGTTGTTCTTGTTTATCTCAAGATTAAACTCTAGGAAATCTCTTTTGCTGCAAGGAGAAGTGAATTTTGCTAGTATTTACAATATATAATATTACAATTCTGGGACTCTTCACCAAGCCCTCACCATAATCGGGTTTATGAGCGGACTACCTGATCTAAGATTTTAAACACCTGCCAGTCAATGTCTTACTTGTTAGTACAAATGTCAGAGTACTAAATTCTCTCTGATGCTGTTGGCATTTCCTGTAAATCTATGTGTTTGTAATTGTAACCTGAGAGATTTAAAGAAACCATGTAGTCTTTAATAGGCATGGAATTCCAGGTCATTAAATTTTACATTCTGAAGTCATTGCTGTTTACTTATCAACTAATACTGAGACTTCTCTGCCTATTTTAATAGTATGGAGTGGATTGAAATGGATCAGGAGTGAAGTACAGTTTTTCTTTCAGAAATTCAGTCTTTTTTTGATCAAACTTGGAACTGGCACTAAAAACAATTTAAAAAGAACAACAATGAGGATAGGTAGCAATTCTCTGTCATAATTGCAAATAAATCACAAGATTCTTTTTTTAACTAAAAAAATGGAATATTCAAAGTTAAAATATTAAATTACTCATATTCAAAGATTCTATATTATGTCAGAAAAAGATAAGAAATTTGGCCTACATTGGAACATCTGGTTTTGCTTTGTTTGACAAGTTTCAACTAGATGTTTTTTTCAGATGTGCAACTGTGGAAATGTCAAGATCTTGATGGAATCTTATGGTGTTCTGCACCAGATAATACTTAATCTTCTGTAATTACCTCATCATCATCATCATCATCATAAATTATGTCCTCCTCCTCATCATCATATCTGAGTTCCTTCCTTTAGAAAATCAAGCAAGATGGTTGACGTCTGCTATATAGTTTTGTTCTTGTACTCCTTTTCTCTCCTGGTCTGCACAGAGTGAAGTATTGTGTTTTCCTAGAGGCAGTTTACTACAGAGAAATTGCAGCGTGGACATAGTCAAGTTTAAGTTTAAGTTTCCTTTTATGTTCCATCTCACTGCTTTGAGATAAATTCCATGTTATTTTTTTTACCTGCAGGTAAGCACTGCTTTTGTGATAGAAGGTTTCAGTATGTTAAAGAAGTGGAGTTCTTCCAGCACAGTGAACATAGTCAGCTTCTGGGTAAATGCTCAGATAAATGTTGTCAAAAATTTGAACGTGTTGAAAATAATATGAGACAGAAACTAAAAATGTATTTGAATATGTAGACACAGTTTGAGAATCCATTTCACACCCTTTTTGAAGTAAATTAAGCAAAGATATCTGAAGACTTGTGTTGTAGGCCCTGGATTTGTATTAATAGTCTCTGTTAAACCATCAGAAAGAGCAAAGGGACTCACAGTATCCCACTGTCTCAAGGAACTATTTTAGTGTAAATTTGGACTCTCCTAATCCCAATATTTCCATTATGTTATGAAATTAGAATACAGGCTGAACAAAATGAAATTGCATAGAACAGAAGCCACATTGTCAGTGTAAAAAGGAAGATCCTAAACAAGAAGTTCTTCCAGCTTCCTTAGGGTCAAGGAATAGCAGTCCGATCAGCATGAAAAAATCTCCACAAACAGACTTTTTCTTTTGAAAAAGTAATATTATGTGCATATGTGTCTAAATGCAAAAAGTCAGAAAAAAATACAGACAAAAACCAAGGATGAATTGCTGCTGCACTTTGTAAACTCTGAGCCTGCATTTTCTAATTTTACTTTCATGCTAAATGTAAAAAGGGGAATGAGCATAGCCTAAAAGCACATGAGAAGCAGATTGATAATCCACGAAACAGTAGGACTATATGGATGTCCAGTTCCATTGATTTCAACACTTCATTATTTATACATAATTGCTAACACTGATATGGTGGGATTGAATTGTATCAGCAGAAAATTACAAGATTGAATGTGATCCTTTATTTCTAAAATCATTGTCTAAAACGCATGAAGCAGAGAAGTTCAACTCATTTCTAAGTAAAGAGTGAGAAGTAACCATTTCTTCATAAATAAAAGATACATATTAGCTAATAATTAGTATCAACAATTAATAAAAAAAAATCCGAGTCAAGTTTTTATAGTTTAGATGAAATTTGCTCATCAACAGTATTATTATTCATTTTCAGTACATACTTGTAAATTCCTAAAATATTGCCTAAACAGCAATTTATTTGAGAAAATGGATACGTTAATGTGCAGTAAGGTATCCATTACTTCACGTTACCTCAATCAGTTCATACGTATCTGTAACAAACAGTAAGTGAAAATTGTTTTGTTCACCTCTAACAGCTAGAAACACTGAAAAATAATTCATGTAACCACGAAGTTCTAGAGCTTTACGCAACACAATTTTTCACGTCATACATGTAGCCAGTATTACGTTATAACACCACCACACTGGAGGGTCGTAGTAAAACCCTGAGAAGATTTGGGACACTCTGAAACGAAAAGTCACTCAAAACAGCAATTTAGATTTAGGGCCACAGAGCCAACAAATAGACTCAGTCAGACACTAAATGTTGTGGATTAAGCCAATCACATGCTCCAGAGCGAGCTACTTCAAAGCACTCTGGTTGTAAATCAGTTATGCCATGTGACTTTTTGACTAACAGCTTGTCCTTTGCCTTCTTTCTGTTAGCAGTATAACCTCAGCAGCCCACGTGTATCTGCCCTTCATCTATGACTTCCTCAAGGATGCTGAATTTTGAACAACTTCCCAAAATGTGTGCTACTCCCCGTGTGTTTGGTGCCTTCTACTCAGCAGTTACAGGCCTGTATGTGAACGACTTGATGAGTCTGGGGCCTCCAAGTGCAAAAGAGACATTGATAAAGTGGAGAGGGTCCAGTAAAGACCTGCTAACATGGCTGAGGACTGGAGCACTTACTGTGAGAAGGGAGATTAAGGGAACTGGGCTTGTTGGAAAAGTAATTTTTCATCCACTTAAATACAAGAGCATACTAAATGAAGGTAGTTCAAAATAAACAAAATGAAGTAGTTTTTCACACAACATATCATTATACCATAAAGCTTCCTGCCCCAGTGTTGTGGATATTAAGTCTATATCAGTCCAAAAAATGACTGAAAAACATAAGAAAGAAAATAAGAAAGGCCATTAAACCAAAAGACGCACTTCTTGTCTCAGAAAGAAATCCTGACTTTCATATTGCTGTAGAGTGAAAGAATCCTGAGAGAGTATTTCTACATACTTGCTGAATCCTTTCACTCTTCCCCAGGCATCTGATGTCATGTAACACCAGGAACTAAGCTAGACGGACCTTTAACCTGATTTGGTACTGTTGTTTTTATGTGTCACTTCTTCGATAACCAGGATGTTAGGTGAAGGAGAAGAGGGGCTCCAGGTCATTCCCAGTGGCAAGATAAACAGCTCGTACATTTGCACTGTGTGCCGTTATAGAAGAGTGAAAACACTGATCAGTTCGACCAAAAGCAAAGAGAAGAAAGATTCCGCTTGAATCAACCAGGCAGCTGCAGAGCCAAGTATGTAGGTGAGCTCTGAAAACTGGAGTTGTTTACTGAGGCACGCCATTATAACATACACATGCTGACTGTTGAAGTACTCCTGCTGGCTCAGGCCAGGAAATTTGGTTTTCCATTCTCCCACTACAGAGATGTGTCACTACTCTGCATCAATATTCTCGCGTTTGAATTATCTAGGTTGGGGTCTAATGAAAAACAAATGGCTGATAATTGGTGTTTTTAAAATGTAATAAGTTAAAGAATGACAAATTGGACAGAAACAGTTGGAGGTTCTTTATATCGTACTTGGCTAAGAATTCTTTATCCAGTCAAGTTATAAGAGAAAAATAAAATATTTTGCTGACAATGTTAAACTGTTTAAGAGTATCTAAAGAGTAAATACTAGATATAGTTAAGAAAATACTAAGTTTGGATGGACTATTTGGAAGCTTAAAGCCAGAGCCAGAATATTCAATTAACATTTATAATTTGTGTATAAATCTCACATTTTGATTTATGTTTAAGAATGGTTTAGAAAAAACATTCAAAAACATGGTGAACTATAATGCTGCACAGATTCTATGATGTCTTCATGCTCAGCAGGAGACAAGGAATTTGCAAAACAATTACTGGTAGTAACACAAGATAATTGGGAGATAATAAATCCTAATGCTTTATGAAAATGAATAATATACATTACATGGGCATCTGCAAAAGTATCTCCCATAGTTTTTCCAAGTCTAGATCAACCCAGTTTACAAGGCCATTGCTTTCTCACGCATAATAAAAAGAGTAACAAGGGAGCTACTGAAGCTGAAGGATATTGTTAGATTGCTATTATGTTACTATTATTATTATACACTAATACTAATACAAACAGTGTGCTATATAATGATAAGAATAAAATTAAGCAGACCATTATTTCATGAGTTCACTTTATTATTATTGCTATTGTTATTATTATTATTACAAACATTATACTGATATTTATCTAAAAAGGAAATGTTATTTGCCATTAGAGGTGAAAGTAATGTTTTTAGAAAAATTAAACTTTTTTAAAGATAAATCAGGGAACTTGCTGCTGGCTGATGAAATCAATTCTTTTTCCATAATCAATTAAGTTTTAGTGGTGGTTTTGGCTATGCTCATATGGAACATAGATAATTAACAGAATTCTACCAACTCTTCACCATGTTAAATGATGCTTGCTTTTTGTGCTACATACACTGTCCTTCCTTTCCAGCTTAGGAGTCACTTTATCTAGTTTTGTGTATTCAAAACAAGTCCAAGTTCTGATTAAAGCTTTGGGCAACTGCATAAAATTGTCCACCACAAGCTGAATGTAGCCTTATAAAGCGTTTCTTCAGCAGTGTCTTGCTGATGACCTTAGTGAATTTTCTCTACTGAGTCAAATAACATGCAAACCTCTGCCTCTAGCCTTGGCAAGTTTTTAATGCCATTTCTCCTTCTAATTCTGCTCTGCATAAAATCAAGGATAAAAAAAGCCCTTTCCAGATCATAGTGCAAAACCACTTGAATAACTGTGCATATTACATCTCCTAATCTCTCCTTTCTCATCCTGCTTTTCACCAATTAACTATCTTATCTTTGAAGTTGCCTTTCCTCAACTTTGTCAGTCAACACAGCCAACAAGAATGAGAAGAAAAAGAGAGGACAACAATAATCTGAAAATACTGAGTTGTTTAAATAACTCTTACCATGTTCACTGACAGAATTACAGAATCACAGAATGGTAGGGGTTGGAAGGGACCTCTGGGGATCATCTAGTCCAACCCCCCTGCCAAAGCAGGGTCACCTACAGCAGGCTGCACAGGACC
>Ga0065711_1031147_pt1 | contig 30439 bp, 16 predicted proteins | sample Hoacrofraction12_FD_59098 | JGI IMG/M metagenome (GOLD analysis project Ga0065711, IMG submission 59098) | Hoatzin crop microbial communities from Cojedes, Venezuela - Epithelial fraction 12 v2 (version 2) | ecosystem: Host-associated > Birds > Digestive system > Esophagus > Crop | place...
AGGTCACCCCACAGCCTTCTCTTCTCCAGGCTGAACAGTCCCAACTCCCTCAGCCTGTCCTCGTAGGAGAGGTACTCCAGCCCTCTGATCGTCTTTGTGGCCCTCCTCTGGACCTGCTCCAATACATCCATGTCCTTCCTATGTTGGGGGCCCCAGAGCTGGATGCAGGACTCCAGGTGAGGTCTCACAAGAGTGGAGTAAAGGGGTGGAATCCCCTCCCTCAAACTGCTGGCCACTCTTTTTATGCAGCCCAGGACGTGTTTGGCTTTCTGGGCTGCAAGCTCACATTGCCGGCTCATGTTGAGCTTCTCAACCACCAGTACCCCCAAGTCCTTCTCCTTAGGGCTGCTCTCGAGTTACTCTCCACCCAGCCTGTACTTGTGTTTGGGACTGCCCCGACCCACATGCAGGACCCTGTACTTGGCCTTGCTGATCTTCATGCGGTTCACGCAGTCCCACCTCTCCAGCCTGTCAAGTTCCCTCTGCATGGCATCCCTTCAGTCCAGCATATCAACCACACTATACAGCTTGGTGTCATCATCAAACTTGCTGAGGGTGCACTCAGTCCCACTGTCCATGTCACCGACAAAGATATTAAACATCATCAGCCCCAGTACTGACCCCTGAGGCACACCACTCGTCACTGGTCTCCACCTGGACACTGAGCCATTGACGGCAAATTTTTGAGTGCATCCATCGAGCCAGTTCCTTATCCAACGAGTGGTCCATCTGTCAAATCCATGTGCTTCCAATGCAGAGACAAGGACATCATGCGGGACAGTGTCGAATGCCTTGCATAAGTCCAGGTAGATGATGTCCATTGCCCACCCTTTGTCCACCAATGCTGTAACCCTGTCATAGAAGGCTACCATCAATGAAGGCTACCATCAATGAGCCCTGCTAACTCCTGAGCTAGGATCCTCTTCCCCTTTTTGTGACAGGTGTACCCCATCTATTGCCAGCAGGCCTGGTGCCAGGTAAACTGACCCAAGATCAAAGAACCCCAAATTTTGCCTATGACACCAGTCTTGGAGCCAGGTATTGATCTGTTGACTCCTCCTGTTTCTTCCCTCATTATCCCCTGCAGCTGGAGGGATAGAGAAGAACACTACTTGTGTGTCCCTTAACCTGTCGCTCCAGAGCCCTGAAGTTCCTTTTGCTTGCCTGTGCATTTCTGTCCCTAACTTCATCACTGCCAACCTGAACAACTATGAGTGGGTAATAGTCAGAAGGCTGTACCAGACCAGGGAGTTTCCTAGCGATATCTCTCACCCGGGCCCCCGGGAGGCAACAGACTTCCCTGTGGGATGGGTCCGATCGGCATATTGGGCCCTCTGTTCCTCTCAGAAGGGAGTCGCCTATCACAATTACCCTTCTTTATTTCTTCGTGGAGGCAGACGTGATGTGTAGGGCTGACTGCCTAGCTCTGGGTAAACACGTGCGTCGGCCTTCATCTGCCTTGTCATTTGCCTGGCACTCCAGTTCCAGAGCCTCATGCCTATTGCGTAGGGGCACCTGGAGTGGAGAGGGAGGCTGGGAGAGGATTCGCCTGCCGCACCGAGCAGGGACCTGTTTCCGTTCACCCCTGTCTTTCAGGTCCTCTCTTTCTGCCTGGTGGCGAGAGGGCAGGGGATCTTCTGCTTCTCGTGGAGCATCCATCCTCTGCATTTGTCTCGGGGATGGTAGGGCATGCTTCCACCAGTCTATTTCCCTCTCGCACTCTCTGATGTTCCTTAGCCTTTCTAGCTGCTCTTTGAGCTCTGCCACCAGGCTGATCAGATTATCCACATGGTCACAGCGCACACAGGTGTTCTGCCTTCTGCTCTTCAGTACCAGTGACAGGCTCAGGCACTCCCTGCATCCGGAAACCTGCACAGGTGCCTGTTTATGCGGGAGCTCTGTCTGGGTCACCACATTCTGCCTGGTGACAGCTTTCAGCCAAGTGGAGACCATAGCTCGATCTCTCTTAGCTGAGAAATTGATGACCACCAGTTGAATTTCCCCAGGGAGCTGGCCGAGCCTCAGGGTCCTGCCTGCTTGCCCTGCCTGCATGAACTGCCATGCCACGTCCTGTTTGCCCATCCTGTTCGCCGCACTCCAGGTCACTCACGCTCTCTAGGGGCTGCTTTTGGGGGGGGGGGAGGTGTTGCCATCACCCTTGTCCCTGCCCACACTGAGTCAGGGCCGCCACTCATCAGGGCTCAGCATTTCCCACTCTTGGGTCGGAGGACTGGGGCACCCTCTCTCTCCCTGGGTGCCTGCCTCGGCAGTTCTGCCACTTAGAAAAGTTCTCCCAGAGCGATCCCTCGCTCCGGAGCCCTTCACCACACAGTCTTTGCTGAAATGACAGCTGCACTCAATAGCTTAGCTTATATGCATGCTTAGCAGGGCTGCCCTCTGAAGAAAGACATTGTTTCCTATATCCCAAATGTCAGTTATATGTATCCCAATGCACACTGAGCTGGATCATAAAACCTCTCTTGGCTTACAATAACTATGAAAGCATTAAATGCATTAAATTAAAATACTGTTAAAGTGGTTTGTGGAGACTCTTTATAAATAATCATCAAGATCCACGTCCTGGGAGGCCACCACTTTTCACGCAGCTTCATTCCTTGTAATCTAGGGAGAAGGCAAGCTTCATAAACATGCAACTTCTCTACTAACAGTTAAAATTCTTGACATTCTTTGAGACACTTTTATTCCTTTTTGCAGACTTCCCACTTCCAAAAGACACATACACAACTGAGTAGGTCCTGAACCCTGCTGCTATTCCAGGCAGAGGGCAATTCAGAAGCCTATGTTAAAATGCAGCTTATATTGTTTTAGCTTTAAATTCTCAAATGAAACCCTGTGCCTGAACGCGACTTTGTTAGCAATATCACCTTGTTCCCAGTAATGCTACTGATGGACCTTCATTCACCCCATCAGTCCATATGACCTCTTCTTATGGCTGGGGTTTTGGAGTCTCCACAATATGGTGAGAGAATGAAGGTGTCTCCCTGTTATGGTTTGACTGCGGCCGGCAACAAAAGTGCCACGCAGCCGCCCCTCCCCCTGCCACAGTGCGGAGGAGAATGGAAAGAAACCGGCAGAAACTGGTGGGTCGGGATAAGGGCAGTTTAACAGAACAGCAAACAGAGGGAACAGTAACAACAACAGTACAGATAAGGAGAATAAACAGAACAAAACACTCCGCACAACAGAGCCGTCCTCCACGACCGACGCTGCGCCCTCCTGAGCCGCGACTGAGTTCCTGCCGCCCAGCTCCCCCCCCACCGAAACCCAGCATGATGGCACATGGTATGGAATACCCTGCTCTGTTTGGCCAGGTGGGGTCAGCCCGCCTGGCTGTGTCCCTTCCTGGATTCCAGTGAAAATTAACCCTGTCCTGGCCAAACCCAGGACACGCCCCACACTTCATGCTCAGTGTCTGTCTGCCAGCCCTCCTCCCCTTGTTTCACACACAAGTGTGAGTGTGATGGAGGCTTACACAGCTAGATGGATAGAAAGACAGACAGACAGAAAGACTGATGACTAGGTACTCTCTCCCATGCCTCAAAAACCTTCATCTTCTCAGATGAGAAAGTATTCCTTACTGTCTAAAAGCAGGGAGAAAAGTAGTTTGTGAAAGACTTTAAAAGGAGATATGCGTTTCAAGAATGCCTTTGTCTAATCTTTCAGTGTTTTATCACTTCTCCCTAGACTTAAAGGACTAAAAATTATGATTTCATGGGAAATTAGACCTAAATTACACACCAGTGGAAATCAGTATACAACCAACCTTAACCTTAATGCTTCTTACATGCTCCAATCTTGTTTATACTGCATACAGTACAGTGTTTTGTTTTTTTTTTTCTGTTTTCTCCTTTCCTGTAAATTATATTCTCATTTATGGAGAAAAAAGTTAACTTTCTGAAGTTGAGGTACTCTTTATATGTCTAAATTTTAATACTACTCTAAATTTCTCCTTTTACTTCTGCACTTCTCTTTATTTGGCAGATGGAAGGGAGGGAAGTGAAGGGGGAGGAGAGGTAAAAATACTCCAAAATATCTCCTGGAAACAAACATGTTTATTCTCTGAAGCTTAAACCCTTCAAAATAATTTTTTGTAATAATTTCTTGTGCATAAAAGCTATTTACATTAGCACCTATCAAACCACCTCTTCATTTTCAGAATTTATCAAATATTTTCCAGGACAACTCCAATTCAGAACTCCTCAGGCAATGAATTCTAAGAGCTGTGGGATGTTTTCATGGCATGTGAAGCAGAGGCTTCACATTTTCTGAGGTCCTTATGCTGGTTTTGTAAACACAAAAACTTCCCCACACTGGTGTTCCTAATCTGGATCTGTCCAATGGCCCAGTCCTGTCTCACCAACAATGAACAGAACCAGCTGCTGCCAATAGCAAAAGCTAAAACTCAGCTTCTGAAATAACCTACCAAGGATGAATGCTTCTCCCTAGCCACCATTAGTTAGTTAATCTACTATAACAATTTTAAAAAGCACTTAATGAAGAACCAGCCTAATGTCTTTCTTTGAGAATGCTACATGGCTAAAAGGTCTCATTTAGTCAGCTGCAGCTGAGCAATACAGGTGATCAGTGAAAGCACCACAAAAGAATGAATTCACAGTACAATACAGCGCTGTAGTTCATTTCCTTTCCTATAAATTCTTGCTGGATCACTTTGACAAGCAAGATGTGTGATACAAGAAAATGACCATGGTATCATTGCCCGAAGGAGTAGGCATATCTGTTTGGTTAGGAACATATTCTAATAATTTCCCAATAGTCATAAAGCGGAGCACATGGGAATATCTGATAGATGGGTTTAATGGACTGACACTGATCAAAGAGAGATTGTGAGTTAGGATTATGAGCATGGGTCTAACTGAGATTCATCAGAGGATGGAATAGTCTCACAAGTTAGACGCTCCATCAAGGTTGGAGTGAAGCACTGAACTCTTCAAATGCTCTACTCATGAGTGAACAGAAGCACAGGAATGGAAGGAAATACCCAGGTTATTCAATGCATCCAGAACAGTTGCGAGCAACAGGCATTTAGGGTGGGAATCAACTCTAGACCAAGGCATTTAAATAGAGGTATCTACAACTGGGTGCCTATACTGGGGCCAGGTGTTTAAATAGCTACTGCAGTCAGTGGAGACTCGGGTCTCTGTATAGCAGACAGTGGTTCGTGAGCTGAGTGAACAACCCATGACAAGTTCTTTATGGACTGTCCTGACAGCTCAGACATCAGCTCACTTCTAGATATGTAAGATAAATTTCTTAATCCTCAACTGAATTCCAGCTTCTTCCTAAGAGGAACTGTTATTCTGTGCACATCAGTGAACAACCAGTGAAACATAAATATGCACTGTAAAAGACAAATACTTTACAAGGAGAGTAATGGTTCAATTTAGTGTTCTGAATGAATGCATGAAGAGCCATTTGAGATGTCCTGGGCTGTCCAACACACTCACACAGGTTTGGCATATATGACACAGGACTCACTGAAGATCAGTGACATTCTAGAAGAGTAGATGGGGATCAGGCATGATACCCTAGGATATTTTAGTGTCAGCAGATTCCTACATTTAGACAACAAAATTGAGGTCTTAGTGACCTCCAGAGCAAAAACTGAGTTTCAAATTTCTTTATACGGTGCCTGGAACAGCAGTGTTCTCTGAGCATTGTAACATGCAACACAGTTATTGTCAGAAGTGCCTCTTCTGGTTTCCTTACTGAGGGGCCACAGTCCTTCCCATAGTACATCACTTCCAAGGCAGTAGGATGAGAATCCTTGATTTCCACAAGTGATCTCAGCTTAACATCCACAAAGTGTGGCTATGGAATCTCTTCAGTGCTACTTTTTGGTCTCTGAAATATGGTTTAGTTCAACTTATACCAACCCTTGTTCAGGGGAAAATCAAAAAGACAAAGAGGAAAATCAAAAGGGAAACAAAAGTATACATTGGTGAATTACCTTGTTCCGCTTTCAGTATTCTTGGTCAGAGGTATGTTATCTAGTTTCATTTTGGATCTCCACAGACATGTGTTTAAATAAAACCATTACTCATAGATTAAAAAAAAATCATCCTTTCAAATCCAGAAAAAAAATTGGGGGTCCATTTGTAAAGTCCAGGGAAGCTAGAAGAAAGTGTGGTGCAGAATTAGAAAGGCAGATCTCCACCTGATCTTTTAGTTTCTTTTCCCAGTATGGGATACTGCTGTCTTTTATTAGTGCTTAGTTCATCTGTTGATAAGGAATCATTCTTTATATTTCAGGTAAGGGAAATACAATAAGTTTAATCTATTCAGACTTCAGAACTGTGTTTGATATAGTGCAGCATGGTAATATAGTAGTTACATTGCAGAAAATCGTTATTAGTAGAATTACTAGTAGAATAACTACTAGGGAAGTCATGATTAGAGAAGAGATTACAACAGCATGTGATAAAATGAGAAACATTTAGCTGAAGTGAAGTTATTTGTGGAATTCCCTAGAACAGGCATCAGGATGATATTTTTTTCAGAAACTTAACATAAAAACACTGTGCTAATGAAATTTGTTATGACACAGAGTTAGAGGCATTAGACAAAATTAAAGAAAATCTAAATATTACATAGTATGAATGAGATGACGTTAACATCTGGATTAACTGAAATCAAATGACACACTGAAGTTCAAGAACATGTTCCCGGAAAATTCAGCCAGTTTATTGTAGAATATGTCATATTTATTCTCGAACCCTTGTTATGAAATGACAGAGGAAAAGTAATATGTAGGTTAAAGTGTCAACAATAGGATGACCAAGAGCCACTGGGGGTTGTGACCAGGAAGGTGGCAAATATTAATTTGCATATATAAAGTGAGATTCCTCCAGGAGAAGCACAGGGAAGTATTTAATGTCTCTGGAAAAGACATTAAACAAATCACACAGACTTATGTCAGCTGGATCCCAGAAACATCATTTGCACTGGACTACAGATACAGAAGGGAGATGGGAATAAGCAGAGGAATGCAGAAGCAGTTGTAAGAGAAGAGATTATAAAGACAGAGGAGAGACTAAAATTACTTTACTTCATCTGGTGGAACAAAGTCCAAGAGGAGGTGGAATAATTTCTCTGAGATAAACACCTGGGAACAGGCATAGACCCCCTTGCTGGAAGGCATCGCTGGGGCTCCTCTTGTCCAACCCCAGATTAAGCCAGTACTGTCACCAGTAGCTCAGGTCAACCACAGGTCTATACAAACAAGTCTTAAAAAATATTTAGGATAGGGATGCCACACCTTCTCTGGTGGTCATTGCCAATACAGTCAGGCAAATACTTTCCTAACGTCCAGCCTGAACCTCTCCAGCTGCAGTGTGTGACTATTTCCCATTGCTATGTTCTCTGGCAATACCAAAAGCATTTACAAATCACCTCTGTCTTGGAAAAAGAAGTATTTCTACTAAAGAACATGTGATCCTACACAGATGTATAAAAATCTGTCTTGAGTAAAGCAACTTTAGAGGAACTTATTCTCTGTTATTGGACTGGGGCTTTGCAGCAGATTTTGGTCAGGGAGACTGGGAATCAGAGGAAGGTAAGACAGTCAGTCGGCTTTGAGGCAAAGCTTTAATACATGTTTGAATGGTAATCAATTACCTCTTGGTTAAAATGTGGTAGAGTCTTGGATGCTGTCATATCTTTCGAGCTCTCTGTTCTGCAGTCACAAGTTTCTCCTCTAATTTTCTATTTTTCTAACAGAACAAGGACTTTGCAAATGTTTGCACCTTTCCCATTAGGTGCGACAGAAAATGGTTATATTGTCAATGACTGTCAGTAATTTTCCAAGTACTGTCTTTTAGAAATCCCACCAACCAAGTCGACCATCAGTCTGCTTGGGTTACACAGGAGTATAAAGGTAAATCAGTATCAGATGGTTGGACTGGATCACTGTTACAGTAAATAGTCTCCTGGTATTCCTCAAAAAATCCTGTGTAGAGATATACACTCGTGAGAATAGATGGAGGAATTTAATTCTTTTGCAAGGATATATTCTACAAAGCTGAGAAGTTTCTTAATATCAGTCATAAAATGCACACAGAATTCCTTTTACAGACAGCAATATTATTGTTTTAAGAATTACTTTTTTCATGGGTGACCTTGTACAGTATTATTCAAGACAAGTTTTTCAGCACTGAGATAGAGTTATAAATGTATCTGAGCTTTATATATACATAGGTATTTCAAAAAATAATAATTCCGATGATGGTTTTGAATGGAAAGGAAATCAACTTTGATTACTTGACAAATGGTACTGGAGTATTATAAGCTATGGAATTTATTTCTTCATAGAAAATTTCCTCATTTTATCGTCTCTCAGGGAAGAAATTCATGCTTTTAGTCACTCTCCTTTTCCTGCTTCTCTTTCTTTTCAGTTTCTTCTTTATCTCTGGCACTAAAACATTCTCTTTCCATAGCCATTATTTTATTAATGCATGATTATGCATTTGCAACACTACTTTCCTCAGCTTCTTTCTGAATACCTTTATTCAAGTCTCTTTCTCACATTTTGAAATTACAATATAGAGCTGAAAAAGAACAGTTCTTGTATTTTTCCCCTTCAAGAAATAAAATAAGAAAATATATGTCAGACAACACTGTGTGCAGGTGTTCCTGTATGAAACAATTTATATTATTATATAAAAGGGAATAGAATGAGATGAGTTTTACTGAGTCCCTTAGGGAAATCATTCAATATGCACTCTTATCAAAGTCTAATAATTGCCCGGCTGCTTCTTGTTTGCTTTGATGAAGCTGATAATAACAGAAATCTACATCTATTTGCATTTTTTCTGCTAGAATTCACTGAGGCGTCTCCAAATGTAATTTTAAAGTATTAACCTAACATATGTAGATTTCTGAGTCACATTAAGCAGAAAGAGATCAGACACAAACTCATGAGACAAAGTTCTTCTGGGGCTGCACTTGATCTCCATGACCATTAGTGTACTTTCTTTCTGTGAGTCACCAAACACGAGTATTGCCTCATTTTTTTAAGTTTCTAGTCAAAGATAGTCAATGCACCAAGGGTGCACCAAATGGAGGGACAAAGAGTGAGGCTACTATGAGTAATACTTTTGCAGCTTTATTGAGGCAAGCTATGAAGATGTAGTAAGGAGTACAGAGACCTGGACATGAACTAGGAAGCTATCATAGCTCCTTTCTCCAGGATCATGTCTCTGTCTAGAAATACAGTGGTTTCACTAATGCCTAAACCTCAAAATCCAGGTATGGCCCCACAACTTAAGTTACTGGACACCGAGTTCTGGTTCAAGCCGTATCATCAACAAACAATGGGTGTGACTACTGCCAAAATCTGAAAGAACTGAAAGTAAACATTTATGCCCTAATTGTCTCTACTTTGCATACCCTGGATCTCTGTTTGAAAAATATTGCTTTCTGAACAAAGAAGAAATCTGATTTCATTGTTGCAATGGATGTGGCAAAAATAATGGAAATTTTCTCATTTGGAATACCCCTGTTCTCACCAAAATGCCAAGGATTTTGGATGCTTCCGCCCAGACTTTAAGATAGCTTCAAAGACAGAGTCTAAAAGAAACTAGGCCTCACCACTCTGCAGTTGGAACAGTCAAATCCTTCTTACCAATAATTCAGCATAATATTTTCAATAATTTGCATCATCAGTTATATCTTCTGATACTTTTATTTATTATAAATCTTCCTTGGCACTCATTTACTGCCTGGAACTACCTGGACTTTAGTAAGGCCTTTGACACTGTTCCCCACAGCATCCTCCTGGAGAAACTAGCTGCCCATGGTTTGGATGAGTGTACTCTTCTCTGGATAAAGAACTTGCTGAATGGCCGAGTGCAGAGAGTGGTGGTGATTGGAGTTAAATCCAGTTGGCAGCCAGTAATGAGTGGTGTTCACCAGAGCTTAGTTTTGGGTCCATCCTTGTTTAACAACTTCATCAATGTTCTGGATGAGGGGACTGAGTGCTCCCTCAGTAAGTTTGCAGATGACACCAAGTTGGGTGGGAGTGTCGATCTCCTGAAGGCTAGGAAGACTCTGCAGAGGGATGTGGACAGGCTGGATCGATGTGCCAAGGCCAGCTGTATGAGGTTCAACAAGACCAAGTGCCGGGTCCTGCACTTCGGTTACAACAACCCCATGCAGTGCTACAGGCTTGGGGAGGAGTGGCTGGAAAGCTGCCTGGCAGAAAAGGACCTGGTGGTGTTGGTCGACAGACGGCTGAACGTGAGCCAGCAGTGTGCCCAGGTGACCAAGAAGGCCAACACCATCCTGACTTGTATCAGGAATAGGGTGGCCAGCAGGAGTAGGGCAGTGATCGTGCTATTGTACTCAGCACTAGTGAGGCTGCACCTCAAATACCATGTTCCATTTTTGGCCTCTCAGTGCAAGTAAGACATTGAGTTGCTGGAGCGTGTCCAGAGAAGGGCAATGAGGCTGGTGACGGGTCTAGAGAACAATTCTTATGAGGGGCGGCTGAGGGAACTGGGACTGTTTAGTCAGGAGAAGAGGAGGCAGATGGGAGACCTTATTTCTCTCTGCAATTACCTGAAAGGAGGTTGGAGTGAGGTGGGTGTTGGTCTCTTCTCCCAAGTAACTAGTGATAGGACGAGAGGCAAAGGTCTCAAGTTGCATCAGGGGAGGTTTGGATTGGATATTAGGAAAAATTTATTCACAGAAAAAGCGGTCAGACATTGGAACAGGCTGCCCTGGGATGTGATGGAGTCACCATTCCTAGAGGTGTTCAAAAAACTTGTAAATGTGGCACTTTGGGATATGGTTTAGCAGGCGTGGTGTTGTTGGGTTGACTTGATGAGCTTAGAGGTCTTTTCCAGCCTTGATAATTCTATGATTTTATGATTCACCAATGAAACAGCTACTCATGCTAACTCAGCATGCTTTATTCTGTTACTCAGGTGACGGCTCTGTATTGACTCAGTTCTCTTCCTCTCTAGAGCCCCAGACAAACTTAGTGGCTTCCAAAAACTTCCCCAATCAATACCTCCGTTTGTCCCTGCAGTGTTATAATCTGAATCAAGGTCTGTGAAGCAAAACTGAAAATGAGCTTAGCAGGGTTTAGCTACAGCCTGTTATCTGTCACAGGAGGGTTTGTTTTCTTCTGCTTGTTTTTTGCTGTTGTTGTTGCTCTTGGTTGTTTGGTTTTTACTAACTTTCATTTCTCAAAAGCCAGCTTCTGTTTCTGAATCTGCAAGCTTAAGCCATGCGACAGGTGGGCACCACTAACATTGAGCTGAATAATGAAATAGTTCTAATTTCCTCACTTCTCCCAGGAACAGCAGATGAATCTAGGCTGATAGGATCTCATTCTGTTTGTTTAACTTGATTCTTCTCCTTTGTTGCAATTTGGAATAATTGTTGGAACAGACACTTAGCTGCTAATAGTGACACAGCTTTCCAAGGCAAAGGCAAATTCCTCAAGGAATGATTCATTCATTTTAAGGCCTGATCAAGGATCTTCCCTGTGGCATTATATTGTTTGCATCCAATCCACTAGCCACAGTTGACAAATCAATTAGATATTAGTAAAGGCAAAAAAATTTCCAGTCAGAAAAACCACACTAATGGTATACATTTTTATTAACACAAGTACCACAATGGAATTGGTTTTATTCATTTTTACAAGCATAGTTAAGAGAAGACCACTGGGCTCATGAACATTCGTGTTCAATATTATTATTTGATGAGATAACTGCATCTATATTTTGGCATTGCTTTGATACCTGGGAAATGCACTTTGGGTATTGCTGAAATGACTCTGGAGCACACAAAGAACCACTGGGAGATTCTCCTGTATCATCTGTAAATTTTGCCTTTATTCCCTGGGTACGTGTAAGTCATCTTCCACTATCAAGTGGGAGATGGCAGTATTCCGTTTCCTCTCTGTCTGATACAGATCGTTTCGCTTAATTTAAATTATGTAATCTGTACACATAATTCTTCACAGACATAAAGTAAACCAAGAAGTGATGCTTTCTGCCCTGTGTATACTATAGGTAACCAGAGCAGAATACAAGGACACTCTCACATACCTTACTCTGAAATGCCGGTTCTGTGGCTTTAATAGGAAAGGAGTCATGGACATTCATCCAGAGCTCAACAGACAAGTTTCCATCTCCTCTGAGAGCTAGGAAAGAATAATATAGACAATATTTTCTTTTCTTCAAAAATCTCGTTTCTGTGAAAAATGTTTTTTTCAAAGTGAAAAGCCGTTTAACAACAGTCTTTCAAGGAGGGCAGAAAGTAAGAACAGGCTTTTTTTACATTACAGAAATGAGAATTTCTATGAATTCTTCTGTTCAAAGCTATTTTGATTTTGCCATTTACTTGCATTTTGTAATGCAATAAGTTGGAAACAATTTCAGACTGAAATATTTAGAACAAAACTTCTTAACTGAGCTGAATTTTTTTTCTAAAATAGGTTTATGAAAAAAAATATGAAGATGCCACTTTTACAGTCTAGTTCAGTACCAGGGCAAGATGTAACCATGGTCATGAGCAAAAAGATGAAATGTAAAGTGGCTCACGAATTAGAAAGTCTACTTCTCTTCTTCCCTCTACTTCAGAATAAAATTAAACACGATGGAGGAAAAGAAAGAACTTTGCAAAACTGTTGCCGTGTACTGGCTGTATCTATATCTAAAACTTGCCCGTCAGTTCATTTTCATTTTTTTTTAAATGAACAGTTTCTAAAGTCAGACTGTTTCAGGAAACTTTCTTTTCTGAAAAAGGGTTCAAAAATTAAAAAAACAACTTGGAGCAAATCCATCAAGAGAAACTAGGGGTGTTTATAAGAAATCATACTACTGCAGTCAGTAAGGCTTAAACAAAGCTGAGTGAAGGTGGTGCTGTTTCAGTACTGGAGTCTACTCATCTTCCTCTCCTACGAATAGTTTAAATGGAAAAATAATCATGTATAGATTTGTATGTGCTTCTTTGTGTGTGGTGTCTGTATTTTGTACATCTGCAGGTGTCACTGGAAATAACTAATTTATGTCCTGTCTGCCTGAAACCTACTGCAACAAACAAAAGTGTGCTGAAACAAATGTTATGGCTGTAATATAAATCCTGGTTGGTGGGTTTTACCAACAGAAACAGAACAGTGAGTGTATCACCAGCTGCAAGCCCAGCTTCTGACAAAAACTTCAATGGCTGACTTTATTCTCGTTCAAAGCAAAGAGATTTAACAGTAACCTGAATTAGCCACGTGAAACATTTTTTTAGGTTCAGTCTAGGTGAAATATTAAGGAAGATGCACACTGAGTCTAGTTTTAGTGATATGGAGCAGCAGGAACTGTTATGTTATCTAAGATGTTACCCGAGGCAGAAGTTCAGGGAATGTAGGGAGTGGGTCTCACCATTAGCACATGTTCCAGTTGGCGTCCCAGGTGTCCCATCTCTTTTTTTCCACTTTCTTCTTCCTCTTCCCCATGCAGACATCTCAGGAAAGCTTGAACAGGGATTTATACACACTCAGCTTCTTAGGGACATAGTTGTGAACCTAATGAAATCATTCCTTTACAACATCAGCTAATATATCTGCGTGGACTTACACGGAACATCTGTGAAAGGGAATGTTGTTCTTTTCTGTAAATGCGCAACGAGGACAACACTTCTTCAGCATGGAAAGCTAAGGAAATGGATGTGGAAGGACCCACAGAAGTCAAATAGGCTCTGACTTCTACTGAAGTCTGTAACGCACAATGCAGAAGGATGTGATAATAGCTAAAAAACACTGGTACATTGTAGGCTGGACCCATCCTTAGTACTAAAGCAGATAATATTTTGTTGCCTTTGTTATGGATTACAAAAGCTGATCTGAGGATTCCTATTCTCACCCAAGACACTTAAAATCAAATCTGCCTATTTCTCACTGAAATCAGCCTATACCAAGAGGACTGCCGAAGAATGTTTTTCCTTGCTTGCTTGAGTGATGAGGCACTAAATGTTAGTCTCAAGTTGAGAATTCATACCCCAAGTCACAAGTTGCCTTCACTGGCCATGAAGTGGGAGCATGTGTAAGTGGAGTAAGGATGGGAGGGTGGACTTCAAAGGATTTTCCATTGGAGGAACCCTGCCTTTCCCAGTACCTAGTGTGAGAAGGGAGAAGAGCACTGCTCAGCCAACTGCCAGGGGTTATCTTTTGTCTCTCCCATTTTGGGGCTGAGTCCTGTAGCTCCCTCACCTTAGAGGCTCTTATTTGAGATATATATTGGAGGATATTTGATAGCTATCCCTTGGCTGCAATGAATAATGAAACTGTGTATTGTAGGATTGTACAGGGAATTTTTTACGCTGGTTTCTACATCTTATGGGTGAGTTTCATTTCACTTCGCTGAAAGTCAGATGCTTAGGTTGCACTGCTATGCACGGCAAAACACAGGCATCTCCAGAGGGCTATTTCTCACATTTGTTTTAATTATCTGTTGTAGGGTGGAATCAATTTCTTGCTGGTGGTGCCAATCGCTCTACTGACTATATATAATGGTACATACAAGACTTCCTTAAGCTAGATGTCTAACTTTTAGGCAGATAGTTACAAATCAACGTCATTGTTATATTTTGTAAATGCTCCAATAGAGATTGTAAAGCAGTTTCACATATCTATCATCTCCCACCACATCTGTACAAAAAGGGCAGTCCTGCATTTTCAAGAGAATTCCTTTCTCATTTTCCAAGAATGGCAAAAGGTCTCCTTAAGGTAGCCAATAAAATAGTACAGATAAAGGATAGAGAAAGTATGTGAATTGATTCAGTGGAAAATAGAAACATATTTTATTCATTTGTTCTAGTGCTTCCAAGCTCCCCATAGGATTTTCTGTTCATACTTTTTTTGGTGAAGGCTTAGAAATCTATTTAGCCACTGTCAGATACCATGGGCTAAAAAAGATACATACCTGTGGCTGTGATTAATTCCTCCTATATAATCAACCATCTTCCCTTGTTTGCTGAGAGGAATGGACTATTGTACGTTGACTGAAAAACCACATTGTAATTTTTTTGTAGTTGCTACTTTGATTTGTGTTGATTTCTGTTCTCTAAGCCTGGCGTATATATTGTATATGAGTCTGTATAACTCAACAGCCTTTGTCTGACTTGGAAACAAATGTTTGATTGTTGCTCCAACAGGTTGTGGACAGAAAATCAAGTGGAATGAATCAGCTTATCTTCACAGACTGCATAAAACCCCCAGTTCTGTTTTATGGAATTAAAATATATAAAGTTATAAATCTTGGACCATGAGTCTTTCTCCCTTTTTTTGGGCTTTTTTTAAGAGAAACAACACAATTCAGCACAGGCAGAGTTACTTTTCTGAATACCTGTTTACAAGGACACACTAGACTGCAGCAACTGAGTTGTTCCAACTGAATCGCTGGCTGGAGCAGATAAGATATATTGAATTTTTAATTGTATTTCACCATGAATACAGCTGTTTTGCATCAGTCACTATAGAAGCCCCATTTAACTATTCTCTGCTGGTTTCTGGACAAGACGAACCTCAAATTTAATTAGAAGTGTGAGATGCAGCCAAGAATTTGATAGCTAACAGAAATTCCAAAGGAACTAAAAACTCAGAAAGGATGAACAGCAAGAGATAAGATTGATTTTAAATAGCACTAGTAAATGCATTTTTGCTTTTGGGGCTGAGATGCAAATGTGAATGCCATCTCCACATACAATCCCCAAGTTAGTCTGCATGGTGACAATGTAATTTCAGTCATCTTGAGGCATTTTCTCTTCAAATTCCTGCCACATCATGAAGTGAAATGCAAGTTTCTTTGGATAGCTGACATAATACTAGGGATCTGATCTCACTTGATATGGTGACTCAGTGATCATGGCATTCAAATCTTAAATATCTGACTTGCTGTGGAAACATGCACAAGGAGGATTTTAGCTATTTAGCAGTTGTTAAATTTAGGTAGAGACTGGCAGAGTAGAAGGTGAAGAGCTTATGGGAATGTAAGACTGTCAAATCTTGAGGAAGAACTGACTTTACCAGGAAAAATAAACTTTATAGATAAAAAAATAAACAATAAATATTTCTGGCAAGCATCATAAAGATCAGTGATAACAGTTCACAGAAACAGCGATCTTAATCTTAGACATAATTTTGCCTCACACACAGGTGTACATGAACTTGCTGTATATCATCTCACTTGGGAGTTCATGGACACTGAGTCACACCACAAACACACAAGCAGACACTGTGCAAACCCTTTGGGGCTCCTTGACGTGGAGTCGTAAATCTGATCCACTGTGTAGCCTGTGTTTTCATGGCTACTGGTACGTTGGTAGTCATATTACAAATAACTTGGGGATGTAAAAGTCTAAATTGCTGTAAAATTAAATGTTTTAACAGTAGGCAAAGTCTCCAAAGTCCCCGAAATAAAACCTCCTTCTTTCCTGGAAATTAGCTCTTTTTGGTGACATCCAGATCCAGGGGAGTGTCTGAAATCCAGTCATTCTCCCTTTGAAAAAGGCTTCATGCTGTTGATGAAATTCACACTGCTATCACTGCTGCTGCTGGAGGCGGGAAACAAAAAGGAAAGATTGCCTGTGATTCAATATGTGGTTTCTAAATAAACGCTAACACCACTGGCATTAGGGAACCCATCTGTTTCGTTGTTTCTTTACCACTACAGAATCTATGATATGTAATTGTAACAGATGCTTCATGTCTTCAAACAATGATATGCTATATTATTAAACCAAGAGGGTCATTAAACTGAGCTGTATGCGTTTTTCAGTCTATAACTGCAAGATCGTCAACATCGACACATAACCTTAGGGTTATAGAAACCCCCCTCATCCCTCTCCTGACTCTGTGTGTAACTTGCACAGCAAACGCTCAGGAAATATTATGCACATCTCCACCAAAGCTCGGTTATGCAGAAGTGCCTGTAGGCATCTGTGCAACTGTCAGAGTTAACATGTCTTAATGCGGGTTTTTTTTTGCCAGAGGCACTTCTTACGTATAGCTGCAACTTAAACTAGTCAAGTGACAGTTGCCTGCCTAGATAAGAATGTGAATTCTCTGTTGTTCTAGGCAATAATCTTGGATTGGTCTATTGTGTGGCATCTGAGAAATAAACAGGAGCCTCCATTTGAGCGAGGTGTCTTCATTTTTTTATTATCATTATTTTTCTATTCTTTTTCTCTTTAATCAACACCTTAGGACAAAGGGCTTTTCACATGTAGCTCCCTTCCTTGCACTACTGTTCACACAGTAGACTTTCATACTGGAACTGCATGGAAACACACTACAGTAACATAAATTTCCACAAATACATAGATTTTTGGCTCCTTTTTGAGTTGAAAGATGTCTATTTTCCATTTCCAAATATCATCTAAGAAGCTGAATGTTTTGCTTTGTCTCTGAAGAATGACTGAGTAATATGAGTCCCAGAGTGAAGCGGTTTTTACTGAAGGATAATATTTCTTTATTGAAAAATTGACCCCCCCAAAAAAGAAAAAAAGAATGGCTTGAGTATTTCAGAGATCAGTTTAAAGTCTTTAATTAAAATGTATCTCCTTATTTAGCAGGATCCTTGGGAATGAATCATGAACACTCTGTGAGTTAAAGATGGGTCCCAGTCAAATAATTGAATAAAACATTTCCTTGTAAGTACATGAGTATGTCTGTGTGCGTGTATGTAATGGACACGCAATTATTGCTAAAAACGATAGAGAAGAAATAATTGTCCTTTTGTCCTCAGCTACTCAGAATTATTCCTTTCATATTTGAATCCTTTGGTGGAAAAAAACAATATTTTTCAATCCACCTTGCAATAGTACCTCAATTTACTAACATCTCAAGAAAACTATTGATTTTGCAAAACATTCATGGTTTGAAAGCATGTGAGGCTGCACAGACTTTCATGGGGATGCACAGCAGTATAGAAATGCCTAATAATTTTAACCCTGAATATGAACTGCACCTTGAGCCTAAGTCTGGCTTTTCTTTGGCAGGAAAGTAGAGCTATAAATGCTGGGAGCTTCTGGAGAAAAATGACACAGTATAATTATGCATGCATATTTCAAATGTGTAGTGCTAACATGTACAAACAACTGCAAGACTCTTATGCACATTGCTGATTAATTTAGTAGACATGTAACTCCTAAAGGTGTTTTCTTTATTAATTTAAGAACTCAAAATGCTAATAATGACAGTGAAAGAAAGGAAGGGATGAAAAAAATGTTAGGGGGCAAGAAGTTTTGGAAAGGTCCCAGAAAGAGTTGCTAAAATTACTATTTATCTAGTTATATAACATGGGTCAAGGTTGGACATCTGCCCAAGCCAAGTGGGTTTCTTGGGCTAAGAGCAGGCTAACAGATTTGGTAACCGAAGCAGAAAACATTGCATCTGTCTTTCTTTAATCCTCCACTGAAAAAACGTGTTCCATCAGCAGCCCAGCCAACTGGGTGCAGCTTTAAGCATAGATGTATGCACACAAGATACAGAGGTAGTTAGACACTTTTCTCATTTCCTCTCTCATAGCCGTAGCTGTTCATTTATTATTCTGATGCTCTGCTTTCTGGTTGTGAAACAACCCTCTGTTGATTCAAAAACACTTGGCTGAAAAACTTTGCAGAGTTTTGTTTGAAGGGAAAGTTTATTTCATGTGTATTATGTACTTACAGATCATTTGGGGTATAACTCTGAATGCTGGGGTTTTTCCCTCTGAAAATCTGAAAAACAATCAAAAAACGAACAATCTCTAATCCTGAAACAGGACTCTTTCTATTCCACCAGGGTTGCCCAAACAGTTTAAATCCCTTTGTTGAAGTGGACTTGCAGTGATTCAACTGAGTGGGACTCAGAAAACAGATGTTTTATGGAAGGTCTGCTTTCTGCCCTCAGCAACTCAACTACTGCTAGTGCAACTGCGTGGGGTTCCTCTAAACTTGCTCAAGGGCAACATCTGTGCTACAGATAACATACAGTATGGAAGGATCACATTCAACTTTGACACTATTGGTGCCCTGCTGCATTGAAGCAGGACTTTACCACAGCCTTGAACATCAAGGAAGTGAATTCAAATTTGTCTCCAGCTGATACTGATTCAAAAAAATACATATTTTCAATTCCACAGAGCATTCGTTCTGTACTTAAGTATTTTCTTCACTCAGAGCGCACAACCTAATACATTTTCAAGACTTTGCTACGTACAAAACAAGTTGCTCTTTTCTAGAAAGCAATTGCTTGGGTCATAACATCATGCTCTCCTCCACTGGTACATCTTTTTGCATATATTTCCTTTCCAAATATCTGGATAATTCACTCTAGGTGGCAGTCTGTTTTGTCAGAATGGCCGGAGCAAGCAAGGATTGAATCTAGCTGATCTTCACTCTGTATTAGGTCATCCTTCAGAAGAGAGAAAAAAATCATTGAAAAAGTGTGGGGAAAGCATCACTTACATCTTGATTGTGTTGTTCTGAAGTGGCTCCTACCTGGCTATGAAAAAGGGTATTGAGCTAGCAGATCACAAAGCTGTTTGTCAAAACCAGCCAGTACCCTGGGGAAAAATTAAGACATTGCCAAAAAAAAAAAACAACAAGGGATGTTGAGATGGGAAGAGCAGAGAAATCTCCAAAATCCCCACCTAGTGTATTGTCTTCTAGATTACACTGTCACCCCAAAGAACATCAAGCAGATGAATATGTCATCATAGTTGATGGACAGAGATCAGATAAGCAGTTCTGTTGCTTCACTGCAAAATATTTTTGAACAATTATTTCTGTTTCCCCATTTTCTGCATTCCTTTGTTGTGCACAGAAGCAAATGTCTCTTTAGTGGGCTTATTCCTGGATGACTCTTTGGTCTCTACTACCTTCCTTCATAACTCCTCCTACTTCTAGCAGATATCTTTGGAAGGGTCCCATACCTGTTGTAGACATAGCACTTTCAGGTGGCCTAAACACACATAGAATTTCCTCATTCCAATGCACAAATGTCTCCATGTGTGCTGCAGTCATACAGTCACTTTTCATGGAAAAATAAATAAAGCAGCAACAATGGCCATTGCCTAGTCAGTATATAATGTTGGAGCTCTACCAGAAACATTTTACCTATCAGTACCAAGTATGTTGTTCTGCACCAGTACAACTGCATAATGTGTCTTTCCCACCTTCCTCCATAAGGAAAAATACTAATATCTGTGACCATGAAAACATGGCCAAGACAATGCCTATGACTACATTCAAAAAGCATGTGAGTTCAAAGTTACATGGGCCTAGTGTTCAAAAAACTGATTTATGTAGGATGAATTCATAAAGTTTCTCATAGTCTTGGAAATTTGGCCAGCATGTGGGCAGTAAGCCTCTAACTTCAAAGACTCAGTTTCATCTTTACCTGATCTCCGTAAAGGAAGAGTCAAATCCACCTTACTGAGAATCTTCAAAAGCTCTAGAGTCAAGGTAGATGCATTTTTCAAATATTCCATCTAGTAAATATCCCGATTATATGAACCACTGTGTATTACTATAGCTGACCAGATTGGAGGAATTTCTATTTATCTGAACTTTTAAAGCTGTTTGGCTGGCTGATGAAGAACTTAGATTCAAAGCGTATTTAGATGCAAAACCATGGGCAGCGTTTCTGCCATGTCTCTTGGAAGAACTGAAATAAGATGTTTCCATTTTCTTTACAAATGTCATGTTGTGATTTGCTTTTGAGTGAGGCTTTTTCTTCTTTTTTATTGTTATTTTTCTTTTTGAAGTTGCTGTCTGTCTAAGCAGAGATTGTATTTAAGATCAATAGCATTGGACTAAATGAGCCCCTCTGCTTTGATATTGAAGTTAATCGGCTCTTGTTTGACTTTTGAAACCTCTCAGGAGTCTTCTCTGCAGCATTATAGTGACAGACTCCTTAATATAAGACTTCTAATCTGTTAGAAGGTTGCTTTCCTGAGCTTTGTGTGACTAACTGTAAAGTTTGTTTGTATCTGAAGTGTGAAGTGAAGCACCAAATTTAGCTACTATCTATTATTTCTCTACATATTCTAGCTGCAGAAAACATTTCATTTTCAATTTCCAGACATCTGTACAAACACTGCAAATTCGCCAGGCCAGAGACGCCCAGGTGACTTGCCTTCTTTGTTATTCCAAGACCTTTCTTTTGCTGCTCACGTGCTGCAGCTCCCCAAGTAGTGCCACAACCCCATAACTAAGGCTGCCTGTCCTCTAACCGAGAGTGCAGAAAACTATAGCACTGCATATCACTGCAGTTTCAAACAGAAAGATGGTTGTATCCTGGCACCATTTTTCAGACTTTTCCAATGTCATGCTGTCAGTCTACAGCGGACCAAGGCACAGACCCCAAGAGACCTGATTTATGTTCTGCCCCATGTTAACAAGTCTTGTGCCTTTCCAGCCAGGCTTCTCTTGAGGAGCTCAAAAAGTACCGGTGTGTTCACAAGGGTGACAGCTTTTCCCTTTTTTCACTAGCTTCCTTTCCCTAGACAGAAGCTTTTACAGGCCTTAGGATTTCCTAAGTCCTCTCCAAAGTGTTTGCTGTTACCAGGAGTTTTTCCGGAGTTACCAGGGTAAAACCCTTCATTTTTCAACTCTATTCCCTCTGCAGAGATGTCTCTGGAGTTGCAGGTCAGAAGGAGAAACTTCTGGTGGGGATTCTCACCACTCCATGATCGAAATAAGCAGGAATTTGGTGTCAGTTTTCCATGGTGATGTACCAAATCTGATTTATACCCCATAAACATGATTATAAATTCAGAACTTTGGTAGAAAAACAAATAAGACTGTGCTGACTTTTGTTAGGAGAGAGCAACAGAGTGATAACGTGGCTTTTTGGGACTGTGAAGGTTGCTTCTTCATCAGCTTTACCTTTGCTCTCCACCCTCTGTCCGGACAAAAGTTTTACCCTTTGGCAGCCAAGGCAAAAAGAAACACAGAAAGGTGGTTGAAGAGAAATTGATTCTGCAGGCAAGAGTTAAATTACGGTGCCTGGTATTTATTCAAACATCAAGGTTATATATTCCTTGGAGTGTCATGTCTAAATTTAGAGAGGAAATCACTGAGCAGACGAAAGGCGAGACCTATGATTTCCGTGTCTACTTTTAGAGAGGTAAGTCCTACTTTTTGTGGGTGAGAGCACAGTGTGGTGTTTCATTAGAGATCCCTGAAATTTCAACCTGTCTCCTTGTCACCACCAGTCAGGTGTGAACAGATGAGTTGCAGGAGAATTTAAGTCTCCTTTCCAAAAGGATGTGGGCTTCCAATCCAACTTACAATATAGTCTGCAAATGACCTGAGAAATCTAATTATGCAATGAAAACTAAATTATGAACGCTCAAGGCTAACGACTGGACAGCGATGACTGTCCTTTCTCTCTTTTAGCTCAAATATAACTGGATTTGTTTGGAATTGATGTGAGCTTAGACCCTGAGACTTCCAAGGCTATAAGATTGAAACATGGTGACATTGTAGATCTAAAGGCCTGGAAGCTTCACTTGACTCCTAACCTTCCCTTACGGAGGTACAGGCTTTCCCAGTACGGGTTGTGTAAAGATTTGTCAAAGACAACATCACTACTGATTCGTTTATCAAGTTGGCATGCATCCATGAACAGATTTTAATATCCATGCATAAGTATGTATGTGTAATTACCTGTTATGAAAGAATTACTGAATTTACACCTGAAATGCTTAGCTCTGGAACTATGCAATCATGCATCCTAAAGTGGTATCACACCAGAAGTCATATTCTTATCCAAATAAAACAGTAAAGAGATTGCTTTTTATCTAGTTAACTGATGGTGTTTGTCCAGTGCACCTTAAGGTTCAAAAATTAGGGTTTTTTGAGGAGGAAAAAGAGAAGCCAAATTGTAATAGTTTCCAAGTTGTCACAGTTTCCTGGCACATCATATAAGCCAACAGCTAGTAGTTAATCCCTCAGCAAAACTGAGCTATCTTTGACAAACATCATTTAATTCTTTCAAGGGTTATTCCAGTGGATCTCTACTGCAGGGTTTGTCTTTGCTTCTGAAATGTGGATGCCAGAATTCTTCTCCAATTGAGCTGTCACTCCAAAGAGGCACTGTGCTATTGTTCTGACACCAGAAAGCCACTGACAGCAGTGACCGTGTGTCAGGTGATTCTGCCTGATGTGAGAAGCAGTGGATACATCCAGAATGAGGGGCAGATAAACTGTCACAAGCTCCTTTGGCTGCTAGGGTTGGCAGATGCTGTTTTGCTGTTACTTTGGTGCCTAGGGGAAGCAGGAGATTAAAGAGGTTGGGATCAATCTCCTGCTTCATCTTTGAGCACTGCGTTATGTTAAATGTCACACGACTTTCCTATGCTTTCACTGTCAAATCAGGCTTACACTGCCAAATTTCGTGGACAATCTCTCTGTACAATCGCACGACATTTTGGCCCAAAGAACACTGAAAAACTTGTCAAGTGATGTTACCCCAACAACGGCAGCAAAGATCACTGTAGTATCTAACATTGTCCCTTCACAATCCCTGCTTTATTTTGGGATGTCAGGGCTGGCCCTTAACTACAGATGTGATGCCACTTCAACGAATGCTTCGGAGATTGTTTTAATTTCTTAGGTAGCTGAACTCTTCTTAGTTCTTGAGGGTCAATAACGAAGAATGAAGTCACTTCAGGAAGATATTCTGTCATCTTAGGAAGGCTTTTTTAATGCTGGGTTTTATTTTGCTTAGAGTTTTGGATGAATCCTACCTTTCTCTTGAAATACCTATTAAGACCCTTGCCCAAGGATTTCCCTGGGAAGCCTTTTTTCTGCCTGCTGTTCTCTATTGCTTACATACAGTTATTCTGTTTCTTTTGCAAATAATGTATTGTTGTTGTTGCTGTTTTCTTTTTTTTTCCTAAGAGTCTTATTAGGAAAAAGTATAACTTCATATTTCCAGTAATATGTATTTCCTATTTTCCATTGTATTTCCTGTTTTTTCCCTTAGTAACAAGCAAACAACTCTAGATAATTCAGTTCCTCCTGATTTGTGACGATTCTTGACAACAGGCTCAGGCCAAGTTTTATGACAAATGCAACAATTCATCAGACAGAACAAAGCTGCAACACATGCTGGTAACATCTTAGTAAATGAGATAAATCTCTCCCTTTCCAAGCTGTGTTTTATCCTGTTGCTCATATTTCACACGAATCATAAAATCATTAATGAAAAGGACGTTAATAGACATAGGCACTTCCTTGCAGGATGGAAGAGTAACCTAGACAGTAAATGGAATGAGTTTGGTTAGTGTCACTGAGAATTAGTCTAACCAACCTCAGCAGTGACTATTAATATTGAAGCCATGACATTTACAGATATTTTGAATCAAAGCTTCTGAGAAAGGTGTTTATTGCATTTGAAAAGACCTTACTTAATCTTTATGTGGGTAATGATTTCTTAAGCCAGAGACTAATGGACATCTGAAGCCTGAAAAGGCTGTTAGATTATTTACTATAACTCTCTTTCAGCTAGGCAGACTTCCTAGATGGACTTCTTTGCTATTGGCTTGAGACAAAATCTTTGTCACAGAGTATTGGATAAGAGCACACTACATGTTGGAATATGGTGCTATGACTATGATATCCTGTATTGTCAGCCAAAGTATCCTAACATCAGAAATCTTCCTAGACTCACTCGCTGCATAGCCAGGGCTGGCAACATTGACTTCATAATGCAATCAGAGCTGTTACCCTCTCTGAGGCACCAGGAATATGAAATATCACTGAACACAAGAAGCAGCAGACCTCTCTTCTCATGGTCCCCTTTACCATACTCTTGGCTGGAATCTTCAATGTGTAAAACATCCCACAAAAATACAGAGGTATTAGATGATATTATGTTTACACTCCAATTAAAATCAATGCTTTCTCTTTTTGCTAACTAACTGTCCAAGAAATTGGTTTCATTGCTTTCAAAATTTTCAGCAAACTCAGATGATCTGTCAAAGAGATGTATGAGCCATTAAAATCCACAATTACATTACTTCAAGCCATAACTAAAAAGTTGGGTCCCCATTCCAATCCTCAGCCATTGATTTCTAAGGGAAGAATATCTCAGTGGTGATGTAAACCCCAATGAATCACCAGACTTCAAGCAGACAAAAAAATTAGCTCCTCCCAAACAATCTATACAATGAGCTTTACTGAGAAAAAAAATGAGCCGGGGAAGAAAGGCTAAATGATTGTAAATTTGGACTGCGTTTTTATAACCATTTAGGATTGAAGTAAAATATAATTTGACATTTTACTGATAATTCCAGTATTTAAAGCTGACAAGTACTACATTAAATTTTACCACGTAAATCTGATATGACAATAAAAACCCTCTTGCACTTTGCTTTGGAACCATTGCAACAAAATGAGAGTAGAAATTCCATGCAAAAAATTGTTTGCCTACTTCTGTCCACTAATCCTTCCAAGCTTTCTTAAGTTTTTCTCAGTTACCTGAACAGGCTTTGCTACCTTCACGTTCCAGTTTCCTCTCCATGCCAGGAATTTTATTAAAAAACCAGTGATGAATTCAGCCCGTGCTTGTTGCTTGTTTCATTTTTCTTTTCATTAGCTGTTCTATTTCTCCTGACAAAACTGAAACTGCAAGTCTCCGCCTCTGCTTCATATGCTTTGTGGCTCTTCCCTGAGATAACTGCAAAGGCATCACCCTTGTTAGAGTACTAGTTGTATATTCCCATATCTTTATCACACGCTGACTCTCCTGAACAAGAGGAGCAAGAGGAGTAGTATAGCAATGATAGTGTCCTTGCCATTCTTTGTATTATGCTTCAGTGCCATCTGAACAGTTCTTCATGTTTGTTTTTTTTCTGAAGAAGAATGTTTCCACTGCTCCTTACTACACAGAAACCAAGTTTCCAACAAGTTAAAAGAACGGATCTTTGTTAACAGAAAAGATTTTGTTTTCACAGGATGAAAAAATGTAATGAATAAATAAATAATTCATCATACTTCTGACATTTCAGATGTCTCCTTAAGAAACAAATATCAGGTGAAGGTATAAACTTGCTAGGAGTCTAAACACCCAGGAGATCAAAAAGTCAAGTACAATACAGAACTGAATAGGTTAAAAGACTGAATCTGTTAAATGAATAGATTTCCTCGCCGATATCACACCAAGTGGTATTGCATTAAATGCCTTTGAAAAGAAAGATTTCTTAAAATATACAGAGAAATAAACCTGACAAGAGGACTGATGTGCCCAGGGAAAGACCAATTTTTGTTATTGTTTATCTAAAAAGAAGCATTGCATGAATATCTGAAATAAACCTCTAGAGAGCAGGGTTCACAAACAGAGACCAAAAGAAAGTATGAGGTTCAGCAAAGGCCACCTCTGTCCTTAAGCCACTATTTATCTGTGTTATAGGGCTGTTAAGAAAATGACACTTCTGTACATCAGTGCAATCTGTTTAACAGGCTTCTACTGCACTGGAAAATCTTTTCTGCTGTTCATTAGATTTGCTGTAAGGCTTCTGACTCAATGGATCACTTTCTTCATCATTTCCCAGTCTAAGATTCTCACTGCTGTTGTGGCTGGAAAGATAGCAAACTTTCAGTCATGGTCTTAAAGCACTAGGGTGGGATTATGAAGGTTTTTAAGATACTTGGGCATCTGAAAGTCAATTTTCTTAGGGTTCCTTCCATTTGCTTTTTCCTGCTCATCCTACCACCATCAGCCTACAGGCACTCTGCCTAGGGACAACACAGAAATGTCTGAGGAATATTTATTCCCAGTGGGTGCCACCTTTCCTCAGACTCACTGTTGTGTTCAGTACTGTGCTATGGATTCCCTGTCTGTGCCTGGCTCAAGAGAGATAAGGTAAGGTCTCCTTTTTCTAAGTAGTAGGAAGCTGAAGACTGCTAGTTTAACTCAAATGGGATTGCCAAGACCCAGCATGCTAGACAGGGAAACACTCTCTACAGCTGATAGGAAATATTGAGTAGCAGGATGAATGGGATGTGGACTCTGTCCCACTGAAGATCATGGGGACCTAAACCCAGAAGAAGACAAGATGCATCTATCTAATGCCTTAAGGCTCAGTGATTAAAACATGAAATTTTAATTTTAAGTGGGGAATGGGAATCCAGAGATTCCAAAACTTACACCACTGCATTTCTTCACACCCTTAAGAGCAGAATTTCATGGACAGTGAGGAGGATACTGCAGAAGTTATAAGAAGCGTCTGTCTAAAAGCAGTTGTAAGAATTTGATTTTCAGTCAGCCCTACCTTAAAGCACTTAAGGATCTTTTGCAATGAAAGTTACAATAAAAAATGAATTTTAAATTCCACATAATTTAGCTACGCCTTTTCACCCAAGTGTGAAAATAACAGTGGCTCTTTTGGGTTTGGGACTATTTTTAGCAATCTCTAGTAAATGCCTAGAAAGAAAATTCAGATGTATGACAGGACAGATGAAACTATAAAGAAAATGCAAATCAACATGCAAATATCAGTCATGACCGTAAAATAGCCCACTTAAATGAACACCATGATATAAATATATACTATAAGTACAATGTGTAACCATTCCACATTTTAATCCACTTTTGGCATCGAAGGAGTTTCTCCAGAAATGGTGACATACATGAAGTAAGAAAACTAAAGTTTATCCATTGCTGTGATGTATCACCTCTATTTATTCCTCCTTCTAGAGAGAATTATACAAACATAAAGTGTTGCTCTTCAATTCACCATCAGGCATGGAAATATTCAAATCAGCTTTGGTGGGATGGATTTGTCTGATCACGGGAGCTGACAGAACATGGTACACACACTGAAAAATGTATTTGGAGATGTTTTTCGTTGTTAATAATAAAGTTATACAGAAAGGGTAGATTCAAAGAGGGCATGAAGCAAGTCTCCCCGAGACATTAAAAAGATGGGATTCAGAAAATGTAATATTTTTCATTACAAAATTCTTGTCTATCTGACTTACATTCAATAAATCAAGGCAAATCCTGCTGAGGCATACATAATGCTCTCAGCAACAGATGCTGACAAGTGTATTAATAAATCATGAGCGTCATTAGAATTCTTAAACAAATATTTTTCTGCCAGACATGCTGCTTATTAAAATTTCTTATTTTTGTTTATTTATTTATTCAGATTGTACTAATCTTTGCATAAGACATTAATTACTCAAATTGTTGGAGCAGATTAGTTTACAAAGGTCACAACCAACAAAATTAGGGTCTGGAAAAGACAGTTGATGGTTTGACATGCAAAATGAGCATCAGGACTCTGGAGAGAGTAAAAATAAGAGTTAATTGTGAGATGTGTGTTGGCAGTTGAGAGTCAAATTCAGACAGACCTGGTTGCTGGATGGCACTAATATTGGGTCTTGGGTGACAGAAATGCAAAGAATAGACTTTGGAGCAAATGCATTTGAAAATAAGACTGTCGTAGCGGGTTGCGCAACTATTCCTCTATCTCTAGTTTGAAATGTCTCCTTTCCTCTGTGTTAGATGATGGACAGCAGACCTTAGTAGTAGCCTCCCTCAGCACAGCAACCCTCACAGATTTTTACACCAAGCTGCTTGCAGTAATTAGGCACTAAGCAGCTATCTAGTGAATGCTCTTACTGCTGGCTATGTTACAGTGGGCCCTCAACGTTCATGCCACCTTCAGAGTGTCTAGAGTTAATGCAAGTATCTTCTCATTTCACCTTTCCACAGATCCTACTCAACCAAGAAACTGGACAAGCTGAAATCACCATTTCACAGATAGCATTATTCCCCGAAATTTAAGAACAGCTCTGGCTTTACAAACTTGAAAAGAGCTGCAGGTGTGTGTATTACACATTTTACACCTAGTATCTATGGAAAAGGAAGAGACAAGATCCTACGTCCACCACTCTGGCTACCAACAGAAAAGACTGGAGGAAGAAATCTTCTGAGCTGGTCAACTTCTGAGATCAGATTATTTCTTGCCAGAGCAGTAATGAATTTCATTTCAGCATCCGCTATGTGGCTTCCTTAGAGTTTCCTTCAAAAAGATCCACAGTCACTGGTAACTCCTATTCTGTATTCGTGATCTCAGTGATAAAGCCATCTGCCTCCTCCAACTCCCATGACCAGTCAGAGAAGGGGGACAATTCATTGCAGAGCCCACAAGGGAAATGAGTACTAAATTGAGGTTCTTGCTCAAGTGCATAATCCATCTATATTTTGTCTTTGTACATTTTGATCCTGCAGAAGCATCCTCAGGCATTCCTGTCGTTCTTAACAGTTGCAGAACTCAGAGCAGTTAGACCAATATCACAGTGTTTTCTCTTTCTTATACAACAAATAAGACATAGTTCAAGTGCCTTGGATAATGTCAGCTGCTCTGAAATGATACTGAGGCGACAGGTTGGATCCTGTGAGAACCTTCCCTGTTCTGCAGAAGTCATGCTTAATGTGAGTGAAGCTCAAACACTGACTTCAGCTTACTCAGTTCTGTTTAAGTACCTCTGCTGATCAGGGCTCTGGGAGCTCCAGAAAAAAAGCAGCACAAGAGAGAAGAAGGTTCATTCCACGTAAGTGCTATCTATGGACAGCAATGCTCTTTTACTTCTAATAATTATTTTAAAACTTACGTAAACACTGATTTATGTGTCAAAGCTGTAAGCACTCCATTGGTCTGGTAAATATACAGCTAAGGATTGCTTAGCTGAACAGACTTGGTGGCTGCTACAGTCTATCAGACAAATGTATATTTAGCCCAAATTTGAAGCATGCATTATTTACTTGGTTGACATTAGCAACTTGATGAAGCTGCTCTGGGAGCTGTTACGAGACACCAATGTAATCCAGAGTGGCGGAAACTCTGGCAAATGAAGCCCTGACACAATGCCTCATAGCAGCTGTGCAGTGCTCATGGCTTGGTTCAGGGATGAGCGTGGATGGGCGGGCAGAAAGCAGGTGCAGTTTTTCCTAGGAGAGCTCACAAACCATTCTGCTGTATGGATTTCTTCCTTCCCTCTTGAAGGCTAAGTAAAGCTGCCACATGGTTGGAAAGCTAAATAGCTTGTGAAGGAGAAAAAAAGTCCCTTCCAAACACAAAGATGTGTTTGCTTCGTAATTACTAGGAGACAGCTTTTCAGAAAGGCCCTACTCAAAACAAAAAGGGTGATCTTCAGAAAGCTGGATATTAATAGTTAGAATAGAATCATAGAATGGTTTAGGTTGAAAGGGACCTTATGGATCATCTAGTTCCAACCCCCTCTGCCATAGGCACGGACACCTTCCACTAGACCAGGTTGCTCAAAGCCCCATCCAGCCTGGCCTTGAATGCTTCCAGGGAGGGGGTAGCCACAACTTCCCTGGGCAACCTGTTGCAGTGTCTCACCACCCTCATAGTAAAGAATTTCTTTCTTATAT
>Ga0065711_1006978_pt1 | contig 30437 bp, 15 predicted proteins | sample Hoacrofraction12_FD_59098 | JGI IMG/M metagenome (GOLD analysis project Ga0065711, IMG submission 59098) | Hoatzin crop microbial communities from Cojedes, Venezuela - Epithelial fraction 12 v2 (version 2) | ecosystem: Host-associated > Birds > Digestive system > Esophagus > Crop | place...
GGGGTAATGGTTTTAAACTAAAACAGGGTAGGTTTAGGCTGGATATAAGGAAGAAATTCTTTACAATGAGGGTGGTGAAACACTGGAACGGGTTGCTCAGAGAGGTAGTGAAGGCCCCATCCCTGGAAACATTCAAGACCAGGTTGGACAGAGCTCTGAGGAACCTGATCTAGTTAGCGGTGTCCCTGCTCGCTGCGGGGGGGTTGGACTAGATGACCTCTAGGGGTCCCTTCCGACCCAAAACTTTCTATGATTCTATGATTCTATAATGTTTCCCACCATAAAAGTCATACCAAACCAATTACTCTGGTTCAGTTTCTTTACTTTTCCCAACGGTCAGAGGTAACCTTGCTGGAGATTCACATTCAGTCCATAATGCAACTGCAGCCTGTGGATAAGTGCAGCTGCTGCCCTTGAGAAAAGGAAACCATCCATTTTATTGTCCAGCTATTTATTATTTAAATAAATGAACTGTAGTTTGATGCTGGAGGAATAGAAATCTCTTGCATACATGAAGGATTAAGTTGTTTAAAGAGATTGCCCTCAATTTTAGGCCTTGTGATAAGAGTGGAAAGGATAGGAGAAGAACTGATAAAACTACTCAGCCAGCAATGTCAAGAAACAACTTGCTCGGGCAAAAAAAATAGTCTTGATTTTCAACTAAGTGTTGTGCCTCACCCAGAAAACATCTCTCAGACATTTTTCTTAGCACCCAGAGAGTAAATCAACCTTCAGTCAGGGCTTGCATAGTTATATGTTGCCAGGTCATCTGAACCAACTGAGCACGCTGCTTGCAGAGGGTGCAGAATAGAGCAGGAAGGATTGAGTCCTGTTTATGTTTCTTAGGGGTTTACAAGGCAGGAGGGAAGGCCAAACTTTCTGTCAATGTGCAGTTGCAGCACCTGGGAAAACAGTCCTTTTCCTGGTCCTGCCCTTGCCCAGCCCAGGTTCTGACCCTCAGCTGAGTCACTTGTCTGCCCCAGTTCGCCACCTCCCTCCCTTCCCAGAATTTAGAGGGTTGTTTTTGAGGCAGTCTGTCAGTGACTCGAATGGAGAGTGCAGTTTTGCACTTGCTATTGCAAGTGCCATGCCAGGCACCCATCAAGCAGCAGCAAGCTCCACTGGTTAGTGCTGCATCATGTCTGCAGAGGCTTGCTACCCTGCCCTTTACTGTGCCTGTCCCAATCATGGCCTCTCCCAGTTGTGCCTTCTCTAAACTATTCATCTCCTCCCACCTCCAGCACTGCATGCAAAAACTCCAGAAAGAGGATATATCTCCAGATAAATCCAGAGGAGAATCACTCAGCGGTTGATTGTGGACTTCTTCCAGAATATGTACAGAGAAGAAACTGAGAGGAGGAATCATCCCTTCCACCTATAAGCTGCCAGACATCAGGTCTCAGCCACCAGAGGATGAGAAATTCCCCTCTTGGCTCCAACAGGAAACTCCTAAATGGTGTACTCCAGCAAGGAGACATCATTTCCACATGGGCCAAATATGCTATAACACAGGTAAACGGCCCCCATTCGTGCTAAAGACTTCTGACACCTCTCTTAATTTCAGGGCTGAATGTGTTTAACTTCTCCAGCAGCTGGAAGAGGCTGTGTCTCACCCAGTGTCCCTGGGGACTCCCATGGCTCTGGTACTGGCTAACATGCTTTGGGCATTTCTGTACAGCTAAACTCCCAGCATCCAGAAAGGGCCATTGTAGCTAAATTGCTTGTTGAGAAAGGCGACTGGATGTGGACATGCCTGACTGCCTGTGAATTGTTTCAGAAAATGAGCACAGGGCAGCAGTGTGTCAAAGACCTTCTTACAGTGTGAGAAAATGAGTCCCTGGACTGGAGAGGTCATGGAGCTGGTCATCCATGCAGAAAACAGGCTGGCTGGGAGACCTACAGCTGGAAGAGGCCGCTTTTCACTGACTAAGACTCTGGAGGTTTGAAAAAGCCAGACTAAATCACCCTACATGTCCCATATCCTCTCTCCACCAATAACCAGTCTCGACTTGTATGAGGAACGTAGCTCATTCTGGATTTTCCTTTGGGGAACCCCCTTCCTTGCTTCCTACAATCAGCAGCTCGTTAATGCCTTACATCTCAAGGATTTGCGTACTTTTCTCTTTCACAATAGCAGTGTCATTATCTTCTGACATCTCACATACTTCATCCAAAATTTGATGTTGGCCCTTGGCCATGGCTATGGGTCCCCCAGATGACTCATCTCCACCACGTAAATACTTCTTTGTTATTTCAGCCCGTGACTCTGCACATCCTTTGCCTCTCCAATAATTTGTTAGATATGAGAGAGGAAAATGGGGCTCTTGGTCAATCTCCCTCCCCTTTTAGTCATCCACCAACTGCTGTCCTGACTTCAGAGCTCCTTGACTTCATGGGTCCAGCCTGTCTTGTTGCTCCCACCCAGGGCTCTCGCAGTCCTGTCTGTGCACTCTGCTGATACCAGCCTTCTCTTTTTTTGTTGTGTATTGGGAGGAGGCACATGTGACACAGTCATCTTCTCCAGAAAGTTTTCTAACTTGTTTTCCAGATCTCTCCATGTATGTGTCGTTTGGAGGTCTTATTCGAGAGCTACTTTCAGGCAGCTTTGTACAGTACTTTTTCTCTGCTGCCTTTGCCAAACACTGTACAGGAACTCCCCCAGTAAGATGGGAACACACAAGTTTATATTCATAGAACAAGCTATCTGGAGAAGGAAATCTATGTAACTTGGAGACTACAACTACATAGAGGTGCTATAACAGTATATAAAATATGTTAAAATTATCGAGTCGGCATTATGCAGAGACACATCATTGGTATCAGCAACTGACAGGACTTGAAATGGTTTTCCATGTATTTGAAGCTCACATGGTTGTCATCTTCATTACACCAAGAAAGGTGGGAAAAACATGATGATTATTTCAGTGGAGAGGCTGCACTAAGCCACTCCTTCATCATATGTGGACCAAATCTTCTACATGTTATGAATGGAGAAGCCACTGTGGCTTCAGCAGTGAGTCCCAGGAAGTAGGAAATATTAATGGATGAAGCAGGGAAATTCCTAATATAAGAAACAGAAAATAGGGTTCTGTAGGTATCCTCATGACCTCAACAAGTATTCAGGAAACACCAGTCTCACCCTACTTGTCACCACTCCTAGCCCTGTCCTGAGAGCACCTCAGGAGGAAAGGAGTCAGCCCCATGCCTTTCCCTAGCTCCCCTGCTCTTGTTTTTCTTCATCTTATCCCTACATTTGCCTCTTCCTGATCTCTCACTGATGTATCTCACCTGGGGTGGAAGTGGGTGTGTGCCTGCAGGTGTGTGTTCACCTCCACCATCAAGATGTCCAGAGGGGAAAATGTGAGCTCTAGTGTTTACTTTCCCCACTCTCCCTGGTCTTCTAGGCAACCCCACAGCACCTTTAAGATAAATATCTCTTCAGACTTGTGACAGCACCTGTGTCCCAGGCTGTGGCATGGGGAATGGATCAAAGAGGAACTTGGAAAAGGAAGCTAGAGAACCTGCCTGTGGGAGATGGGAACCTTCAAGGGATGCTACTCTGGCCAGGCTGGAGACTGGTAATCCCAGATTTGGTTTGGTTGACCAGGACACCATGGGGACATACTTTCCCCTTCACTCCAATTGTTATTGCCCACCATGGTGCTCCGGATACCTGAATGTGCAATCCTGCCCACCATCCAAAGGATTCTACAGCTATGGCATGGCGTTTGAATGGCTGTAAGCGCACATAGCAGGGGAGGTGAGCATTACTTTTGTCTTGTGTGGCAGCTAACAAAGTGCAGGGTCCCAGGGTCTTGGTCACGAGCAAGTTTCCCTCCAGGTGTGATTACTCTTCACAGACTTTCTTATGGTATGTGCCCTCTAGAATTTGTCACAAGCCAGAACCCCTCAAGCTTTGGAGGTACAGATGCCACTTCTATTCTGCTCTGCCATGGCACTTCTCAGCACAAATCATCATTACACAACAATGACCAAGACTGAACCTTGGCCAGACATGCAATACAACCACCTGCAGTTGCTGCTGGGTGCAGAAATACATGGCTAAGTGATATACAGGTAAAAAACTCTCACTTGATTCAGAAATCAGTATATTTTAGGTGGTATGCAGATGGCACGCACAAGTGTTTTTTTATTGGTAGCACTACAGCAATACAATAACAGCAATGAAGAAGCTATCATACAGCAAAGATCTGCCATCAGCTCCAAGGATGCCGTGGGCCCAACACACCACCTTGCACTCAGTTACAATTCCTGTCGTAAAAGATGTGCTCCAGGACTTCCTGTGGTCGCGGGACTCCTCTTGGCTCCTCACAGTCTGTTGTTCAGAAATGGCCAGAGCACACTGGCTGCTATCCCTGCTGCCATCCCGTAGCTGTACCTCACACTGCCTGCTGCGTTGGCATTGCAGAGGTCACTGCTGCAGCAGGAGATATTCCTGTTGCCCACGCCGAAGTCCTGATAGAGTGATTGGCATGATGAGTCACAACCCTTGCTGATGATGTTGAAGAGCCCTACAACCCCTGGAAGGAAAGCGGGACCGTTACTACAAGGACTCAATGCAAAGCCAGACCTCGTGGAATGGAATAATGAGAAGCTATTCTTATATCTGAGCTCACTTCTTGAAAAAACAACAACAAAAAAAGAGTGTTTCCAAACAGCTGCATGTTCTACTGTAGCAGGTTTTATTTTTTTGGGGTGTCAGTTTGTCAGCAGGGAGGGGAAGGTTTCAATCCTCAAGCATTCTCTTTAAAGCAGGCTATTCTGCAGCACAGTTCTCAGTGGTTTCTATAACAGCACCAACTATAGAAATTCTAATAATTTAATTAATAATGAAAGTAGCCATTCCTCTGATGGGAAATCTAAGCTACTAATGGAAGAGGAGCAAGCTTGTGGGGTAATCTTTGCTCACATCCCATAGATTTTTGCTTCACAGAGCCTTTCAATACCCGAGGAAGTTATGGAAACACAGCTATCCTTATTTCACAGATGACACTGTTGTTGTTTGATTTGTTTGTGAGAGACGCAGTCCATTTTTCTGTGGCCAGTTGATACTCAGTAACTGCTGGTTACCAGCAGATTGTGGCCTGCATGAGATCTCCTCATCTTGCACAATCTATTCTGGGCACCAAGTCTTTGACTTTCACAAATTTAGTGTACGTGGCCAGTGAGTTGTGCAATGCGTTGGATCTCCTGCATGTTGATGCGAGGCCATGGCTTTGCACATTTCCAACAAGGACGATGCCTACTGGAGGCATTACATTTACTGCCTAACAGAGAGGCCTGGTTTTGTGCTCCAGGTCTAAGAGCAACTGAGCTGTCACCACAGATCTGGACAGGGCAAACATTTATTTGCCAGATCTAGAATGGGAGAATGAAATCATAATCTGTTAAAGGAGTTTATCCAGGGACACACAGATGGCTGCATGCTTCGGCAGGAGGGTTGGACTAGATGACCCACAGAGGTCCCTTCCACCCCCTACCATTCTGTGATTCTGTGATTCAGAGCTGGCTGTAGATGGGCCTAGGTGAAATTCTGTCCTTTTCATTGAATTCACCTAAAGTCAGCTTTGTCATTTAAGGCCCCTCCTAACCTCATGACTACGTTTCATCAGACTCAGGCCCTCATATTTTAATTCATGTTCCAAATTTTTCATATCCAAAAACTTAACTATTGCCCCTGTAAGCAAAGAATTTTTGGTGTTGTGAAAGGGAAATAAACCTAATTTTGTACAGGTGAGAGATACTGCTAGGTATTCTCAATGTCAAGTGCAGTTGCACTCTCCTGAGATTTGTTCCAGGCACTGGCACTGTGCTGGTCTTGATGCTCAGTCTTTAGTATGATCTGTTGGCAAACACTAAGGAATTTATGGGGTACAGCATGCACGTGCTAGTATGACTTTTTGTGTATGACACTTGTGACCAGTGTGGAGACAGGACTTGGTGATGGCCATCACAACTACCAAGGGCCCAGCTATCATCAATCAATAAAAATTTTGTCTCCTGTCATTTCTAATTGATATGAATGTCGTCTGAAAGCTTTTTTATCATCTTTTCTCCCCAGATGACTTTTGTCTTCCTGCTGCACACTGAGCTTTGCTGACTCATACCAGCTAGTGTATCTAGAGTAAGTGAGGCTGGCTTGGACACCTGAGGCTGGGACCGCCCTTGTCTCCAACATCACAACTAAGATATTGCCCACCCCCATTTGGGCTTACTGATCACATCTGTCTTGCATGTTTCGTTATCCTTGCAGTCCTCCTTCGTCTGACATTTGGAGTTGCTGAGCTGTGACACGCATCTGTAACATTGCAAAGAAGAACCTGCAAAAGACCAAGAGGAGTTAAAAGACCAGTTTATCTGAAGCTTTTCAGGGAACCCAGCTTAGTGCTTGCACTGGGAAACAGGACCATTCCTGTGGGTCATCAAAGGAAGACAGCACCTCTGTTTTTGGTAAAACAATGTTTTTTCCATTTTCAGTGGAGAACAGTACACTCGCTTGAGGTGAGTCAAGCTTTGCAGGTGCTGAAGATGTTTCAGATGTAGTCAGTGCATTGAGCGAGCAAAAAGAGATCAGCTGGATAGCTGGTCTCATTGACTGGTCTCATCAGTCAATGGGAAGTGCTTCCCAAATGCTTCTTCCTCGGTTCCTGTCTGGAACAGGCTTTTTGTGATATTCCCATCTCCTGAGCTGGGATGAAGGGATTGAGTCCTCAGAAGGAGAGGCTGATATTGTTTGTCTGCCTCTGTAGACATTAGTGTTTTATCAGGTGGGCTTGTGAGCCTTACCTGAGGCATTGCCAGGGTTTGATGAAAAAGGGACTGCCCAGAGGGAAGAGAGCGTGAGGGAGGGATGGAGCAGTTTATTCAAGGTCTCTTCCAGCCCCTTGTCTCCATTTGACCAATTTGTGGCTTGTACTCTCCATCATCCCCTCTTAGAAAGCAAAGTGCAAACACAGCTTTTGCCTTCCTCTGAAACCCAGATCATCAAGTGTTTTCACCCCCTCATGGACATCCCACTCTACGGGGGATGCACGTCTGCGTTGTTAACATCTGCTGTGCTGTAATGCACATCAAGCAAAGGCAGGATAAGCATTGCAGCTTACAAGTGTCTAGCTCTGATGAAAAATAGTTCCCAGAGGAGTGAAAACATGGTGCAATTACTTGTTCCTATTACCTACTTGCGCCCTGTGGCATACTGGAACCTTGCAAGTGTGAGAGTTAATGTATATATACGTACTTTAAACCCTTGACCACTAGGCTTGTATCATGAATCCCTCAAGTCAACATCCTAATGCCTAAAATACTCTTTTAGGACACAGATAAACCTTATTTAGAAATTAGTGTTATTCACAGCAGGAACAAGTGATCTGAGGCACTTGGTCTCTCTGTCAAATCCATTCTGGTATAAATGACAGTCATAGAACCAAGGAGCCAAATCCCAGATTTTCTGTAGTGCTGCACTCTGCTTTCACTTTTATCTGACTTTTAATGCAATGAAAGTCAAATTTCAGAGCACTCTGGTGTAAGTTGGCAGAGGAGAAGACCTGGCCAGGACTGTACAAGACCCTTCTCAGCCTCAAGAGCTTAAGATTCCTCAGGCATCCTCTGCTGACTGCGAAACATTTCTGCTAAGATCTGCCTCTTCTGTTGTCTGGCAATAGGGAAAAGCTGGTTTAAAACCACTTTTTCCTAGTGAGGCTGGAAAAAACTGACCATGTCCAAATCCCACCCATCCAGTTTACAAAACAACATGCCATGGCATTCTTCCTTGTTCTGTCACATTAAAATTCCAACAGTTTTTACAGCGTCAGAGGCTACTTTTGAAACAAAGATTCAGAGAACAAATAGGAACAAAACTTTGCAGAAATTTTCCAATTTTGATAGCCTAGGAAGAAGAAAAATAATCCTCCCACCTCGCTTAAAAAAATCCTCCCCACACATAATTATATAATCTGGCTTAAATAACTTTGATTTCAATTAAATTCAGTTTTGTATAGGATTTCTCTTTCCTTGAAGCTGCTCTACCCAGCACTAGGATCACACCATCAGCAGGATGGGACTATACATTTTTTCCGTGCAGCACCAAGGACATCCCATCAAAAAGCAAATGTCTTCATATGACAACTGTGTCAGCATTTTTTCCCTCACTGCCAAACTCCATCACGAGACCTTTCTCCTAGCTGAACACCTGCTGGAGGGGACGCGGGGCAGACCCTGCATGCTGTCTTACCTGAGTCCAGGCACAGGACTGCTCCCAGGAAGAGGACGAGGAAAGCCTTCATTTTGGAATAGCCTGTCTTGTGCTGAATATGAGTTGTTTCCTTGTGGGACAGTTTATATACTGTGAGAGGCAGCAATCAGGCATGCCCAGAAGGTTATCCTGTGAAGGCACCTGAGCAGGGCTGCTTGCTGGACCAAGGGAGGGGTTCTTTTGTGGTGCTGATATTTGTGTTAGGTGCCTCTCCTTTGGGTCTGCAGCTTTCAAAGCTACCAGCAACTCCTTTCCACCACTACGCCCCTGCCTTTCTTCCTACCCTTGGGCAAAGTGTTCAAGTGAGTGGAAAAAACCCTAATTCTTCAGAACAAGGCTGGCCTTATGCATTTCCCCGAGTCAGTGAGGCTGTGATTGCACCCTGTGAGCAGGGCTCTCCACCCCCATTGCTATCTTGAGTGGAGCTATTGTGTTTAAGTCAAGGACAAAATGTTCTTTTAATAAACACCTTCTGCTATGTAGCTACAAGTGTGAGTGTCTCTGTGGCACTCATAGCATGTGGCAGCAAGGTATTTGGGCAAATTACTGTGCGTCGGCCTTTTCCAGGTGTCCAGGTGCTCATATGCCCTTATTCGTGTGTGTTGTCTAAAGTCTAGTAAAAACAAATGGCCAATTCAAGCTGTTTGTGTGTTGAAACCAAAGCGGCTTTGTGAAGACTTTGTTTGGTTTTGTATTTATCTGCCACCTCTGCACTGTGGCATGCTTTTCTTTGTCTGCCAGTCTCTCTGTCTAATATAGGTTGGGTACGGTTCTGACTCTTGAACTCACATCAGCGGTCTACTGTAAACAAATTCAGGCTTGTCAAAGAAATGCCACTTCTCATCACAGTTGAGGGTGAGTTCAGTCACATTCCAAACTGAAGAGTGAATGTTTGCTTTGGTGAGTTGATTGGAGACCTCTCCCATCCCTCACGTCCTTTGACCACTGCTCAGTACATGCCAGAGTAAAAGAAAACAGGCCTTTCTGCTAAATTCAATTTGCCATGGTATCTCACTTTATTTAGGGTGTTTCTTAAATCTCAGGAACTTAGCGCTTTGCAGTAACAGCTTTCAGGGACTTGCTCTCTAGCAGTTTAGCTCTTAGGAGACCAGGCACTTTCTCAAACAGAAGGGAAGTTGTGCTGGCGTGTTGGTGGATCATTGCTCTCGATCAGTGGCTGTGGGGTGAGTGATGGAAGGTCAGCCAGCCTAAGTCTGCTGAAGTTGATGGCACTGCACTGATTTGCATCAGTGGAGAATCTGGTGCAGAGGATGATTTTTTAAATGCTGTTTCCCCTGTGGGGATCTTAAGTGGTTCCCCTTGGACTCTTGAACTTCTGTTTAAAAAGAAAAAAACTCCCAACCCAACACCTTTCTGTGTCTGGTGACTTTTTCTTCACCATCTTTTTTTCAGACCACGTCATTTATAGCCAACTTCTATGGAACAGCTGAATAAAAAAGTGGCAATGTATTCTCTGAATCTGGTGTTCATTACACCAAGATATTTCAGGCTGTTTTTCTTTTTTAATCACTTTTGACTGTCCCTGCAGGATTTGGTTCCACATGTCAGGGAAGAATAGGGCCAAGAGGAAAGCAAAACCTGGTTCCCCCATTAAATCCACCCGGGCCTTGAGTTAAATATTTTTTCCATTAATCAACTCATTGATAAGCAAGAGGGAGTGCTCTTTTCATCCTCAGCAGCCTGACTTGTTGCCAGTCAAACTCTCCTAGTACTGTTATTTCTTTTTATTTCTTTTTATTCCTTTTCTAACAGCAACAGACCAGGACTTCAGGTGCTGTAAAAAAGATGCGCAAAGGTAAGAGCCTGTCCATGCCCCAGTCCTGCTTGCCTGCAGCCTGAGGCTGTGTGAGAACCCAGTAATTCTTACATCCTTACATCAATTGTTGCTGCTCACTGTTTTTTAGAACACTGATGTGCAGTTCCTGCTTGACTCCTGAAGATGGCAAACATGTCCCATTATAACTATTATACATACATTAACATGTAGCTGTCCATAGGCTTGTGTGTGTACGGTATTTTATTTTCCTGGTGTTATAAAATCCCCAGTTCATCTAAATGCACTGAAAAAGACCATCTTTTTCCTTTGGGAATTTAAGGATCTTTAGAAATCAGTTGGGATTTGGGGTTTTTTTTAATGCTGTTTTTTGTTGCCACTGCAGATTCCTGGTAGATACAGGTCTGGAGCTTTCTGTTGAGAAGGGAGGAAAGAGGACTTGATTATTTGCTGCATCCTGGTTCACCTGCCCGGTGTCAGGGTGGGAAAGCGGTGCTGAATTGCAGTACAGAGCGTGGAGTCACGGATCACACTGAGGGGCTCGATAACAGTGGTAGGCACGAGCTGGAAATTTGAGGACAAGAAAGGCAACAGATGTAATGGTGCCTGGAACATCTGGACTGAGGTACCGAATGTCTCCAAAGGCAAAAGAAAGTTGCTCTGATTTCCTGGGCTGTGGCTAGGTGGTCTGAGGAGCCTGTAGGGAGGCCTGCAAGATGGCAGAGGTAATGCATGAAGACTTCCGTTGCAGACTGCCTTTTTTTCCTGAGGATGTCTTTCATGAGCAGAAGATTAAAAAAAAAACCCGGCACCCAGCAAAGAAGAAACTAAAATGAATTTCCACACACTCATCCAAGCTTTTGAATAAGTTGCAGTCCTTGAATGAGCCAGCTCATCAGAGGATCCTGCATAGTCTCCAGTCTCTGAGCTCAGAGGTGTAACACCTTCCATGATGCCTTAATTCAAGCCAGAATTAAGTACAAGAACAAGAGGAGCTGCTGTCGAAGACTGTCTGGCCCTGAAGGGATGTCACTGCCTTGTTTGCTCAGCATGAGCGTGGCTTGCAGCTCCTTTTCAGTACGTTCTGAAGAATGCAAGTGGAAGTTGCAACGGGTTGCAGAGGGAAACTTATTGACTTTTCCACTCCTGGAAGGTGTTTGGTGTGTTTGCAGTGGGTGAGCTGATGCTGTCTGCAGTGATGTCTGCAAATCTACTCTAGCTGTGGGGATGTGAGATGTACGATAAGCGATTTTAGTGGCCAATTTTAGGCATCAAAGTGGGAATTCTAACAGCTGCACAGCTGTGTTCCTGGGAACACAAGCAGCCTCAGGAACAATGAACTGTCCCAAGTCAGAATGGGTGGGGAATAAATGAGACCAAGTCACTAGATGGCTGTAAGACAAATTGTGCTGCAGAGTAGTCTGTAAGGAGGGAAGCATGGATCCTAAACGAGGCATGTGGTTGGATAGGCAGGAAGACAGAAGGATAGATGAGGGGACAGAAAGGTTTAAAAATGAGTAGATACACAAATGTCCACAGAGGTGGGTGGATGGATGGATAGCTAGCAGTCAGGAGGAGCAGGAGTAGACGGTCCTGTGCGCTCTTCTCTAACTATGTGTGTAATTACAGGCGGGCTTATGACAAAAGGCCACAGTACGTCCTCTGTCTCAGCCTAAAGTATTTCTCATCAACCTCTCAGCTGTTTTCCTCCCTCCTGTGCATATGTGTTGGATGAACAGGCATGATGCTGGCCCAGCAGCAGGAAATGTGATTCCTGCTGTTCCAGGGCAGCCGTCCACTGCCAGCAGAGATAGGCTCCAGCTGCTACATCTGTAGATGCTTGACACTGTTTCATGTCATGGTCTAGCTCACACCACAAGGATTTAAATGTAGGTTTACTGTTAAAGCTAGGCTGCCTGAGACATCTTCCAGAGTCCAGCAAAGGAGACCAGAGCTGTTATTAAGAGCAGAACATTGAGCAAAGACAGAAAGGTCTTGGGGTCTTTGTCACTGAGCTGCTGAGGGATCTTTGGCATATGCCTTCCCTTCTTTGTTCCTCTTCTTCCTCTAATGGCAAATAAGACTCTTGACTCCTACATCACAGAGGAAGTGTTTTGAGGTCTGTGGACGAAGACAAGTACAACCAGCAAGCATTCTAAAGGTTTAATAAGCATGGAGACTGTTTGACTTTTGAGTATTTCTACAAGGGTCCAGGCACAGACCTAAATATCCAGCTATTCCCATTCGGGATTTCAAATTTCAGAAGCTAGCCTGATCAGCCTTGGAGAAAAATTTCACCTTCACTTCACACTCCTTGCTGACAGCCATGAAATCAATGCATTGCTGCAAATTAATCGCACCATGGTGCTAATCACGTCTGCAGAGCAAACTCTAGACGGACAAGATTCTGAGGGCTGTAGAGGTTGGAGATCCCCATACGGTGGTGCTGTTGTTACGTTGCTGGTGCACAGACCTCTCGGTGTGTGGGAGCAGCCCAGACTTGTTTGTTTAAAATCTCAGCAACTTCAGAGCATCAAAAATGCATCTGACATTTTTTTGTTATTTTGCTAATTGCTAAGCTCTTTTGGTTGTAAAAGACTGGGAGTGTGGGAACCCTGCCAGCTTCTGCTGGCGATGCCTCACACATCTCTGAATTGTTTGCAGGAAAAAAGAAGTGCATTTTCCTGTGCCTACGCTTTGGAGTTGGGGTGAAATGTGGGGACAGTAGCCTGTGTTATGACCACAAAGCAGATCTGTACTTGGTTTTGCCATCGCAAAACACTTTCTTACCCCCTTGCATACAAGTGTCGCAGTTTCCTATGGACAGATGTAGCAAAAGGTAGTTTGAAACACAGGCGGAAAACATAACTTTGCTGAGATCACACAACGGGGCTACATCAGATCTCAGACCAGGACCCTCAAGCACCCTAGCTGCTTCCTAGACTGTGTCCTTTTGCATCCATCAGTAAAATTATTCAATTGTGCTGGCCCCTGTAGGAAACCACAGAATATCAATGGGGAAGAACCTGAAATTTCCAGTCCAGCTGCTGCAGGTAGAAAAGGCTAGACCTGATGACTAGACACACCAAGCCCCTTATAGGGCCAGTATAGACAATTGCTCTTCATGTGGCAGTGGGTGCATTCAATGTATGGCCACTAGTGGCCCCGCCTTTGCCCTCCTTGCTCTCATTTTGGGACCAGTACTCGTGGTCAGTACTGCTTACCCAACTTTAGCACAGTTTAGGAAAGAGACTTCACGGTCTTACATGTGGGGAAAGTATTTTCTTGAGGGAGTACTTTTGTCAGGGCTGTTTTGTGACTTGGTTGTAAATTTGTTGACAAAATGTTTTCCGGTTTGGAAAACACCATTTTGTTGACAAAGAAATGTTCTGCAGAAATAATGAAGCTATTTTAAGTCCAGGATGGATTTTGCAATCAAACCCAGGTAGAGAGCACAAGATCAATCTAGAACAGACAGACTCTGGTTAGGACATGCAATTAAGATGCAGGAGATACAGGATCAGTCCTTTTAAGTCATATTTTCTTTTACTTGAGCAGATGCTGTATCCACAGATTCTAGAATTCAGATTGTACTTGTCTTTGTCCCTCCTTGTAGAACAGTTCCACTTTGTGTTAACTAATTAGAAACTAATTGGGCCGGAGAGATGTTGTGTCATGCAGCAATTCAATTTTGATGAATTGGCAAATTCTTACATAAACTGGTTCATTAAAAAAGTTTTTTTCCTGGCTGCTTGATCAAATGCTCCAATGCTTAGGACAGCAGATGATGAGTGGTACAAACCAGGAGAGATAATGGGAATTCTGATTAATATCTGTCATTTCCTTCTGTTTTAACTGTTTAGCTTGAAAATTGATTTGAAAAATCAGCCCACAGTTTCTTGGAGTCATTACTGAAAGAGAGGTTTTTTTTGCTAAATGATGTGTATATGAACAGCTCTAAAAAGAGGGCTTTATTCTGGCTTTATATCCTATTTTAAGTACTGGCTAGGAGGCTCTTTGGCAGAAAGCACCAGGGGAATGAAATTGTTTCTAACTCCAAGCATTGCACTCCTGACAGTAGGTAAGTAGCCAAAGTGATCAATGCAGGTTAGAAAAAAATATCATTACTTCATAGCTTCCTTGCTGCATCCTCAAATTTCTCTTTGGTGTATCATCAGGTTACCAGTTTTTAACTTCCTGTAGCACACTCTGATTCAGTGATTCTCTGAGTTTCTTCCCATGTCAGCCACTAACGATAAGCTCATCTGATGCAATTGAGGTGTTTTCTCTGGCCACACCACCCAGGCCACTCTATGTTTAGGGGCGATCTGGTCAGGAGACCTGGAGGTGCTGTCCAACTTCTCCTAAGGCTGACACTTGAATTTGGTCAGACAAATTGTCTCCCCCAGCTCCATTTGTTCGCTAAATACCTACTGACTACAGCGGGAGCTTCGATACTCAGCCCTAAATAGGCCGTCACCTTGCAGACAGTCATGATTTGTCAGATGCTCAACAATAAACGCACACATAAAAAGAAAACAAAATGTTTATATGGTGTGACTCAAAGGTGTTCCCAGTAGTCACATTTTTGGTTTTGTCACAGGAATGAAATCAACCTTCACACTATCCCAGGCAGGAGTCAGAGATCCCTTCCCCTACTTGACCTTTGTGAATTGCACAGCCTTCTTTGCCATCACCTTTTCAGAGGTGTCGCTGACCCCAAGCACAGATTTCTGTAATCGATACCACAGCCTTGCACTGAGCACACAACTGAACAACTGCCTTCTCAGTCTCTGCAGCAAAAACTGTGATGCCAAAGGATAGAGGTGGGAATGTGCCTGGGGTTAAAACAGAGATGAGACAGGACCCAAATGGAAGACGTGGATTTACAGACTCTGAAGCCTGAGCACAGACAAATGGGTGCATTTTTCTGAGGAGCAGCAAAGTTAATGAAGCTTAGTTTCTCGTGCACATGTATCGTCTGTTCTCTAACCTCACAGATCCCTGTTTATGTATTGTTACTGCCTCTTGGCTCCTTCCCATGACTCCTTTCTCTTCAGCTGGGCAAAAGGCATCATGTTCAGGGTATGCATTTTCCGACTAAGAGTGGCTGAGGAGTTGAGATTTGTTTGGTGGGATGACTCATTTTGGTGTTTCTCCTCTGTCTGACCAATTTTCACAAAACAGAGCATGTCTAGACCTTTGAGATCTTTCTGCTCATTGAATTTGTTAGCACCTGGGCAGGGTGATAGTCAGCCAGATGCATGGACAGACAGGTGGACAGATAGAGGGATGGACAAACAATGCAGCTGCATAAGCCGTATTTCCATAGATGAAGTTAAGACTTATGGAGAGATAACAAAAACATCTAGAGATGAACAAATAATTAAAAAAAAAAGGAAAAATAATAAAACCACCAAAGGAAATGCCAAGAATTTAAATAAAATATCAAGGATGATACAAAATAATTGCTAGCCAGGGAACAGATAAAGAGGTAATAGGAAAGGTAACAGGTGCCGTTCCTCCCTTGTAGTCTACAAACCCTGCATGGAAGAAAAAATGAGTCAGGAGTTCAGGGACAAGCTGTTTCTCCCATTTTGATGGTTTGCATTGGATGGACCTTGGCTAATTCTACTTCACTGCACAAAGCAAGGTCGTATTATCTCAGGGGCATAGCAGCCTGGTTTGAATTAATTTTCTATTAATTACTGAAATGATTTTAGCATAAATAAGTAATGGCTATTTTTAACACTAGGACTGATTAGGCATCGGAGAGAACTACCTGGGGAAGTTGTGGGGCTCCTGCTGCTTAGGAAGGGGAGAACAGCCGTTCTCAGTCAGGCCAAAATGTCCATCTGGCTCATGTGCTGCCTCTGACATCAGCCCTTAGTGGTTACACAGAGAAAGATTTTAAGACAAAAAGCCAGAAAAGACTGTTTTCTTCCACAATATCCACCGAATTATTGGTGCCTGTGGCTTTGTGGCTGCATGAGCAGGAGGAAGCAGCCAGACCATTCTGTTTCTTATGAAAGATTTGTCTTTATGGATTTCTCCCACCAATTTCTCCACCTTTTGTGTTGTTTTTGTGCTAAGATGTCCTCTGAAAAACCTTTGCTTATCTTCAGCCTCACATTTGCTCTTTCCAAGACCAAATAACTTCAGTACTTTTTCTCTTTCCTCCCTGGCCACATTTTCTAAACCACTTCTGGCTGATTTTGCTTCTCTCTGGATCAGGTCCAACAGGTTCATCTTCTGCTGAGGTCTTCAGCTCAAGGTTGGAAGCCTTCTAAAAGAGAGATTTTTGCCAAAAGTGAAGTACTGCTTGCAGCACAGTGCCAATGGGGTTAATATAAATTCCACAGCAACTGAGGCAATGCGGTCTGGTGTTTTCTGCTGGTCATTCATTTCTGAATCCATGGCAACCTTTTCAAAAATTCCAGAGCCAAAGTGACATGTACATTGACAAACAATGCCTCTATCTCTCTTAGTAAATTAAATCTCCTTGTAAGGTTTTCTTTGTTTGTTTGTTTGATTGGTTTTGGGTTTATTTTTTGATTATTATTGTTGCCACTGAGATCAATGGGGAAGAAATAGCTGTGCGAATGTTATAAAATCTCATACCCAAGTATGAGGAGTGCATCAAAGGTATTGGAAATAGTCCCTGGCCCATACTAACTTCTAAATATACAGAATATTTCTGGGACAATGGTAGACATTTAGCTGCATTTATTAGACTCAGTGCTGCATGAGTATTAAGTGAAAAGACTGCTCTTTAATATAAAGAATAAGTAGCAACTTACTGGCAACAGATGCTGACGGAATGTAGCAGGACAGATAAAGTTTTGCAGATTTATCTTAGTTAAGGTTTTTAGCCTAAGATAGTAAAAAAAGGCACATCAAGGGAAGAGGGATCAAAAGAAATGGGCACAGGTGAGAGGGGCAGAAAGAATGAATTTTCCATCTGAACAGCCACTGTCAGCCACAGTACGAAATCAGGCTTATGTAGCTTATCACTGGATATAAAAACCAGATTAAATTTTTGGCAGAGTTTGTCTGGAAAAAATGTTATAAATTAAGCCTATGCAGTTACCATATTTGTTAGAACACAACTTCATGTTAGGGTTTGCAGAAGAAAAGATAGGCTGTGCCGTGGAGATACTGGGATTCCCATGTGTGGGAACAGACTCACATTTCCTTCTGCTGCAACACCAGCAGCTTTAATATGATTTAACCCAGAACATCTGACTCCTGTCAGTGTTTCTTCACATTGCATAACCCATAACTTTTTGCTATGTTCATAATATTGTGCTACTTGTAAGTTTGTACTATTTATAGTATTTTTCCATACAGCATTGTGTAGCCTTGTTTTGATTTGTTTGAATTAATGTTTTCTGTAAGAAACTTTAAAGATTGGTTATTTTTAATTCTCCTTTTTTTTTTTTTTTTTCTCAAACCAGCAAAGTGTTAGTTGACCTGGACTAAAACCTTTCCAGGGTGAGAAGAGATGATGATGTTCCAGTACAGGACACATCCCCAGGCATTGTTTAATTTACAAGCACAAAAATAGCCAATGTATGCTGTAGGGGGGCTGCTTTTACAGTGAACTGAGGCTTTTTGGCTGTGAAAGCATCAACTACAATTCACTAATTGGGGTGACTCCCCATTCACAGAATCACAGAATCACAGAATGGTAGGGGTTGGAAGGGACCTCTGTGGGTTGTCTAGTCCAACCCTCCTCCCTCCTTGTAAGACTTGTTCTCTAAACCCCTCACCAGCCTTGTTGCCCTTCTCTGGACACGCTCCAGCAAGAAAAGCAGAAGACATCTTGACTGTATAAGCTCTGCTCAGCAATAACAAAAACATCCATCTATTATCAACACTGTTTTCAACACAAATCCAAAATATAGCCCCATACTAGCTACCGTGAATAAAATTAACTCTATGCCAACCAAAACCAACACATAATCTCTGAATCAAATGAATCTGCACAGGTGGACCACATATTAAAGAGAAATCCATGTTAACACAACATAAACACACTACTTGTTAATTTGTCTAGTAGGACTCCATTGGCTGAACGATTGAGCATACCAGGAATATAATCACTGGTGTTCGCTGCAAACCTGCCTTGCAGCCAAGGTTCACAAGGTGCAGCATACGCAGTGATTACTATCCCTCTACTTTGAAACGCAGCCTCCTCAAGGGGTGAAATGGAGAGTTGCTTAACAGTGCACGGCAATGTTGCCTCACAGCTCAAGACAGGCAGTGTGAGCTGCACCATACCTGTGATGGCCTTTACAGGACTTAAGGTTGAAGGAGGAGTTCATCTGACCTGGAGTTTGGCCAAGGCATGTGGTTGACTCTCTCTGCCATTACTGCTGGGGAGCCCCACTGTGGTACATTTTGCCTGCAGCTGGCATCCCTGATGAAGCAGCTCCTAGCACTGCTCTGAGATGGCAGCTGAAAGGTGACCTTTTCATTACCCAGAGAGTGCAACTGGAAAAACACTTAAGGATGTTCTTAACATTAAATGTGTACAAAAGCCCCTTTTGGCTTGACTGAGGATGTGACTCAAGTGTCTCAATGAACATGCCCTCAAACAGTGGATATGGACATCCTCCACACCCTCTGACATTTTTTTGCTGTTATTTATTGCCATTAATACAGGAATTTCTTCCTTTCCTTGGTCCTACTGTGCTGTTGTAATATGCTTGCTACTCCGTGTAAAGAGAGCTGAGACATCAGTCTGAGTTGAAAGCCATTTGCTTTTACATATATCCCTGTGAATTTTTCTTTTAGGTCCTCCTCTGGCTTTTTTCCCCATCTTTTTTTTAACAACTCTATTTTCAGGCACCCAAACTCTTTGGTAATTACACTGTCTTTGATAAATATTTCTATTAACCACAACTTGTAAATAACTTGCCTGTTCTAACTGCATGCGATTTATCATAAAAGCTTGTGAAGCCTTTGCTTTCATTCTGTGTAGAAGAAAGGGAAACAAGAAGTAAACTCACAGTTTTATTTTAAGTAAGCTCTTAAGAATGAGGCTTAGCTTCATAGATCCCCCCCTTTTTTTTTTTTTATGAGTATCACTGCTTAGACTTCCTTTAGCAGGGTTACCTCTCTTGGGTCCTGGCTTTATATGTTGTTTTATGTATTGTCTCTTGGCAATATATTTTGTCCCCACTTTTTTTTAATTTCTTTGATCCGTCTCCCATATAACCACATCAGGTTTATTAAACACCACACTGGTGTGTATTAGTGTGAGCCCTTGCAAAGGAGTAGCAGACTTGTTTATTTTCCCTTGGGAACAAACATCCTCTTCCAAAGTCCATTCAGGTGAGTCTTAGGTCAGTCTTCATCTCCAAGAGATTTCCCCAGCGCAAAAGGCAGGAAGTGAGTTGAGGGAAACTGAGGAAAGTTCTTGTCAAAAAGGGGGAAAAGAAGTGTTGCTCATCACCTTTGGCATTTAGGTGATGAACATGTTATGGTGCCTTGGGCTAGTGAGCAGGTACAAACAACCTCTGTCTTGTCCCTATTGCAACATACTGATCACTTGCATTTATTGACCTCTACCACTGTGTTTCTGTGATGGAGACACGTGTGCTGACATAACGTTTCCAAGCAGAAAATTGCTTCTGAGAGGCATGTGGAAATGTAGGAAATCCTTTTTAAGTGTCTGAGATATGAACAGTCATCCAAAGCCTTTGCCTCAGCTGTGGTGGACAGGAGTTGTCTACCTTCTGAAAACACCTCAGCACAGGAGATGTTAAGGAGCTGCCTAATAGAATGAGCCAAACAACATTTAATAGGTACATTATTATTAACCTTCTATTGGAGAAATGCAATTGCTGATTTGTAACAGTAACTCCCTACCTACCCCTGGTTCTTAGCTCTGCGAAGCCAGCTCTAGTGATTGCTGAAGTCTCCACCTATTTCAGAGAAACTAGTGGCTTGTGGTACTTGAAGGACCTTGAGCTCACATCTGCTGAGAAAGTAGTCTCTGTGAAACACTACAGAAAGGGCAATTGCTAATGAAGACACTCAGAAAGTCCACACTTCTGTAAATTTTTCTCTGTCTCTCCTGGATGTTCACATTTAAGTGAAAAGTGCTGTTTCTTTATTTGAACAATTTCCTGAACTGCATTGTTTGAAAGCATTCATAAATTCAAGAATACCCAGTGTTTGGGGGTCTTTATTCTTCTCCACCTTATGTTTGTGCAGAACAAAGTGGAACAGGTGCTCCATTGTAAGAACAGCTCTCTTTGACCCTGGTTTTGTACTCACACCGCCCATATATCAATGTCTTGACAAAGAAGAGTGTCAGCCCTCACATCTCCAGTCCTTTCTGGCTCTAAAGGGAGCTGAAGACCTCTGTGCTGAGCACAGTGGGGCTCTGAGAAACCAGACCAGAGGATTATTCCTAAGAGCTGGTGTGGAGTCATCTATAGCTAAATAACTGAGTGCAATTATGACACCTGTTCTGTGCTTTTCCTTCTTCAGCTGGATACTGTTTTAGACTTTTTCTCTCTATCTCTTTCTGTCCTGCTGAAGAAACCAAGCTCATTAAGGTGGCCTCATGGAGGGGTGGGAAGTAGGGGATGTTTGAGAGTTTACCTTTTCTTAGGAAACCCTTCTATCCCTGTTCCTCACCAGCCATCCAAGCTTCAATGTTTTGGTATTCTCAGCCATAGCTCTTCTTGGTTACATCCATGGATTTGTTACTGCTGGGAAAGCATGTGGCATTTTTTCCTTGTGACCAGTATCTTTCTTGAGCAAGGTTTAGTTTGCTATAAACTTTATATCGCTCTGTTCAAATGGGCACTTTCTATGTCTGGAATGCATTGAAGAGGAGGAAATTTCTAAAGATGGATTGATTTCTACCACCAGTGCAGTAACCTGACCCTCCACATCTCTGCTATTTCTGCTCCTCTGTAAGGAGTTCTTCATGGGAGAGTTTTCTTACACAACAGGTCAAGTATTTTCCCACTGAAATTGTGGGTTTATATGGCTGGTTTTGCTGTTCCTTTCCCTTTTTCTTTCTCTTAACTGTCAACACACCCTGGCTTTCAAGACCCAACTCATTGGCAGAAACTGTAAATCGACCTTGAATTTGCCAAAATATTTAGAAGAAAGTAACAAAACAACACAATGAAGTTTGCACTGTTCCTGTTGGGGAGTAAATATCTGCTTATGTCTCTGCAACCAGGACTTCTTATGTTAGCTTTTCACCTGGGAAAACTCCAGGGGTCCTAAGAGTGACTGAAAAATTTGCTTGTGTTTTGCTGACATGTCCCTTATGTCCCTGAGTAAAAAGATCAGCCCAGCACCTACAGAACATTTATCTACCTACCTCCCATTGATGGAAAGGTCTGAGGATCTGTCCCAGAGATTCTGTGTGTAAGATGGGTAAATTAAGTAAAAAATCAGACTTGTTGAAGGTTGTAAAATAGGTAGTACCTAACTCTGAGGCTGTAATTATCAAAATCACTGCTCGTCTGAAACCTAACCATGGGATTGCTTATAGCTCTTCAAAGCTAACCTCTGAGATGTAGTGCAGTGAAGATGGAAATCACCTATTCCTGCCTAAGAACTGTCAGATGCAGAGATACACTCAAATCTCCCACAGGATCCAGCAATGCTGCTCAGAACTTGGGATACCAGCTATACCTTGAGCTTCTTTTTGGGGATCCTCACAATCCTTTTGAGCAGTACCTTGCTCAAAGACAGATTTCAATCTCCTCTCCGATGAGGCTGGTGAGCAACTTTTGCTCACAACAAGGCTGCAGTTCAGCTGTAGACATTCCTGGTCAAGGTGCTCCTTCCTCCAGAAAATGTGACTGTGTAGTTCCTGAGGACTGCGGCTCAGAAAGCTTGTGTTGCACAGCTTTCCACTGATCAAATGATGCTTATTCACTCCTCCTGCGCACTGGAGAAGGATGAATTTCCATCCTTGGTTTTGTTTTTTGTTCAATTTATTTCTGTGTTTTGGTTTGCTTTGTTCACTTTATTTCTGTGTTTTTGTTGATGCTATTACTACTGCATTCTCTGGAAGCACTAGGGAATGGCTGGAGCAGCACACAAGCTCTGGGGCAGGAGATGTCCGATTCCTACTGCTTTAAAATGTGTCATTTCAAGCAAAGATTCTCCTTGGGTGAGATTGGAAGAATTAGAGCCCAGGCTCAAAAAGGAAGAATTGGTTGGATTTCTCTCACCTTCTCCTGAAGTGCAGGGTGTTATTTGCTTCACCAGGATCCTTCAGGGATTTTACTTAAGGGAATGTCTCCTGTTATAAAGATATAGAGCAGTAGCAGTGTTCAGGCTCTCTGCAGAGGATTTGGCCTGTAGCAGGTGCCAAGTGGTTGGTGTTGACAGTGCTGTTACTCTTCTTCAGCCCCCATGAAGAATTTAAGGCTGTAGCTGGGAGTACATGTCCCCTCCTAAATCATAGCTGTGAGCTATAAACCTGTTGGCAGGACTGTAGGCTCTTCAGAGATGATAGCCAGCACTGTACTTTTCAGGCAGCAGGTATTAACTAAAGATGGAGTGATGAGTGTGCTCCCAGCCACACTGCTTTCATAGAGAAAGGAGTGAGCAAGGCTGTCTGCCTGCCTGCCTATGCATGAAGAACAGGTATGGAGACTGGTGAAGACAGTGGTGTTCGTAAGACTGGTGGGATCACTCTTCTAAGCCACTCTATCTACAGCTGTTGCAGAAAGCTAGCTAGGGGCCCTGGTGCTGTGACATTGGGAAAGTCTTGATGGATTGCACTCAGGTTATCCTTCCGAGACCCAGAGAGTCTGGTGGTGATGAGCTAATTTTGCCCCATATATATATATATTATATGAAAGGAGCATGCAACTACTTTCCATCTCATCCTCAGTTTCAGGCTTCAATGAATGAACAGACAAAAAAGACAGTACACACATTCCCTGTGCTTGGCCTAACAGATGTAAGGGTCACTGCCTTTTCAACAAATATGTCTCATCTTTTGAGATGACAAAGTAGTCACTGAGTTGTTTCTCACCCCTGGTGCTTGCAGAGGTGCTGATGTGACGCAGAAGGTCCTGCAGAATGCTGCTCACCCCATATGTGCAGTGCCAAGACAGATGTACAGGGGGACAACAGCCTAAAGGAACATCTTTCTCCCACAGGGGGTGAGTGCTGTGACTCATCAGGAGGACAAGCTCTGTCTGCAAATGTTGGCACTACAGAGAAATCCTGTCTCCCTAACTACTCTCAGAGTTTTCCCCAGCACTGGTTTCACACAAGCTGATGCTTGAGGAATTCATAGGCCTGAGTCTTTCAGGAAAGGCATGTTACAGTGGCTGATTGCACTCCCACAAACGGATTTTGTTTTCTCTTGAAGCTTTCTTGGGGATTGCTGTGTTCATCATATGCTTTTCTATGGAGTAAAAGAGGTTGCCTCCACGAGGTGGGAGCTCTTTTACCCTCCAACAGGGTAGATAAGCATCTGAAAAGCACATTTCAGATTGTATGACATTTGATTTTTCTTTCATCCCAGCCCCTGCAGTCAGCAGGGGCAGCTGAGATCTCACCAGGCAAGAGATCCAAGAAAACACAAGCCGCAGGAGCTGGGTAGGAACTGGGAAACAGTCGCCCACCATATCCTGAGCATTGGCTCAAGAGAGCTCACTAGAAAATGGCAGAGGTTCATAACAGAGACAAGAATGTTTTTAACTTATTGTAGAACTTGATGTTGGCCTAATGACAACATCAGAAAGCAGTCAACAGCTTTGCACTAAATGCAACTCAGTTTCCACCTGCTCCCTTTCCTTTTGTACTAGTATAACCTTTGCTCTCTCCCTTTGCTTTGCAATTATTGCCAATCTGGGGCAATATATATGATGCATTTGTAGAGGTCAGGCAGGAGATGGACGGTCTCCGTGAGGGGAGGAGAGCTAGCAAGCAAATTAACACAAACACCGTGGAATTAGTGCATTTTCCTCTGATGGAATCAACATAAAAAAAATATCCAGAAGCACCCACTGGAGAGAAAAGAGACTGGGCACTGAATATAGAAGAAAATCACATCTGCAAATACACCACATTTTCTGTTCTGTCTCTGAATCTGAAATGATTCACAGCGTGCCTATTGCAGCTGTAGCTCACAAATTGTTGGTGGAGGTTAATGCTGTGAGCGGCCAGCTTGCACTGCCTCGAGTGCATGGCTCAGCCGTGTGGAGTGGATCCTGGGACTGACTGGAGAGTCACCCTTGTTCCTTTGCTAGCATGTTGCTTCTTGTAGGTTGGGTAAGCATGACACATCTTAGAAAGTCTCCAGAGTAAATCCTGGCAATTCACTTGTTTGAAAGTGTTTCCCTATGAGTGTTTTAGCAGAGCTGCTCCTGCAAATGCTTTTGAAAATGACGACACTCAATAGAAGTGTTCAAAAGGCACAAAAACATGACAACAGGAAGATCTTAAAATAGGAATATTTGCAAGTCGTTCAGGCGAATTATTCACCATTATTTTTGCTTTGGCTTTGGTTTTCTTTTGTTCGTTGCTTAAACTCTAAGAATGGACAGGTGGAAAACACAGGTTCCAGCCTGCCTTTTATTTGCTGAGCTGAGCAAAACCTACCAGATATGTATCACCTTGGGATAAGAGTTGTACAGTGGCATCAGACTCGATATGATACTTAAAAGTGCTATTCTTCTTGAATTCTCCTTCTAGAATCTGAATGAAATATGTGATGGGGACCATTGTAGAGTCACCTGAACCTACCAGAGAAAGATTCAGAGAACAAATAAAATTTGGAAAAAAATGAGCCAGTAAGGAGGTTATATACAAGAACCATTCTGGAATACTTTTAGCAGAGCCAGGATGTACAGAGCATAAGAAGAAGGATTGAAAAGGGACAATTATTGGACGTGGTCTGGGACCCTCTCTTGTTCTTTGTGACCTTGGCTACCCAAATGATATGTCTGAAAAATGTGCCAATAGGCATCTTAATTACGGGTCAGTTGCACAGCGTCATGTAATCTGAACTGGTCTTCTTTAGCATTCCTCAATAGCTTATCCCAAAGCATTTTAGTGAGGAAGCAAGGCTCACAAGGGGAAGGAATATTGTTTACGAGACCAACAGATGCAGCTGGAGAACATTGTTGAGCTCTCAGGCACAGAAGCCCCTCATCAGGTCAGAAACAGAAGCAGCAGGCTTGAACATAAGTACAGCTGAGAGCAAAATTGCTCTAAGTTATCTTCATGGTGTTAATTGGTGAGATGATTTGAGAGGAAAGGCATCTTGCACTTGTGGAGCAAGCAGGTGTGTTGGTAGGGTTGGTAAGCAATAGGGTCATTACCCTGCAGGATAGAGAGACAAAAGAGAAGCAAATCTAGTGTTATTATTCTCAACTACACACACTGGGAAACTGAGGAACAGAGCAGAGAAAAAATTGTCAAAGATCACCCCACTGGCAGTAACAAAGCTGAGAATAAAGCTGAGTCTTGAAGATCAGTCCATGGATCCTGGGATTTCCCTGCAATAATTGTAGCAGAGTCACCATCAGTGTGAGTAAGGGAGCAGAAAAGGCTCTCTTGGCAGAGGACATTGGGCCATAGGTCCTAGGATAAGACTCTCAGTAGCTACAGCTGGGAATGTTGTTCTCTAGTACCACTCTTCTGGTCTGATGTTTCTGGAATGGGACAAATTTCATAACACACACTAACATATGTATGGCTGGACATTTTCTGAGCTGGGAATGAGGGTCCAAACCTGGGGGTCCTTTTTATATTTAACATTCACTGCAGTGTTCTCTCCTTCACATTGAAGATTCTGCCCAGTGTCCTTATCTCCTAGTGTGACCACCATCCTCTGCACAACAGATCCTGCTATACCTTCCTCACCGGGTGCATGATAACATAGTACTGCAGATTCTGAACCAAAGACTGGAGGGCAGCTCCAACCATGCTGGCCGATCTATAATATGGAGCTACAAGAGATACTAGTTTGAGCATAAAAACTTCATGGAATGTTGTTGTACTGGAGACAATAATTCCTCCCTCTAACATCTGTGGTGGTACAGGGCCAGACTGCTGCCAACTCCAGGGTTACCTTGACTGGCATTAGCTCAGGTGTCTGTGCTTCACTCCATGGTAGAAATGTGCCTTTTCATCCTTTCCAAACTTTTATCCACATGACTGTTTCAGGAAGAAATTGTCCTTGTTAGCCCAGTGCACTAGGTGTCTACCTTCCTCATCTTCAACGGACTTTGGGCATGAAGTCCACCAGAAATGAATCAGGGAGCATCTCCATGCCAGCCCACTGGGAGTAAGCACTGCTACTTCAAGATGAGAAGCCGAAGAGCTAATAGTGAGGGAGAAAGAATTTCCTTCTTGTCCTCTACAAGCTGGAGCTTAGGGAGATGTGGGTATGCTCACTGGGGACTTTGCTTTGCATCTGTTCTTTCACGCCACTCTTCATAAGCTTCCATCAGAAGTAAGTCCTGATTTACCTTTGACAGAGAAATCTGCTGCCAGTCAAAGAATTAATTGCATTGGAGGCCTTCAACAACCTGTGCATTAATGAGCCAGATTTCAGATATTCATGACTTAATGAAAAACAGAGTAGAAGGGCTGGCCATGGGCTTCAGGCAATTCTGCTTTGAACAGTGGAAACATTTGCTCTTGGTTAGGACATTAATACAGGGAGGATAGAGGAGAGTTGCTTGTCACCATCTGTCAGTTCAACCTGGAGCACAGCCAGGAGAGCCAGGCAGCTAATTAGAAATAAGAGCTGCTTCCTTTCACAGACATATATATATGTTTACATATAGGCATGTGTGTATATTGCCATTAGTGGAAGTACCTACTTTTCTAATTAGATGAGCCAGCCAAAATTTTGTTGGATGATATTAGCTCTGGAGAGCTTGCTCAGCCACATCAATCTGCCTTTGTTTTTCATTTGTCTTCATGAGCTCTAGGACAAGCTTAGAGAAACACAATGATGACAGAACACCCAGGCAGTTTGCTCTTTCTAAATGGGTTTCCAGAGAATGACATTAGATTGAGAGAGGAAAGCCGTCATCTGTGTTACAGGATTTATTCTTCTTGCTAGCAGATTATCATCTCCTTCTCCCAGATGTTCATACTGTGTCCAACCACCCACCTGGAGTAGCCACTCCTGGAAGGAAAGGAGCTCCTTCTGAGGCCATCAGGATCCAGGTGACCAATACAGAAAGGCTGTGAAACTTCAAAGAACCAGATGTCTAGCAGGACTGGCCATGCTCTGCAGACCAGACACAAGCATTCAGCTGTCCTAGTGACCAAAATATGCTTGTCCATAAACCACGGATCATGACAGAATTCCTCTTTGTGGATATTGTATCAAGGGTTTACAGGGTTGCTATTTGTACCTCTCCATATAGATTCGGGTGACAAGATAGAACATATATCTGCCCAGAAATCACTTCACTTTGTGGTCTAGTTAAAATCACTAGTTAAAAGCAGAGATGAATACCTTTCAAGCTCTGAGGAGGTCCACATACTCTTAAATCTCTTGCCTTCAGCTGAAATGAAGGCACCTGCACACCAGTGTGTAGTACCATCGGAGATGTAAGCTTGTTTCCAACAAGGACTCCAGCATCTGCTGTAGATGAACACAAGTTTTCCCTGGACCCTGCATGAAATCAGCCAGTGTCCGGCAGAAGTTTTGGCTGCCTTTGGTAATCTCAGGTTGCACAAGATGCCAGGAAAGCATCTTTTTTAGCAAAAATGTCTTTTGTTTCTTCAACCAAACTCAATTCTGCTTAGTCACAGGAGCATCTCTGAGAGAAGAAAAGGCAGAAGCTGGTTTCAGAAGGGTTATTTTTGCTCCTGCTGAATAGTCTCATCTTTTCTTTTTCACTGACCTCAACTAAACATTGGAAAGTCTAAATCATTTCTGTCTCGCTCTGAACTCGGCCATATCCCTGTGTCCCTAGAGTTGTGATCCTCCTCCCTAATCCTTGCTATTGCTTTGCTCTTTTTCATCTTTACAGTGAGTTGCTTTCTGCACAGAGAACCTTCCAGTGGACCTCTCCCAGCAGGTTCCCAGGAACATCCTTGTTGGGAAAACTCCTTTGTTTTTTGACAAATGACTCCCAGAAGAAATGCAACATGAAAAAGTGATTATACTGAGAAGGAGGAGAGAATATATGTGGAACTGGTTTGCAGGGACTGTCTGTGAGGCCTTTTTGTGGGTTGTGAAGTCTAAAGACTTCCACTGCTTGTTTTTTCCAACAAGCAGATGAAGCCCCAGACAGAAGTTTAACATTCGAACGAAGCAAGTCTCCATTCCTCTGCTTCTAGCAGACATCAGTGTGTGCACATAGATAAGAGATGAGCTAAGGTTCACAGCTCACTTGTGGAATGACTCATCCCCTTAATTACATCCCTTTAATTACAAATTAGCCTCCTTGACCTTTTCTTCTTGCTTTCTCCTGAGTGCCATAGCGCAGTTTGATCTCTGTGCTGCCAAGAGCAGACGTAAGCGACGTCTCTCACTGGAAGCACTGTTTGAGCTGTGGCCACACAGTCAGCTCCCTTAATCCCATGAGTTACACCAAAGAAGCCCCTTCTTCTTGAAAAGGTTTTTCTGACGTAGAGGGGGTTGAAAAACTCAAAGACAAAGTCACCACGTAACCCGCGGAAGGCAGAAAAAAGGTCTAGCAAATGAAGATACTTTGATTCGAACATAAAACTTTAAAGACTGAGAAGACTGAAGACTAGTGTTTGCATTCCTGGACTGATTTGATGTATGCTATCTCTCTTTTGAGGTCCTTAACACACTGTTGAAAGCAGTGATGTTACTCTGATACACAGAGCTGGAACAGTGAATATTCAGCTTGAATATTCCAGCAGAAATTCTTTTTGGCAAGAGCAGACAAGAAATCCAACTAGGAGACCTCCAGCAGAGGACAGGTAAACCATTTCTAGAACTGGTAGTCCCTTGGCAGAAATGAATACGAGAAGTGAAGATTATCCGTGAATTTCCTTTACTTTCAAATGTCAAAGCCTTCAGAAACAGAAGTTCCTAAAAAGGAGAAAATATTATTTGAAGATATTTGCTTTTATTCATCAGTGAATTTTAGAAATTTTCTACCCTGTTAGAGTGTTTGGAATAACACCAGATTCGCCCACTCTGTGCTGACATTTAACTCATCCCATTATATGTATTACGCCATCACTCCAGCTTTATCTAGGATATAATGTAAGGAACATATACACAGATTTAGAAAAATACAGACTCATATATGCTTATTTATAACAGTACATATATTTATAATTATCTTCATTGTGAAGAAAGTTAAGTACACAGTAGAACAACGATGGCCTCTTCAGCTGTGTAAAAATGCCATGAAAAGCTCTTTCCTCCTCAGTGAAAAATTTCCCTAACTGCTCAGGAAAAGTTACATTCTTTTTAAAGCTGAAAAATGGAAATGTTTTTTTTCTAACCATTGATTCTAGTTTAAAGTTACTTTTTCTTTCATTGTAAAAAGTGTACTTGAGAAGAAGGTATAACGTTTTCTGTAGTGGTGAACGATACACACTGACCACAACAAGAATTAATTTTAATTAGGCTTTTTGATTCGGCCTCTAGATTTGAAAAATGAATTAGTTTTCTAAATCCCCTTGGAAAACCAAAAGCATCTCTTGTTTTCAAAGCTTAAATGGCTCATCTGTACCACTTGTTGGAAAGCAGGTCTTAGCATCCTAGACAGGATTAAGCCCCAGTTTTGTGGTCACTCCTAACGGAGAGAGATCTGGTCCCTTCCTCAATCAGCCTACACTTTGACCTGAGAAGCAGGACGCAGGGCTGAGAAGCGTACGAAGGCTTATGTAGAGACAAGGTGATGTATTTGTTCCTCAGATACTCTTTCAGCATTCAAGTTCTGTTGTCTAAACCCACAGCTGCTATGCAGCGGGGTGGTGAGACTTGTGGCCTGACTTGGTTAAGTAGATCCAGTCATCCTTGAGCTTATGGTGGTGATGGGGTATCATCGTCCTCACAGGGTGGGAGTTGTGTGGAGTACCATATGAAAACAGCTGGAGTAAGGAGGGATCATAAGGAGATGACAAGATAAAAGACAATACTATTTGAAAGGGGTTCCTCTGGGAGAAGAAATGAAGGAAGGAAAAAGGTGAGAAGGAGGGGTGAAATACAAAGATCCTATCTGTGGAACATGGCCAAAGGGATAAGGATTCAGAGGTTCTCGCCACATTACACACAGAATCACACAGAATCACATAGAATGGTAGGGGTTGGAAGGGACCTCTGTGGGTCATCTAGTCCAACCCTCCTGCCGAAGCAGGGTCACCTACAGCAGGCTGCACAGGACCTTGTCCAGGGGGGGCTTGAATATCTCC
>Ga0065711_1031148_pt1 | contig 30433 bp, 25 predicted proteins | sample Hoacrofraction12_FD_59098 | JGI IMG/M metagenome (GOLD analysis project Ga0065711, IMG submission 59098) | Hoatzin crop microbial communities from Cojedes, Venezuela - Epithelial fraction 12 v2 (version 2) | ecosystem: Host-associated > Birds > Digestive system > Esophagus > Crop | place...
CTGGAACATCGGTGTCCTAATTTAAAAAAAAAAAAAAAAAAAATACATGGAAAGAGCCAAAATAGAGTGTGATACTCAGGGCTGAAAGCACTTGACTTTAATGGCTTAATGACTCACAGGGTTTGGCTGTGCTGGGACAGACTGTGCAGGATTTCTGAATCCTCGCCGCTCCGGCACTGCTCAGTGCCACAGAACGAGACCGCAGCAGGCCAGGGCACAGCAACGGCATCCCACTGATACACGGACAGCAGCACTGCGTTTCTTCCCATCCCAGACAAATTTCCCATGTATTATCCTTCAAGGATATATACATTTACTTTTTTTTTTTAGTATCCTGATCACAATGTTATTTAATGTCAAATTCTATTTCTGCCAAATTTCAGGATCAAGTAGACTTTGAAAAAATAAATAGATAAAAAAAGCTTCCAGTGTCCAAATCTCTCCCCTGTCTTTAATATTCAGATCTGATCTGCCTACCTGCCCACTGAATTCTAAGGCATAACACTTGGGTGGGCAGTGTTCAATATTTGTGACACAAGAGAAGGAGAGGTCTGTACATCTTGCTGGACAAATGCTGGCTTTGAGTTTGAGAGCAAGTGATTTACTCCCTAAATATTTGTATAAATTTTTGCCAGTGTCAAAATATTCTTTAGACACCACTTTCATAATATTGTTTCTAAGAGTTCAGCTTTTCTTTACTGTTATTCATCAAATCTGCCACTTTTCTGCTCTCTTGACTGCGGCTGCACAAATGCCTCTCCTAGGAGGCAATTATATACGCTTTTTTAATATTCTTAAATGTTATCAGATGCCTCTGCAAAACAGTTGTCAGATCTCTTACAAAAATCTAAGGGATGGCTGTTGTGCTTGGAGTGCCTTTGCTTATAATAAATCAGATTAACAAGACTAACTAAGTGCAGTTTAACTCTTCCCACTGTGACTTGAGACTTTCCCAAACTACATGCGCTGCACTTTTCAAGCTGTGCCAGCTCTTTTTACCCATTAACCGAAAATGAATTAGGGGAGCAGTTCTCCATAACACACCTTATTTTTCAAATCAGCAAGAGGGATGAGCACAGTCATCTCAACACACGCCTCTTCCCTTGTTAGGCCAAAGGTTAGACCGACAAAAGGGGGCTGAGAGCCCACAGTGGTGGGCGCAAGTTTGGGTGCTGGAGTACAGAGTGACTATCCTCAAAACTGCCCGCAACAAACACACTTTTGCCAGCAATTTCCTTACATACCATAAGGTTTGCTCCTGCACTAGCTGCAGGCTGCTAGCATCCTGGCAGGGAAGCTCAGGACCTTCCTCCTGTCCCAGATGCTCAGCCTGGGGAGTCTTCCTCACAGCTCCTGGCCCTGGCACGTGGAACTGAACACCAGCAATGCCAACACACCTTCACAGGAGCACACCACGGTTATTAAAAAGCGAGACCAGAGGTCTCCGTGCCACCCAAAACGAGGCCAACACGAGACACTTGGGAGCTGGGAGAGGTGGGTTTGAACCTTCTCAGGCACACAGGGACTCGTCACCAGGTTTTTGCCATCCCCATCTGCAGCACAGACCACGGCAATAAGTGCAACCAAGAGGAGCACCTCTGCCTCCTCCTTCGGTACCAGCCAGGCTGCCGCAGAGTAGTGGCCCATCACCTGGGGACCTGGGACTGGAAGGAGCACCCAAAGAGAGCAAGGTAAGCACCCCGGATTAGGAGCTTTAGGCACCAGCAAACAAGGAGACTGCAGAAACATCCCACTCCAGCATTTCCTATTGGCTTGTCTAGGCAGGTCTTTGGCAGGCTGGGGATCCATCTCAAGGGAATTCTTCCTCAACCATCCTCAGCCATGGGTAGCAAGAGCTGCACGGAGCACCAAGGATCCCAGGTTGTGCACAGCAACCTTATTAGCCCAGCAATTAGGGCTAAATTTGACCAGCCCTTTGCCAAGAAAGTGTATCTGACACTTGCACACAGTACCTGGGGTATTTAACATTCCTTGACTACTGCATAGTTCAGTTAACTTGTACCACTGATTTCCTGAGTTTATAAAAAGTAATAAATAAATCAATATACAGCTATCACTTCTCATCTGTGAAAATGAGCAGCAACATCACTGCATTTAATGTCCCGAGTTGGAAAAAAGCAGAGAAACAGATCTTGGAGAAGGTGCCATAAACACATTACCATCGTGCTGGCCTGGAGAGAGGCCAGTGGAAACAAAGCAGAAATAAAGAGTTGACAGGAAGACTCTTACTGAATTGAAAGATGCTAAGATTTCATCCTGCCTGTTTCAGAGCACGGAGCTCCTCAGACAGAGGAGCAAAATACCTGCAAGAACTCCTCTCCAGAGAAGAAATGCGTTTTTATACACATGAAAAGGTGCATTTGTATGGATGCAGATGTACAAAACTTAGAGCTACTATTTTCCAAACATGCCCCTCTCATTGAAATTCCTGGTGGATTTGCGTTCCCAGGTACTCTCTCAAACAGCATGTCACTGTCAGCAGGGGAGTGTCTGGGAGGAGAATGCACAATCTGTATCCTAAATCAGAAGGATCTCAGAAAATGAGCTGGCCAAGGAACAGCACAAGAGAAATGGGGCATATGATGAAAACACATAAATCTGTCCTCCAGCAACCTTGATGCCATGATTTCCAGACACCCTCTAAGAGGGCCGAACCTCTGGTTTTTACTTCTTTTTCATGAGTAATTCAAATTTGTGAAGTGGATTGAGAACTTCAGCCAAGCTCATATCACCACACGCAGTCTCAGATGTTCATAGGGCTTTTGCATTATAAATCGCTGTGCTAACTGGTACTTCCACGGGCAGCTTAGCCATCTCTGGCCGCTCTGGACCTCAGCTCAGAGATGCTCAGGTGATGTAAAAGTCAAAAAGTTACTCTGCAGAAAAATCTCTCTAAATCTATTCACCCCTCTGACCACTCGCACACGGAATAGTAATTTTTAGAAAGGGCAATGCCAACGGCAGACACAGCTATGCCAGATCCAGACTGTGAACAGATCTCGCCTCGACCTTCCCAAGGTCACAGCCCTGCGGCATCTCCTGTGCTCAGCTGGGAGATGCTGCAGACCCCCAGGACATGGCACACTGTGCATGCAGCCCCCCGGCCTCATGTCCCGCTCCCGAGGTGGCACACAGATCTTCCGTCGTCTTCACGTGAGGTGCCAGAGTCCCAGCATGGATGGGAACCCGTCGCTCACCTCCTAAACTGCCTGGCCCCAAGCATGAAAAATGAGGATGAGAACAGAGCAACAGCAATGTTTTAATGCACGCTTCCAAAATAAAACTCAGCTGCTTATCTAAAACTGTCAGAGAAACTTGCACCAGCTGCAAAGTCTAGTCCTTCGGGCACAGAAACCCAGTGAAAAGGATAACTCTGAAAAATCTCACTGCACAAAATAAGCTTCCAAGGCTTTTCCTATGCTCCTTGTCTCTCACCTGAGCTATTTCCTACTAATTGTTTAATAATGGCTCAGCCACCAGTGCCGTAACTGGTGCCATTCTTCCATGAATGCTCTGGGCTGCACCTGGGCACGAGGAAGCTCACTGAAAACAGGAGCTAGACCAGCTGTTCATTTGAGCTATGGTGGTTTTTTTTTTCCTTAAATATGCAATTGCAAATCTTATCTTTTCTATACACATGGCTCCTCTGCAGAAAATGCTCTTTCCACTAAGAGAACCTCCAAGGGCATAGCACTAGCTGCAAGCAAGCAATGCAAATACTGAAATGCTTTATCACCAGAAGAGTCCAAATGCAAAAACAATATTTGACCCAGAGATATTTTTCAATTTATTTTACAAAAACAGATGACCAAAGACTTCTTTAGGTACATCCAAATAACAAACAGCACAATTTAAATAGCAACTGCTTACTGACAAACTACTGCGAATGAAGCATGGTCCTCAAAAACCTCAAAAACCTCAACCACACATTGTGGCAATTTACCGTATTTTCACATTTTCTTTACCATGAGTCTTCAGGTAACCCACACCCATAAGCAGGCCAGGCAGAAAACAAAGACAGGTAGAATACGGCAGTTTTGCCGGAGACAGAGGAAGGATACTACAGAAAATTGGAGGCTGGAGGCTTTTGGGGAGTAAACACCCTGCTGTGTAACCCGCACACATCTGTCCAGAAAAACAAATGTCCAAGGAAAGGTGGATTTTCTGCATTGGTACGAGGCTACCTTTTCTCAGGACAGTAAATTATTGCACTGCTTGGGAAAAAGTGGATCAAGTTCGGTGGAAGCTAAGGAACTTCACAGAGCAGTTTGGAGCAGGAAGACACTACTGCTGCAATGTGGACTGCCAAAAGCCAGACACAGACACAGGGGATGAAATAGCTGGATCATGTCAAAAATACTGCAAGATATTTAACAGTTTCCTCTGGGCAGCTGTACAAGATGCCACTTCAACACTTCTCCTGAGAATTTTTTTATTGGGTTTTGGGCTGCGATGTGAATTCCCAGTAGGTCTTTCTCGATAAGTTTCTGAGTTCATATATATGATGATTTGATTGAACCCAGAAACTCAGCTGAAGCTGCTGAGCTTCATCCAATTATGAGGTAAACCGATGTAAAATCCAAACAGTGTCTGGGCAGCTGAGTCAAAGGTCAGAATTTATAAAGAGAGCAAACCCAAGAGAGTTTCCAGCAATTTCAGGTTTCCCAGTATTTCTGATACTGCAGAGATAACTTTTGATCTGTTCTTATAAATCCACAATTTTTTTTTTTTTAAATGTCCTTAACATCCCCGAGTACTGTAACAGCTTTTTTTTGTGGGAGACACTGCTGGGTCCTTTTGGAGTCTGTGTCCAGTTGGGTTTATGTAAGATTGGCCTCACACCTGGTGAAGTCTGCCAGCTCAGTGGTTATCACGAGCGCTGCTGCCTTGTCATTCGTGGCTGCTTTTGACCCAGCTGGAATATAGGACTTCCACTGTGTGCGGTTATTGAGAATTAACCATGCATTGATCGTGCCATTGAGACACCCAGGATTAATCAAAGGGGGCCGAGCTATCCATTCACGGGTTAGCAAGCACACCACAAGCCTATACCGTTACGGAGTGAAGCCTTATTCTTCTACTGCGTGTACTCATTATTTTCCCTCTCAATTTCCCCCTCTCCCCCACATCTGAAACACAACACTGTGGTCTTGCCAAGTCTTACTTTCTAGGATCAACCTTGCTTATCGGACCTCCTTTCCTGGGCACCGGGATTATTACTGCTCACTTTCCAGGTGCTCTCCTTTCATTGCAGCTGTCATTATGTGCACAGGTGAAGTCTGTAAACCTCAGAAAGAATCTTCTGATGCTGAGGGCTCCATGTGGCTTAGGATGCTGCCTAAGCAAACTTATTCTCTTCAGTATATCTATATTTATTTTTCTGAACCACTGAGCGGACTTCAGCAAAATGCAAAACCCTCACAACTGGTTTTCTAAGACAAGTTGTCAGCTTTGCTGTTAATGTCAGTTTTGATGATCTCAGCTACAGGCTGAGCTTTTACTCTGCTTTTAGATCATTTCTGAAATCCACGAGCAGCCTGCCAGTGAGCTTGACTTTGATAGGTAGCGAGCCTGGGTCATCTCACCAGAAAGTTTTCACTTGGGCATCCTTTCTAGGATGCAACATCACTATTTATGATGTGAGAAATGACATTTCTTTGGTTATTACTGTAGTTGGCTGACTTGATATGATCAGAGGAACGAATGAGAGTGCAAGCTGCCTCTCTGTTTAACTATGGGAGAGAGCAACAGAAAGATTCATGCTCTTGTCAGCTTTTTTCTGATCGATAGAAACAAGACAGAGCCATTTGCTCTGATGAGCATTGCAGAAATCCCATTGCTCACAGTAACAACTGCGCCATCACTGATGATCACTAAGGCTATGGTTTTTATAGCCAGTCATACTAGGCCACAGGAACCCTATGAAAGTTATAGCAAGCAAGTTGAAAGGTGTTCGTGTATATCAGGTCAGCCATTTTTTTTTCCATTTTGCTATCCTGGTGCCATGGTAAAGTCCTGGGAAGCCATAGAAAACTAACACAGAACTGACTCCAAAGTCATCTGGTCCATGGCAGGAGAAGGGGGCTGCATAGACACATACTGAAAATCCAGAACTGCTCCAAGGCATTACTAAATGCATCAAGAAATTTCTAAGTAATATGTTTCTGCTCTCTCTAAATTAACAGGGTTAAAGTATTATCAATGTTTAAAAGAGCTAATCTCTTATTTTAGATCAGTCAAAAAAATTAGGGCATGGAGCTGTGTTGTTTCTGTGTAAGATGTCAGGCTCATCAAAACTGATGCTGAAGGCGAACTTCAACCAAATGTGACAGAGAAAAGCCAAATGGGTACAAACCAGGGGGGAACTGGGGCCAGGTGATGCTGGGAACCCAGAGCGGTTCACCATGTATGGGGCCAAAAAAAGATATGTTCCTGTAAGAATGTGGTTGCTCACGTGAGTGTTATTTTATGCAATTTCTCTTTTTGATGGCTCTTTGGACATTTGCAGAGGCACCAAAGTCACAATTTTGCATGCTGTGTATCTGAATTTTGAGCAAAGCACATACAAGAGTGCAAACTATTCAACTTCATTTTTCTGTAAACACTCCTAGAGAGCTTGGTTTCCCTTCTACGCCCATCTCCAACCACGAGACAGAGCCATAAATGATACATGAGATAAACCCTTCCGGAGTGTTTATGTGATTCGGGTTGCTCTGATACTTCTGAAAACATTGCTCATCAGGAATTCAGTGTCTGCATAGGACCCTTTAAAACCATCCATGATTATTTTGTTCCTCACCTACTCTTTCTGATTTGTAGTGTTTTTCAACATGTCCTACATTTTGACTGTGATCAGCTGGGTATGCTGATAAATCCTTTAAATGCTTTGACGGATTTCAGAAGTCCACGTGTTCTTTCTTTTTACTACCTATTATTCATCCCAACTGTTGGAGTTAACTCTAAAATCTTCACAAACACAGACAATTACTGAAAATTTTTGAAAAAATTACTTTGAAAGCACACTAACCCAGGCTGCCTCTTGTAGGTACCAGAGGACAGCAAATCCCTCAGGCTCTATAAGGAGCGCTTGGAGGCAGCACCAGAGAGGTTACATTAGGGAAAAACCGAGAGCAGAGTGCAGTTGGAGAGTTATCATTGCTCCACCGATTTCACTCAGTAGTACTGATTTACACAAAAGGCAAAAAAACGTAGCTGTACAACCTAAGACACAGGGTACTAAATTTAGCTGGAAGAAAAACCTACAGTGCATCCAGCCTGCCATTGCAGCTCAGGGAAAACATTTAAGCTGTATTTTGGCATCTTTTCTTGATCTTTCTTGTTCAAAAGGACACCAGAGAAAAGAATCTCAGCAGACAGGTCACATCTTCCCTTGGACAAAAGTCAACAGATCAAAACCACCAGTTCTCCTGCTTCTGACCTGATCCTGTGGCTGTGCTGGCCACCAGCTAAAGGCTATGCTGCAGTGAGCATTCCAGCAAACCACCAAATACCTCTTCCTTTCTCCTGTGCTTACAAATTCCACTGCGCTCACATGATACTGCAAGGAAGGCAAAGCAAGCAAATCACCTTACTTCCACCAAGTTTGGTCCTAATGGGAAAAGCTCCTGCTCAGCTCCCTGGCCAGAAAACAGGCTCACACTTGAAGAGGGGCAGCAAGAGAGCTGCAACCCCCAAATAAGGCTACATAAGCAGGAATGAGGGGTCTGCTCATGTTTTCATCATTCTGAACAAGAAGAGAAAAAACTGAATCCCCAACCAGAGCAGGATCTTACCTTGCAGCCACAGCAGGAAGGGTCCCTGGGGCGGGGGGCAACTGCTGCCATCCACCTCCCACCTTGCAGGGGCAAGCAGGCTGCACATCAGCACATCACAGAGGGCACAGCCTGCAGCTATGTGCTGGGAGAGGTGTCCTGCATGTGTTTTCACTTGTGAAGCAGCATCTTGATTGGGATGCCCTGCCCAAACCTGGCTGCTCCAGCCCAGGGCAACTTGCAGCTCTCTGACCTTCCCAATACCTCATTCATGGCTTTCTCATTACACACCTTCCTGCCAGACCCTCCCCTCTTAATCCCTGTGATCTCCCTTTTAAGTCCTCCTATTCAGCACTCCCTCTCCCTGGTCCTGGGCCAATCAACAGAAAAGCACAACTGACCCCATTAAGGTAGTAGAAAGTATTTTGAAGTTTATATCTTAAATAAAACTTCAATTAAATGAGAAATTTCTTGCTTAAACTCCTTGTGGGAGCAGGGGATGAGAACATTGGTGATGCTGCCTCACCGACAAGAGAAAAAAATCCTGGCCCGTATACATATGTCTGCTCAGACATGTGTGCATCAGGGAGAAAGTATCAACTAAATAAATAATGATGCTAATCCTTTTATTAGCTTTTTAAAAATTGGAAAAACTGTGTATATCTTCAGGGAATATTTAAAGCAAGATCTTACAGTACTGTATATCTGGAGTGCAGCTGTAATATACCGTAATGGCGTGAGGTGCCAAAGGAAAAAAGCAACAGCTCTGCACTGGGAATCCTGAGCTTAGCCCCAGTTCTGCAGAGCCCGCGACGCCTCACTGGGGCAGGGAGCAGATCTAAGCAAGGGCCTGCAGTCTGGAGATTATTCATATTTTGCAGACTGAAGGTTATTCCCTCGGTGCCCCCAGCTGCCCAGGTGCCAGTACCCATGGGGAGAGGTGAGGAGGTGTCCTCCGCAGCAGCGGTGCTCTCCCGCTCCCACGAGAAACATGTGGCTGTTCCTCTTCTGGGTTACAAAACACGCAGGCGCTATCTGCTTGTCTAAGGTTTTCCAGAAAATCTCAAGGAAGAACTAAAACTGAATCTAAAGCCAAATGATTGATTTCAACCCTGAACTGAAGGTGCTGAGCAAAGCACAAGGCCAGCAGGACCCTGTGTTGCACTGGTGGAGAGGATGGGGGCTGATAACCAGAGTCTGCTGAAGTTATCGGTAAAAAGTCCCTGGTGACTCCAGCATTTCATTTCCCAGGCTTTTCTGGGAGTTTCATGCTAACAAGACAGGCTGTTCCTCCTGATGCCTGCTGTACAGCAGCTTCTGGTTGAGGGGAAAGTCCATATCATGCATCCGTGCTGCAGAGAGCAGCACGGTTCTGCAAGGGGGACGTGCAGGCGGGACACTGGCTTCTTCCTGGCTTACTGCAGGACCTCAGAGAATGAGATTCCTCTTGGAACAGCTCAATGTAATACATTAGTAAAGAACAACAGCAGGTGTGTATATTGGCAAGCAATAGCTCTTAAAGTGCCTAGGTGATAACAGCGGGCAGCAAATTAGATATAGGCAATGGCAATGTGAGAAACAAAGGCATTTTTAACTATGCAAACAGTCCTGTCCCACCTGAAGAGTGCCGAGGCAGCAGCTCCTCTCCCAGGAGATGCAGGTACTAAAGCCTCTGGGAACATGGAGATAATCCAGAAGAGACTCCTTAGAAAAGCAGCAACAGAAATGAGCATTTCCCCTGGCTGAGGGAAGAATTGTTCTAAAGTAAGGAAAATAAAGCTGGATACACACATGGCAGCAGACTGAGAGAAATAATATGTACAAAATAGCCCCTTCCTCACCTTCTCTCTTCTGTTTGTTGATGGCACTGGCTGAAAACCAAACTTGTGGGCTTTGGGCAAAGCTCTTTGGGGTCTTTGGGTTTTAGAAGTTCAATGAGAACTTTGGCCTGCTGCCTGTAGTGAAAACTGGTGTTTTATTGAAAATAAGTCCTACAGAATCTAGTAAGTTTTTAATCACAAACAGTGAAGGGCAGGACTCTCGTGTGCTTCCTAGGTGGGAGAGGAGGACCCTGAGGAAGCTGTGCCGGGTGACAACAGATGATCCCCATCACACAGTGAGACTTCCCTCCCTGTAACAGGGGTTGAGGTGTTTACGAAGATTCACATAGAAATTAAATACTGGAGTGGGGGAAAGAGAAGAGCGTGGACAAACAGATCCAGCATGGTGAAAAGGGCCACAAACTCCCCAAAATCCCCGCCCCTGAAGCCCCGCTCAGCCATGCGGCAGTTCGCAGTGTTGGCACAGGGCAGTACTGCTGTCCGCTGCCCATAACAACCGCATCGCCATCGCTGATGATCCCCTTCCAGATGAGTTGGACTCACCTGCTGTGGACAGTGATGAAGCTGTTCAGAGCTGTTTCCAGCAGCCGCCAACAGTGCCCAGCGCTCGTTAGCACTCTGCAAGCAGAAGTGGTCCGGGCAGCACCCTTTGATGAAGGCAATGGTGAGCAGCAAACAAAGCAAAGGTAAAAATTATCCATGGAGGGAATTAGTGGAAGTTTCCCCATCTTCTGGTGTGACAAAAGCAAGCACCTTCCGTGTTTAAGAAAGATGTTTCCTGCTTGTAATCACCTGAGTCAGAAGTTCATAAGCTTTTATTAAGGGTTCAGACAAGAAATCTGAAGTCTGTGTTTAGTGAACACTACAAAGTCCAATAGGAAACGTCCTATCTTTCCAACAATGCGTAAGCACGTAAAGCCATTCAACCATTTTGTGATTGTGGAAGTACAGTGAGTTGAAATGTATTTTGAAGGAATTAACATGGCCAAACTAATGCACGGTAATGTGTTACGGCAGTGAATTGTACGGCTACAGAGCAAAGACTGAGGGTTTAGCTCAAAGGGAACCTATGCCTCGGTTACTCCTGCTGTGCCCCACAAATCCTCTTATTTAAACGCAGGGGTAGTTAAGATTAGTATTTCTGTTTTCTGTTCCTAGCTATTTGGGTTGGGGCACTTTTCCCTTCAGAGTGAAGCATGTGAATCACACTGCATATTAAAACACTGCTGTAAAGGGCAAAAAGTAGTTATTCAGTGATTTAGTCATGACCATCGGAGAAAAAAGTTCCCCTCTTCTCTCTCCTCCCTTTTAGCCTCCAGATGTGGGCAGAACAAAGATTTACTTGAAAAACACAGCAGCTCTTTGTGTTGTGAGATGTTTGAAGTAATTCTTACCTGCCTTTGCATATGTTTGCAGTTTAAAATGGATCTGTATTTACACTAAATGAAATATTTACCAAAATTATTATGAATATTTTTCATTTGCATAAGTCAATGAATTATATCTTTCACCTTGTTTAAAGGATTGGTGCACTTTTTCAATGAAAATAATGTTTTGGCAATACTAATTTTTCACATAGTTCAAAAATTGGCTATTTTTGGCAGAACAATTAGTATCAGACAAATATTCAAAGTGGTTCTGACTTTCTCATTATCGATACATACTAGGGTCTCAGCTTTTAACACCTTTGCCAATTATTAAGCAACTCCAGTGTTCAGCTCCGCATCATTAAAGCTCAGGCCCACCTTCTGATGCAGTGGGAAAAATAAATTCCTGAGAGAAATGTGTAGCTGTCAAGAGAGACACAAGAAGAGAGGAGAGGAAAAAGGGAGGAGGACAAAGAAATTTAGAAACTAGAATATCCACAACAAAGACAGACTCTCAACTGGTATAATTTGCTGTACGTCTCCAAGACCAGTGGAGCACTACCACGTCCCAGCAGCTGAGGGTTTGCCCACACTGCTGTGCTTATGGCCACACAGCAAAGCATTGGATTCCCCACTCTACACAGAGTGTTTCTTCTCTGGCAGCTACTCCATCTGTTGTGGTGTTACAGCATCTGAATTTGCTGGTGTACTGCCAGAAAGGATGTTTTCTTCTCTAACTGGAGGAATGGTCATCTTCCAGCTGATTCTTGATCTACTGAGCATTAGGAAGCCACACTGAGGTGTCCTCCAAAGACAGAACTCCCCTGGGAAAGTGTTTTGCCAGCCTTTGTCTGAAAAGGTGGTTCAAACTCTCCCATCTAGCTTTGGGCAGCAGCTTTCGGCCCCATTCTTGTGCTCATTTGAAAGTGAGCCTCACAGGGAGACCTTATATATTTACACTGTCCAAGTGTTGTCCTTGTAGGAATTTCTGGTGCTAATAGCACCATAAAAGCTTTTTTCCCAGCACTGTTTGTTACACACTGCTGTCAGACTCCCTGCCTTAGCCTTCTGAAGGGAAGAGGTGCCTTAGAGTACAGCAGCAGCATGGCAGCATTAGGGATGCTGGAATAATCTTTCTAATTGATCTTGGAAGGGGTGGGCAGTGATTTCCTCGGAGTGATTTTCATTAACTGAGCTCTTTGTTATTGCTTGGGTGTGGGCTATGAATAGAACAGTTTTCACATGAGTGTACCTTCAGTTCAAACACAGTTCAAACACAATATAATCCGCTTCAATAAAGAGGTGGAAGAATGCAGCTTTCAGTAGCATTTTTATTAAGTACTGGCAAACCCCTATGCATGTTAATGCTTGATAAAAATACAGCTGACCCAGATGCAAAACACTGTGGTGAGTTAGGGCATAAAACAGGTGAAGCAAAATATATCCAGTACCACAGGACACCCACTATCACTGCAAACTCAGCTCATCAGCGCAGGGAAGTGGGAGAGGAGCCTTAAGCTCCTCAACATGTTAAATTTTGACCATCCACTTTTTAAAAATAGTTATTTCACCCCAGGAAGGCTATCTAAAAAAACCCACTGAATAACTGGATTAGACATTTGCAAGTGGATTGCATCTTGTACTGTTGTTGAAGTTATTCTGTGGGAATGCATTGATAATGGCTCATTTATTTCATATTCACATTTACAAACCCATCTAAGAGAATGGAAAATTAGATGCTCTTATGGCTTATATACGCTAAAACCCACATTTGTGAGTTGGCAGTTACAAGTGCCTGCTATTTGACACACTGTTTTTTTTATTCACTTTTGCTTTAACCTATACAAAAATGAGCTTAGGAAACCACTGCGTTGAGTGACCAAACAGTTGTAGGTGTGTCCTTGACCATAAACAGTGGAGCACCTTAGCAATCGCCTCTCTCGTGTGACAGTTCTGTGATCACTTTAAATCGATGTAAGCTGGATCTGCCACCAAAAAGCTGTTCCTGTCTTGCCCTGCTCCATCCCGTCCCATCGCTTCATTTCATCTTGAGCATCTCTACAGCTGTGTGGCAAAGCAGAGCAAGGGATCTGATCCGGATTCAAACTAACCTGACGAAAACCAACAACTGTGGCTTATGGTGACGGTGACCCTAAGGCATCAAGAAAGGCATTATTCCATCTTGGAACAAAATCTTACAGGATCTTCCCAAATTTACTGTAGTGCAGCATTTTCCATGCCTGTAAGAATAACATATTGCTATTGAAGCAATAAATAACAACCCTTCTACAAAACCACCTCTGGTTCCCAGTTGCCATTGTTACAAATTTCATATCACGGTGCTCATTTCAAAGCGCTGGGGAGAACCTATTTTGATGTGAACGAGCGCAGCTTCCCCCAGGTTCGCAGTGCTGGTGCTGGTTTCATTGGGGATGTGCAGCAGCTGGCATGCAAACGTGAGACTGCGCCCATCATGCACGGCACTCGCTTGCGACTGCAGCCACCTTGGGATAAACCCCAGGGATTTCATGGGGTTACACCAATAAATGCCCTTCAGCCTTGGAGTCGGATGATAATACAAGTAGTCTGAGTTGCAAGAACAAAGAGAATTGGTGAGCAGTTCAGAGATGCTCTTTCAGACAGTTGTTTCTGCTGCATTACCTCATTGCCATTTTTCTTCTCCATTAGACTGTGCTGTTGTGACCGTCTCATATAGGGTTATTTCAGGTCTGCAAGGTCTAGCATTGGAAATGGAGGGAGGGGGATATTTTTAGGTCTACTGTAGGAAAATGCGAGTAAGCATGGATGTTTACAGTAAGGCTAGAGACTTGTACAAGTAGGAAATATGAAAATAAAAAGATGTTGCTACATATCTCACTACCCTGAGCGTACCACCAGTAACAGCAAATCCAGATCATTCAGGTAGGATGAGCTGAGAGCTTGGATGGAGTTGAGTTTAACTCCACCATGTGTGACCTGCTCTGCCAGACACAGCTGCTTTTGGCAGCTGCAGACAGCGATGCTGCCTCTGGGGCTCCCAGACGGGGTCCATCAAATGAGGACCTTCTGAGGAAGATGCTGGAGCACCGTGGTATTCATCCTGCTGTACTGAAATGAAGCCAATATTTGCCATTTGACTTCAGCCTGTAGAAGAGAGTCACTGCATGAGACAGTCACTGGAGAACAAAACACAACCTGCACCCCACATCCCTAACAGTCACTAACAATTAGTTGCACAGGTTGGGAAATTATTCTGCCTCAAATTCATACCTTTGTGAACGCAACTAGTTTTGGTATCCTCGGTGGTAGATCTGTTAAAGTCACTCCTCCTCACATCCACTTTCTCACCCATTTGCTCCTTCTGTCTCCACCCACGACCGATTACGGTGCCGACCACGCTGTGGAGAGCTACCATACTCTACACTAGATGGATGGGTCAAACAACCAAGGTCTGGCAAAGCTCTTCAGGATTTTTTTGTGTGTGTTAGTCCTAACATGTTCTGATCTGCAGAAATCTGTTTTCGAAGGCAGCCACAGAAATCCACCAACATGACTAAGAAAGAGGGGATGTCTGGTAGAGCAGAACTGACTTCAGTGAGCTCTCCAGTTGAGGCCACGATGTGCCCTGTTTGTTCATCCAAACTCCCTTCCCAGCACAGCGAGTCCATAGAAAAATCACTGCCAGGTCAGCGTCTATCATCACACTGCTAGATAACACTGCCCATGATACGGCAGCGTCGGGGGGGTGCAGTGTTTTCCTGGGGGCAGTGAATGAGCCAGTACATGTCGTTGCTTGCTTCTGTGATAAGTTTCCACTACGCTGCTTAATCAGTACTGCTTTATATCGCTGCAAGAGGGGAATGCGGGAATGTGGGTTGTGCTAGTGCTTTTGCTGCATTCCTGCTGCAGGGATATTGTGCTGGTTATACACAAAACTCTCTGCCCCACAATGACAGCAAGAAACAAGAATTTTAATGCTTGACAGTATTTTCACAATGCCACTGAGAGCATGTGTGAGAGCAAAAGCGGCTCAGTTCAATTTGTGTTATTTAGGAACTACTTGAAACGCTGCTATAGGACTACGCGATTTAATTAAGCATGAGGTCAGAAGAGCTCCCAATACAATAAGTAACTTAGTTTTGAAAACATCTTTTCCTGTTCATTAGGAAAAGCAAGTGTTAAGCAAGTAATCTGTCTCTTCAGTGCAATTTCAGCACAATATGTCATGACTTGTCTTAGGAAATGAATTACAGGGCTTTCTGATAAGGCTTCATTTTACTAATAGTAAAGTGGCTCCATACACCCAATAGGGCTTTATTAAGATGGAAGCATATTGTAGCACTAATGAAGCATGAGTTCAGCCTAATTAACAGGATGGCAACAGCAATCACACAGCCTTTTCATTCACTTTTATACATTCTGTCAGAGTAACAAAGTTGTGTTCGACACTGCTGGAACCCTCTGGCTTTGCTCCCTATTTGCACGCCTGCTAATCCTGCTTCTTTGTTCGAATGGGCCCGGATCCAGCCAAACGCTAAGCCCATATAATCACAGATAATAAGGCAGGGCCCCTGGGCAATTGCACCGCTCATCCACCCACCTGCCAGCTCCCCCTCCTCATATTTAACTTTAAGCACGAGAGCTGATCCCTTGCAACCAGCAGGGCTGCTCACAAATTTCCAGTTAAGCACATACTAAAGTGCTTTACTGGATTAGGGCCACAGTTTCTATTGTAAGAGGAAGAGTCACAGGCAGAATTTATTTGCCTGAATAACCTGTTTTGCCTGTGTTGGAAAACAATAGCATTTTCATTACCCACTTTACAACTCACCTGAATGAATGGGAAAGGCTCCCTGTCTCCAGCTGCTTGTAAGCTCAGCCTTGGAAGGGCAGTCCAGGGTAAACCATCTTGCTGAGTTATTTGCGTCTGATGTGGGCGTGATGGAGGAGATGTCCAGACAGAAACTAAGTTTGTTTCATTAATTTTGACATGTTCCGTGCAATCTCTCATTTCAAGTGCTGAAAATAAGCGTGCAGATGGGGAGCCACAGATCTTCTCCCTTGGCCTGGCTCCAGCTAGGGTAATTACATCCTGCCTGGCTGAATCCCCTCGTATGGCTTCAAACAGAAAAGTCATTCTCCACTTCTCCTCCTGAAATACTGCAATGTAGCGCAGCCGTCGCAGAATGGCAACTGAGCAGTACCTGCAGTTCAGCAGTGGTGGGAACCGTCTTTGTTGGACTGAATAAAGGCTGAATTCCTTCAACAACGACCACAGCTCCCCTGGAGAAGACTGTCCTGCTTCTGGGCATGGCTCCTGGCCCATAAAAGCTTCCAGATGGCTCAAAATGTAGGTGTGCAGACAGGGCTGGGGGGAGGGTTACCGCAGAGATACCCATTATACCACACAATTTTGGGGAGAGTTCATCTCAGAGTCTGAAATAATAAAACCTGACTACAGAAGGTCACCTTTCCACTTCATTATAGTTGATAACTAGCACAACGATGTTCTCTGGTGAAGCCCTGCTGTCAGTCACTTGGCACATGCTCTACACAGCAACCGCTCCAAAATCATTCAAGACCTACACACGACTCAACCCCAGGGATCGGCCATCTCCCACCATCAGAATGAATTTGTCTTTCCTTGGTTCAAGTAAATCACACACTACGTTTCTACATAGAGTAACTTTGTAAGCAACATGAAAAGGGATGAAGGAAACTGTGATCAAAGTCTCTGGTAAGACTACTGTCATTGAGGGCATCTAACAAGTTGACAGATTTTGCTCTTATTCTAAAATGTTCCTTAGAAGCTGTATTTTCATTTGATCACACATTTAAGTAAAATGGATCGTTGCAGCAGAACTTCTTCTTGAAGGATTTCATTCACTTCTACCACTTACAACCTATGGCAAACTAATAAGAGTAGAAAAGATAACCCAGTATTATTGGGGGAAAAATGAATAAAACAAAATTCAGACAGGAAGGCTGGACAGCTTCATAGACTGATAACATTTCAGGAAATCTCTCTTGATTAATGCATTTCAAGTCTCACAGTGACTACAAGTTTTGACTACAAGGAGGCTGGGTCAAGAGAAAACGAGAGGTGGGACACTTAGGCCATGAGGTGACATCTATCAAGTTCTGTCCTTTACTGGACTGGCTCTTGCTTCCACACTGACATTTTGCTGCACAACACAAAAATGGGAGCACGTTCGTTCTTTGCAGGTTTTCTGAGTGATCAGATTTTATCAGCACCACTTCTGAGATAAAGAGTTGATTCCTGTAGCCTTGGCACTTTATATGCTTGAAGAGTCTTAGCGGTATCACCTCAGCTTCCTGCAAATATCAACATAATAAACTCATCTCTTCCCATTGGTCTCAGCAGACAAGCCAAATACTGAATAAAACTTGGCTCTAGATTACCTTCTTTTTCCTAAAGATTTGTAGAGGAATTCTTCCAGATTACAGATACATGATGATAAAATAATACGTGTAATGCTGTCCTTTACTTGCCCTAAACATTGCTATTTGGTTCCCAGGATGATCTTTCGCTTCCGTGATTAAAATTCACCTAACAATGATACAGTTCATTTGTACATAGTGAAAAATAAATCTTGTGTACTACTTTATCACAGAATAAGATGAAAATCTCATTGTCTGGTTATTTTTTTCATTACTTTCATGGTACAGCAGAAATGCCTGCAGTGAAAGTAAGATGAACACCTTCAAAAATATTAGTTGCTTAAAGGGTCAAAAACACATGAAGAACAATTGCTGCCCAAGTGTTTTGGTTCATACTAATCTTCCAGGAAACGAGTGTGACAAGATTTTGCCAATTATGGCGTGAAAGCAGAGCTCTGGAATGCTCAGGACATTTTCAGTAGTGGGCCCTGATACAACATACATCTTTATTTGCAGGTATCTTCCCCCACGTCTGGCTGAGAAAGGAGTATGGGGGGACATCCTGAGAAGAGAAGAAACTGACGTGGGAACAGAACATACTAATACATTACAATGAAGCCTTTTACAAATGGATGTCAGGCTATTTTTGTTGATCTGAGAAAAACATTCAGGATAGGAAACCCTGTTAGAAATGAAAAACTTTGAGACAAAATGTGTGCAAGCTCAAGACACAGACAAATAGTTACAAAATGGCTTTATTATCCCAGGGTACACAGCACCATCAGCAGAAAACATGGTGCTTGTCTGTATTTACATTCCAAACAGTGTTGATTCCCGTAAATCATTGGTTCTGCATTTGCCTGGGTGTTATTCTTCCTTTTTCTAGGAAAGAAAAGGAAGAATATGTTCCCACGCATAGGCAAAGCGTTCCTTTCAAATCCATCTAGATACCCCACTCCCTGGACTTTCTGACTTACGCTGCAGTGACATTCTCACAGCATCATTATCAGCTCAGACGCAAAGTAACTGGTTTTCTCAACAAACGCTACCTGTGCAGATGGAGCTAGCAGGTCTGTGGCTGAGGGAAGAAAAATAATAGAAGAACAGTACAAGCTATTGCGAGTGCCATAAGAGCATGCAGTGTTAGCAGAGAGGGCTGAGGCTGTAAGGAAACAGTACGATGACTGGCAGCTGGGTCTGAGGACAGTCTCTGCAAACTGAATGCCAGTCCCCATGACACGGAATGCGGGTGCCCTGCAGGGCGTTTTGGGTGAACTACTGCCTCTTCAGAAGTCCTGGGAAGTTGGACTTCAATGGTATCAGGATTTCACCCTTGCCATTGAAAAGGCATTAAATTTCCTGTGTTACCTATGTCTTCCAGAAAATCGAGCGGTTGTGCTCTCTCTATATGTATATTTATATACTACTATTTGGAAAGATATAGGAAAAAAAAAAGTAATACTGAAAATACTATTAGAAAAATATTGGAAGTAGAAGTGGGCAAGGTTGATCAATTAATGTTTCAATAGAAGAGCTCCTGCTCTAGACATGTATATACAGCCGTGTACATGTTAAAACACTCTGCAATTCACCAATCCTTCTTCAGTCCAAAGGAACAACCAAGGTGGGACAGGTAACTCCAGGCCCCCCGTGCTCAGGTGCTGTGAACTGAGGTTTCCCCACCCCTTGACCCAAGCAAGCAAGTCCTCTGCTGAACTCCTCTCCTGCCTTACACTGACCCGTCTCCACCAGAATCAGTAGACCACCAAGAGCAGCAGATGGACACCCTTCTTCACAGTTGTTGGTTATCTCAGCTCTTTCACTTTGAAACCAGATTTCAAGCGGGAAGCAGACAGGGCAGACAGAAATTGGGGACAGTTAGTGCAAGGACAACACCTTGCTGCAGTGGGTAGAATGGAGCAAGCTGACCCACCCCATCTCTCACTATCAGCATGAATGTGAGCTCCTGCAAGGAAAGTAACAGGGAAAAAGGCATTCAAGCTCTTTTAAAAAAGACATTTTCTTCTTCTGAATTTTGCAGCCCTCTCTGCTTTTTGGTCTCCCTTTGTTTCAGGCAGCTGATCAAGGGTTTTTCTCCTTCACCCGCAGCTGGAAATGAGAAACCAACAGGAAAACTCATGGTGCCAGCAAATGGCTCAAAGACTTCCCCAGCTGGGGACCAGCCAGGGCAGAGGGATTACAGTAACCAGCATCAACAGATTTGCATATTCAAAGATTGTAATTGAGGAATAAGCAGTAATGCCATTATGCAAATCCCTAGGCCCTGAGTGACCCAAGCCAGAGCTCAGCATACGGCATCCTTGCTGACATAAACCCATGCCAACGATGAGGCAGCACAGGGGCAAGCATAACCAGGGAGCAGGGAATTGCTGAACAGGAGGAAGAGGCACCGTAATTCATCAGTAACTAACCTTGCTCAGCCCTGAACTCCCGTGGCTGGGACACCTCCTTCCCGCCTCAGTATTAGATATATTTGAGCTCACAGTGTTCTTCTGGGTCCATGGTGAGTTAGATGGCAAAATTATTGCCTGAAACTGAAGAAAGGCCACAGAAGTATATCAATAAAACAACATCCTTTCATGTGCTACCAGTGAGCTAAGCAGTCATTATCTTGGTTCCTTTCTTTTTTTTTTCTTAACCCTTTTTAACCTCAGCAGCAGCAGAATTGAATTTGAGGAGGCGTATTTCATCTGGCGGATAATTCTTCATCAACTCCACTTCTGAACTCATGCTTCAAGGTCAACAAAAGTTATGGAGAAATTAGGAGTTCAATTGGCGCATTTAAAAGCAATTAATAATTACAGCAACATTTTTTCACTTAAAATACCTGAAATACAGCTATGCTTTCAGAGGGATTCTGTTCAAGACTGTCATACATTATTTTCCACAATATATGGCTGACTCTGCACCAGCAGCTCAGTTCACCTTGATTCATGAATAACTATCCCTCACTTCCTACTGTAAATACAATTCTAAACATATGGGAGAGAATTTATAGTGAATTAGAGTTGTACATTATCACCATGATTAGCTGCATTTGTTACCCAGCAGATGTCTGGGTAGTAAAAATCCCCCATGAGTACAGTATCCTGGAGTTTCCCAATTCCTTGATAACTGGTCCAAGAATTTCTCATTCCTCCTGTGCTCTGATCCTGGTGGCCCAGAGCAGATGCTCTCTGTCTGCCCGTCTCCTGCCACACTAATCCTGCTCACTCCACACTGCGATCCCAGCAGAGCACCGCGCTTGCCCTGCTTTTCTCATTCCTTTTATCCTCCCCAAAAAGCTTTCCTGGTGACGTTCATCTTTCTCACAACACCAAAACACTTTGACAAGCTGAGCCAAATACCTCCCAGGTGTTGTATTGCTGATTACCATCAGAGTTACAAATTTGATGACTGATCTGGCTGTAACTATTTATGATACTGGTAATGCCATTATAGGCATCAAGACAATGCTTGTAAGATATCTCAGCCCATGTTTGGCCTCTCTTTCCCTGGGCACCTCACAACCACATGGCTCTGTTCCAAGCAAAAGCCTGAAGAGAGACACTGCGGGTAACTGGCACAAAAATAAACCCAGAGAGATCAAGCAACTGGTCCCAAAACATGGAAGACAGACGGTACTGCCTTGAGAGCTTTCACATGAGATTGTCTTTCCCCGACACAGGTTTCTCCATGCCTTACTTTTGTCAGCTCATGTCTTCCAGTAGAGAGGAAAAAAAGTCACTGCCCCCCACCCCCAAAAAAAAACTCTTTCTCCTACAGGCTAAGATAGCAAAGATGCTCCCATATATAAATGGATATTTTTTTTCTGCCATGAGATCTTTGCAGAATGCCATTGCTGACCACTTCGCCGAGCAATCGCTTGACGTGAGCCCAGGGTCCGTTGTGGCTGGAGCCCACATTGTGGGACCAGTGGGCTCGTGCACAGCTTAACTTGGACTGAACCACCAGATATTCACCTGCCCTGGAGCTCCAGTACATCTCAGTTGCTCAACACTTTATACTTTCTTTATGAGTCCCAAATGACCAGGTTTTTACCTCTAACAGCAATGATCTTGCACATACCATATCCCAAACACCAGGCTATCGTACAAGACCACGAGCACCAAGTTCTCTTCTCACTGTCAGACAAAGCCTTGAAGAAAACAAATACTGTCTAATACTATCTGAATTTCTGTCTCAACACTCTGGAAATCCAGCCCTCCAACCTATTCTCTTCAACCAGCATATAAGCAAGCCCTTGTCTTCGGTTATTTGCTAGATGTTATCATAGCTGTCTTCAACCTTGAATACCAGATTAGCAACTCTCTTTCAGTTGGTGAAAAGGCTACAAACAGTAATTCACTCTTCCAGCAGAAAGTGACTTTTCTTGCTTAGTAAGAAAATACAAGTCTAAATCGAGATAATTTCAAGTAATTTGATCATTTACTGACTGTTACTTTTCACTCTCTTCCAATCAGCACAGGGTATAACTCGCAGGGTAACACATCCCGTTCAGCCTCTCCAGACCAGAGCCATGGTTAAGAGGCTCATTTTTAATCCATTGCATTCAGAGACATCTGCTTTTGAACCTTTGAACTAAACGCCAGGCAAAGGAGCTGAAACCCAACTGTACCAGCTCACAACGCCAAGATTTTCCAGGCCCTAACTGCATGAACAAATATGTGCAAAAATACATATCTGCGTGTGGCATGTACTCATTTTTAATGGTTACCTGGCAAAGTCTTCAAGGCAGGGCTGTTTCAAAGAATTAAGTGCCATGAGGTGAGGAAAGCATGAGTCCTTCTTTATTCAACAGCTGTTAGCCATACTAGAAACTGCACCATAACATTAATTTTGCAGCTACAAGACATTGGCCTTGAACAGAATTAATGCATGTGCACACATTCGCTACACAGTCATAAATTTTAGTAACGCAATTTTACAAGTCTCTTAAAAGGTAACCACTGAAAAAAAAAAAAACAGGCAACAGGAGCGCAGGGTAAAGCTCAACAGCAGTATTTCATCACCAAGACAAGGAAAGAAGACAAATGGCTCAGCCTCCTTGGGTCTCCCCTCTCCCCCTACCATTACTTGGGGAAAAACACACAGCACAACACAGACTGGCTTTACTGCAGTAAGTGTCAGCCCGGCAGGACAGCAGATCAGTAGGATTTTTCAGTACAAGCAGAAATTTTTCTGTCACTAAAGCAGAGTTTACAGCAAGGCTTTTCAACAGGGATCAGACTCCCTGTCATTTCTAGGGCCAGGCAGAATAATTAGCATTTCTCCATTCCCTCTTCCAGGTAGGGCTGTTTTACCATTCGTAATTCCCTTTTTCCCCCCCTTCCAGGGGGGGACACTTGCCATTGTGGACATGGGCTGGAGACCCACCACCTGCTGGGGGCCAACATGCAGACAGCACACCACATACAGGCTCAAAATAAGCACGGAAAAGAGAGCAATATTGTTGTGAATAGCAGTATTTTACATTTTTCTTAAAGCACCAGCAATCAGAACTGCACTTTCTTACCTGAGGAGTTCACCCATTGATTTTCATCCTTAATAAATGAAATCAGTTTTCAACCCTCTGGTTGCAGAGACTGGGCTAGAAATGCGACTTCCACAAAGCCCAACATGAAAACAAATGGGAATCATCTTCGTAACCCTGCCATTTCCAGGGTGGTCTCATGATGTTTTAGGGGTGGGTGAGAAGAAGGACCAGGTCACATTTCCTCAAGTACTGTCAACTCCACCAGTGGGACAAGGAGATCTCAGATCTCACAGGACTTTTTAGCTGAGGCCAAAGCTTCAATGTCTGGCAGAAAATTCCCTCTATCTACTAAGAAAATCTGGTTAACTTTGAGAAAAGGCAAGATCTGAGCCTGTACTGTATGTCCAGAGACCTGCTTAGTGTCTCAGAAGAATATCCCAAAATCCACAGATCCAGCCTGCGGAAGGGCAGAGAGAAGCAGGATTGGGGATGCGTAATAGCTGCCACAAAGTTCTTCATTTCTAAAAGCCTCCAGAATCAGCAGCAACCATGCCTCCAGACACCCACTATCTCCTCAGCCCTATACTGTATTAAGCCTTGTGTACAACTTCCCTGGTCTGGCAGAGTTTTGCACATCTCCCCAGTTCCACTGCTGCTCCACCACAACCAGCAACGCCCAGTGGTACCGTGCACAGGCCAAGCACAGTTGCTTTCCTGTGCTGGGCTCATCCAGGATCATTAACTAGTCTTCCTTGAAAATCTCAGTCTATTGCTTTTGGGAAGGATTAGATGTACTGCTGCTTTTGGAAGAGCTTCGTGGCTTTCCTACACATAGTTTGTGCTGTATTGCAGAAAATAAATAAAACCAAATGGAACTTACTTATGGGAAGAGCTTGGCTACAGACAGCCCACTTCTTCCTTATTTGAAGATATTTCTTCAGTTTCTAAGTGGACTGTGAAGACTGATGTAACAGCCTGCAAGAGATTGAGTGGTCCATGGTCTCAGAAGTCATCCAAAGTGACCGAGCTTGCTGGAGAACTACTAGCAGAATAGCACTTTACAAGATATAATGCTTTTTCCTGAAAAGATAACAAAGAGAAAAGAAGATGAAAGAAAGTATCTCATCGTTATAATTATTCCCACAGTTGCTTGCCTTTTCCCAAACTACACACCAACACAACTGACCTCTCCTTTCTACAGGACCACGCTGCTATGGGCAGGCTACGGGCTACTTTCTCTTCTGCCATGTGCAGATTCAACAGGATGGAGTCACAGGAGCACCTCAGAGGGCAGAATATGGCCCCAAGATCCAATATTTTGCTTCTGACTCTTTTGTGCATCAGGCAGAGCCATTCCTCAAAGCTAGATCTGAAATAAAGAATTTATTCAACCAGTACAGCTGATTGCTGTGAGCGATACATTCAAAGAAGCACAGAGAGTGCAGGGCTGTGCCTTGGTCCCCGGTACAGCGTTGCATGCCTATAGGAGCTTTCTTCTACCTTGGGACTCAGCAGCTCTATCCAGCAGCTGCTGGCAGCTGCCTCATATTCCAGCACAGCGACGATCCAGATGAGGTCTATATACCTTACATATCCAGCTCCTTAGCTGAGGAAAGCTGTGCCAGAGTGCTTAGGGATTTTTTGCACAAGCCTGGTCAAACTTCACATTTTTAAGTCCCTGCTCCTGGATTCATGCTGTAACATCAAAATCCAAAAGGCAGATCTACTTGTAACCTTCTGGACTCAATAGGTACAAGAGAAAAAACCTGAAACTGATGCAAATCCATGGTACCATCTGCAGAAATAAAGCCAACATGAAATCGTGAATCACAGTCCCTCCCAAGTGGACCTGTGATGGTGTGCAGCCTGACTCATGACTCGTGAGCACCCAAGGGTCGAGCTGGTGGCCCGGCCCCACAGGCAGCGCTCAGCAGGACTCCTAAACCAATGCATTAAAGGTGCTTATGCAGTAGAGATGAGGAAATCAAGATCTTATATTACTACGTTTTCATGTCATTGTTCATTATTTATATATGTCCTGTTTTCTGCGGCTGCCCTTTGCAACCTCTGAAGCTGGATTATCTTCAGTGGCAGGCTCAGCTCTATCTTTGTTTCAACACCTAGAATTTCAAGACACCCAGGTTTTGCAATTAACAAGTCAAAAGCAGCAAATTAAACTCATATAGAGGTCCTAAGCACACTGATTGAGTGTTGATAGGTGACTATAAATAGTTATCTACAGCACTGACTTAAAAGGCACAGTGGTTGTATAAACATATAAGTGAAATAGATACCAAAATATTAGTCGTGACCTTGTTAAAACAGTTGATATGTCAAAACTCAGCCATAAACTAACCTATAAAATGAAATATTATGATTAGTGTCAAGAGCTAATCTCCCAGAAGCCTAGACAATGTGATGCAAAGAGGCTTTTAAAAGAAACCCAACAAACTCATTTTTCATTATCTTCTGCCATCTTATTATTTCACAAGTGAGAAATCCATTAGCAATTCTGCCAAGAACTAGATAGGCTGCTTAGTTATCTAACACTGAGACACTTGCATCCCGTGGCTATCTTGATGTCCCTGGAAAAAAAAAAAAGAGGAAAAGCAATGGAGTAATAAATTATTATAACTGTTTCATTAAAACTTAGGACACTGTAATTTTCAAGTTTATTTGTTATTATATTTAAATGAACCAAAAGGCAACATTATACAGTAACTTTATAAAATAAAATTATTACATAGTACATTAACCAAAGTCCATTAAAAAAAAATCCTAAAAAGTCATTTGGGGACAGATCCTGCTTGTGCTCTTCTGCACACATGATTTATTGAGCTCATTTCAAGCAGCATTCTTGTTTTAGGAAAAGCAAATGGGATTTGCCCCCAAAATCGAATATCTTTTTTATAATTCTTGCAGTTTCATTTTATCATGTGTAATATATCAAGTTTATAAGGCATAAATACAAAAAACAGTTCAATATGCTCATCATTATTTTAATTAATACAATCTAGGACACTTTTTTCAGTCACACCAAGGATTACAATGTACCTATAGCTTTATTTTTTTTATACAAAAGTCTATCATGTAGTATACAGTATATTCTAGTTGGTAACTGGTTCACAAGGTTGATCACAATATTCTTGCAGGTTAATATTGTCAGGATTTCACCTAGCTTGTATACTCTGTGCTGAACTGCAGGGTCCCTCCTTACCAGGCTGCTCTCCTCCGGCAGCAGCATCCCACCGCTCCATCTGGTTACCTATTTTAAGCGAAGAACTCTGTGCCAGATGTAAAACCATTGGGGATGGCTAGGGATGCACATCCCAGCGGTGCTGAGGAGCTGCCGGAGGCAGCCGGGGAGCGGAGGAGATGGCGAGGAAGCAGCTCCCAGAGATATTTGCAGAGTGGGAAGGCAGGGAGCCGGGCTCTGCTTTCCCTGCTCCCCTCAGGCTCCCGGGACGGTGGAGATGCTCCCAGAAGTTGCGGGAGCCAAATCAAGCCCCACATGGGAGAGAGATCTGTGCTGAACCATGATCTCCACCTGCCCCGATGGAGACGGGTGCCACTGGCTGCTTGTGCAAAGCGAGGATGGGCGAAAGCACCTTGATAAATTAGGAGCAGCATGGATGCTTGGGATGCTCAGTGCTTGAGTTGGGCCAGCTCCATGTCACACATGGCTCCATAACCTGCCAAATCCTCCCCGTGATTTTGGGCATCTCTAATGCAAAGATTCCTCTGGTGTCGGCGGGATGAGTCTTGCACAGACAAAAAAATGCCTGCACAGACAAAACAGGGGTCCTTACATCTCTTCTAATGCATCAGTGCAAGAACAGCCCCAGCCCGCCCCGTCATCAATAACATCTCCTGCACCCTCCTCACATCTCCACTTAGATATTCAGGTATTTCCTAAAAGCAGACTACTGAGATGTAACGGAGCAAACACCAATGACTTTGGGCTGGGGGGCCGCAGGGTCAGAGCGCTCGTGCTAGCAGAGCGGGGGGTTAGTGAAAGCAGGGGGGCTGCCCAGTGTCCATCCCAAACCCACCCTGCCCTTCTGAGGGACTTGCCACCACCGGCGTGGGCAGCGGGGCACTGACACTGTGTCACCACGGGGCCACGCTGCTCTTTCCGACAGCGCCTCGTGCTTGCTATCGCCAGGCCAAGGAAGGGTGTAAAAGGGCTTTCTATCACTACCTGGAACCAGGAATAGATTTTTTACATACACAATCAACCTAAATTGTGCATAAGGTAAACTGCAGAGCAATGCCCTCCAGAGCATATTCACATGTCTAAAATTAGATATCTTGCTGGCAGCTCCAAATCATCCCCAGAGGTTTCTCTACCTGTCTATATTTACTACGTACGGATCCTGAGCTCCTAATCTCAGGTGCTCTGAATCATACCATAACCCAAGGCAGCCTAAAATAGGCAGTGTGAATTGCTCCCTCCCTGCTGTGACTCCATCCTGCAGCATCGGGGAGGAAGGAGAAATAATCTTGGTATTAGGAATGGGCCCAGGCTACAGAATTTGGGTCAGGATTCAGGCCAGGCAGGCACAGATTTTGGTCTAGGGGCTTATCCTTGTTCTGTATTTGCTGATGGAACACTCGACCCTGTGCTTACACTTGTTTCTCTGACAGATCAACGGTCCCAGGGATCACCTATCCCTAAATAAGATACAGCACATGAGCAGCGCATAAACAGCTCTCCAGCTGCAGGAAAGAACTGACACACATCTCAAGTCACAACAAAGCCTCTGCCTCCCACACACCCTTTCCTCACTACTTTTTTTAAACCAGCCAGAAACAAACAGCGAGTGCGGCACATCCCGGGGAGCCAGAGGAACGAGCATCCGATGCTTTCCTGGCTGCTGTGTCATCGTGCAGGGAGGCTGCTTCTGAAGAAACCAAATTACCCTACATAAAGAGCATTCACTAAAAGAATTTCCTGTCCCTTAGAGGACCAGCAAGATCACATTACTTCCTGAAAATACTTTTTTTTTACTTTTTTTTCTCATCTATACTTGACAGAAGAGTAATACTGTCTGGGTATTTGCTTTCACTAACCATGGCAGGTAATTTCTGTCATAGCTTGAGAACTCCTTTGAACCCGCTATTTGCATTTGGGATAAAGCATCAAATGGGCATTTCCCATGGGATACAGACTGCTTGCTGTCCAGTGGAGTCAACCATCATTCTTAAGTACATTAGCAAGAGGGAATCGAAAGATCTCCTCATGCCGAATGCATTGCATGAACAGCAAGTTTCCACTAGTGCTGAAAAACTGTGCCCTTAATATAAGTGCTCAGTAACCACCAGCCTTGCTGTTTGAGGAGCACTCTGAACTGTATAGAAGGCTTGTGGGAAAGGAACCTCCATTAGTACCCATTATGCTGTGATTTATGTTATGGGCTTAAAATAGCAAAATTAAAACAGTTCTATTTAATCTACAATCTAAAAAAGGCACAAAGACTTTGTGAAAAAAAAAAATACAACTGTTCAGATTACATTTCCAAGAACTTTAACAGAGCGTTGCTTTGATTTGCCAGCTTTACTTGCTTGGCAGGAGCGACATTGAGACAATTTCACTGTCTGTGGAGGTAAAGAAAACCCTTTTGCCAAGGCAAGTTTGCCAGCTCTATGCAAATGTTATTCAACAGAAGCAACTAAAACCTCCCATGATTGTTTTAAAACATAATCTTTTTGGTCTGCAGCACATTGCACTTATCTAAGTACTCCATGATGACAGAGTGGGTCTTCGGGCAAGACCAAATACAAAGAGCCCTTTTTAATCTGAACACAGGAATGAACTCTGTTCATGGCTACACAGTCTGCTTTCAATCAAATGATCATGAAATACATAAATACTATAAAATAAATACAATACATTCAGAGTTTTCTACATTGCAGAGAGCTTTAAAACTTTCCTAGGTCCCCAATGTAACGCATATAGAACATTCCCTTCTATACAGTGCTACCTCCATGTACCCATACCTCCACTAAATGCAACACAGCTAAGACAACCTTCTTCTTTTGCCTGGATTCTCATCAGTCTCTGATTCTGTAAAACATTATATTGTTTCTTTAGGAAAAAAAAATATTGCACTTTTAAAAATGCATAAAAATTGAACCGAGTTCCCACTAACTCTGCTACACAGTCTGTTATTTAAAATAATACTTCTTAAAAAAAAAAGTTTCTCTAGTTGTTCTGTGTTTTGCCTACGTTTACAGCATTCTCCATCAGGATATCTTCAGAACATTCTTCCTTAGCAAATTCCTTACAGTCTTGCCATCAGACGTTCGAAACACAGCGTGAGCTATCCAAGATACACGCGGCTGGGAGTCACGGGTCTGTCTGCAGGCTCAGGATTTCATTGTACAAATGGGAACTACAATGACCAGAATAACCGTACAAGCCGCCGCTGCTATTAGGGCAGCTATCTTGCAAACCTTTGCTCTTCTGAACTCAGCCTCTTTGCGTTTTAATAAGGAATCATAGCCAGGAGTATAAATGTCTTCCATCCAGTATTCTAAGTTGTTTGGATTTAAAGATTCTTGAGTCTAAAAATTAAAAGGAAACAGTTGTTAATTGTCTGGGATCTGTCATTAATAAAATAAATTTAAAAAGCAGATGTGCCCGAAGGCCTCCCAACTGTATCTGGGTCTGCTGTCAAGACAAAGTGGGTTATTGCCACTTCTCACATCCCTTCAGCTCCCAGTTCCAATTCCATAAGGCTGACAAAAGTGGCAACAAAATACTTTCAAAAAATAAACTTCTCCAACAGTCTAATTCTGCTGCTAAATCCCTCACGTACCTCTGATTTGCCGGAAACTTCGTCATCTCTCATGGCATTTAAATAAAATCTCTTTAATCTGCTAGACAGCAGAGATGTCAGCAACTACCAGTCTGTTACTGCTTTTTAAATTATTAAAGCCCAGCTGATGGGAAGGGTTCTTAACATAAACTCCTCATGTACTACATTTTATAAAGCTAACCCTAATTCTGCTACCGCAACTCGCTTGCAGCCCACGATTGCCCAGCCCCATCCAGCCTTCAGTCCCTCTGGACATGCCATTTTACAGACCCCCTCTGGAATGACAACGCTGGGGACACCATCCCTTCCTTCTAGCATGGGAATACACAACGGCAGGCAGTGGGTGCTGAACACCCCACGGAGGGACTGTAGATGGGCTTCCATGAAATCACCTCAGCTTCGAGCTCTCCTTCCAGCTCCATCTTCCGAAAACCACCTGGGTGCGGGATGCTGGCTCAGTTTTAGGGGCAGGAGGAGAAGGGGAACTGGACACCCAGCATACGATTTGGTACCACACGTTACTCTGGACCATCTCCACATTTAACCCCAACAGCACAATCTATATTTCCACAGGAGGTGATACTCTGCTCTTTACCAAAGTCTGAGTCTCTCTGGGTTCGAGATGATTTTAAGAGTATGCTTAAGAAATTAAAGACTTTGCCATCCCATTCCACACAGGCAACAAAAAAAAAAAAAAAAAAAAAAAAAAAAA
>Ga0065711_1003237_pt1 | contig 30432 bp, 22 predicted proteins | sample Hoacrofraction12_FD_59098 | JGI IMG/M metagenome (GOLD analysis project Ga0065711, IMG submission 59098) | Hoatzin crop microbial communities from Cojedes, Venezuela - Epithelial fraction 12 v2 (version 2) | ecosystem: Host-associated > Birds > Digestive system > Esophagus > Crop | place...
AAACTCTGGATATTTTCAACACTTGGCTAAAAATGTGTTAACAAAGGGCCTTTTTGTTCGTAATCTCACATGTCTACTTACCTCTTGATAACTCCAAGAAGCACCTAATGACTTCAATGGGCAGCTGATGCATATCAGCAACAGAGCTCCGAAGCTTTTCCTCTGAGCTCTACAGTGAGTCAAACATGCAGCTTTTGGCACTAAAATTCAAAACATGCTCTTTACTTGTTGACTGCAACCTGGAAAATCCTGTTACCACTTATGTCTGCGATAATGACCTCACCTGGAGACTGAAGAGCAAAGACAGCCAAGTGCAGCAAAATAAGCAGATATGCAAAGTCCTGCTCCGGCCCCACCACCTGCTCTTGAGTTTTCCTTAGGGCACGTGTTGTTCCAGCCACACTCTGAATTAGTAATTTCCCTCTGGACTTTTTTCTGTGGCACTGATCATGAAGTTATCCGAGTGTTTCACCTACCAATACTCCATTTATTTGCACAACCGCCCTGCATGGTAAAGTAATATTATTGTCCCTAACAAAGCCCAAAATAAAAGGTCAAAAAGACCCTCAAAGTTGGGTGATGAATCCAAGTCTTAACATGTGATTTTTCAGAGCACTTCTGATTTTTCAGTGCACCATGAGCAGAGTGCAGCATGTAGATGTTTTAACTGAAGATGCCGTGTGTTGGAGAGGACCAAGGTAAAGGAGTACCTGTCGCACAGGCGCTCAGCATTGAGGTCTTTTTCATTAGAACCAATAGTAAAAATTACAGAGAATCATTCTAAATCATTTTCCATTTCACCAATTCCTGGGGGAAACAAATGGTCCAAAACTATCTGCTTTCTGAAAACACCTCTCCCACCTTGAACAAACATCAGTTAATCCCAACAGGACAGCGAGCACTCGATGTTTACACAGCAGCAGAAGCAAAGCAGGAGGAAAAAATGGGATTTTTAATATTCTCCTCTACCTCCAGCAGCAAAAGCACAGCAGCATATTTTTCAAAACTGCTTCTTTGTGAATATGCATGAAACACATATAGCAGTGTGGAACGAGCTCTTCTTTCAATGAATAGCTCGTTTTTCATACACCAAAGAAAAAAACAGCATTGCTTTTTTCAAATCGCCATAGCGCATGCCTTTGTCTCTTAAATTCAGGAAGAGTATATTGCCAAACACCAAACTTTGCAATCCTTCAATTCAGATAACCCTATTTAAGGTCATAGTTCCCACAAAGCCAAACAGTACTCCAGTAAACCAAAAAGTAATCCAGATGTAAAAGTCAGAGCTAGAGAATGGTATAAAATACACAGCTTCCGAAGTGGAGGGGCTTTTTTCTCTGGAATCTTCATCTTCAGGTCTTGCATCCCTGCACCTCTCTCTTGGTCCCCAGGCCCCAGGTCTCCATCCCGCTCGGGAGGAATGGTAGCCCTAACCAGAGCAAAGGGAGAGAGGAACCAGCTCAGATCATCATACCACAAATCTAGGTGTGCCATTCAGAAATTCACAGGTTAGAGGACATGATTTGTTTGTAAGTCGTAAGGATCCTTCAGTTTTTTGCTGTTTCTGGACACAAGGCTACAGCTGCTCAAAGTACATGTCCTAAACGATGCCCTGCCTAAGCTGTAAGCATGTCACCAGGGTGAGCGACACGGGGACAGGGGACCTGTTGTTGCTTCCAGAAATCTGCTTTATTAGCTGGGTAGCATCAACAGCTCCGTTCCAGGCATGTGTTGGGGTTACAAACTTCATTCTGTGATTTATAATAGTCATTATGTCTAAAGCAAATAGCTGCCTGGATACATAACAAAAAAATCACATATCCATCGCAGTTCAATTATCTACTTTGCCTAAAGGACTCTTACTTTTTGCCATTTTTCTTGCCCCTCCTCAAGAACTCTCCATTTAGGATTTCACAGGTTGCTTATTCCTCATACACTGTCATCCCGGACCACAGCTGGCTACATGATTTGGGGTTTTCCTTTCTCTTACTGTTCCTGCTGCAAAATGGTGGAGTTTTAAAAATTAATTTAAAATAAAAGTTCATAAAAAATGGCAGGTCACCAGAACTTAGAAACACATGTCTAAAATCTTTTACTTCTCAGAGTACTGGACTCCCTGAGGCTTTCTCCTTCCTCCTCATTTGTGATTCCGGGCCAATCCTCACACCAAGGGCTCCTAAACCCTACGCATCGAAGTCTCAGAGAACGGCATCCTGATGTTTTAATGTCTTCTACTTTTGCCTTTTCTGCTTCGGCCTCAAAGCAAGATCCGTCCTTCAGCTGTGCCACAGGCCAGTTCCAAACCAAACATAACTAACTGCGTACCTCCAAGGGTCCTCTGTCCTCCTCTTCACACTCATCCTCATCATCACCACTCTCAATATAAGAATGGCATCCTTCAGATCCCCAAAAGGTAAAGGTTGTCTCATCTGGTGGTTTTCCCCTTATCACAAAAATTTCTGGTAAGGAATGAGAGGTCAGGAGAATAAACTCTACCAGTTTGATAAGCATGTGAGCTGTTTTCCTGAAAACTCTTTGTTTTTGTCACATGCCTAAAAGAACATGCACAAATCAAACGAATAGGACCTGAGTTGCAAGGAACATATTTTCAACACCCTCAAAGTTCAATCCCAGGTACTGCATCAGGCACTTTAGCAGGAACTTACACAGTTTAAAGGGCCCTGAAAAATTTTCTTTCACATTTGTACAGTGGAGTACATGGCCTTGATTTTTGTCCTTGACTTCTAGCTGGAATTGGCATAATGAGGGCAATGAATGGTGTCATTTCAGAAATTATCTTAGAAACCCTGGGAAATGACTTACTGGAAACACTTCAGCCGTTGTATTTTACCATATATAAGGGTATTCACGTGCTTTCTAAATTCCATTTCATTTAACCGGTCGTCTCTGCAAGGTGCTCTGAGCCTCTGCTGCCTGCCGGGGTGCGATGTGAGTGTTGGCTGTTGGATTCGCAGGGCACAATCCTGGCTCTCCGCAGTGCCCAGGGAGGTGCAGCGCAGGACGCTGGGCTGCTGGGCCACTCGCTTCATCTTCTCAGTATTTTGGAGGGAGAGAGCGGTGCTGGGGAGCACGTTCTGAAATAGCTTTTGTGCTGGAAAGGAAATTAACCTGAACCAGAGAACAAACAGCATGGAAGAGGGGCGGAAAAAAGCAGAGTAAGCTAACGGAGTCCCATCAGCTTAAGCATGAAACCCAGCCGTAACACTGTCCCACCTCCCTGCACACAGTTGTGGACTTTCTTAGTCACAGGGACTATCCTCCACGTGTCACATACTGGCAACTTCACAATCATGATGCAAAAACAAAACTGCTCTAACGTGGTCAAAAAACCAAGCTCGTCCCAGACCCTGCTGGGGAAGGTCGAGGCCGACTGCCCAGCCTGGCCGGCAGCACTTGCAATGGAGTCCTCCCACCCTGAAGATAACTCCACTATGTTTACCAGCAAAGTGAGCTATTTAGAATCAAGACAGAACTGTTATTTCTGTGATACACGCTAACCAGCTTGAACGCCAGTGATAGTGTGGATTTTATTGAGGTAAGAGCTTTCAGGATGAGTTCCCGGCTGGTGACAAAACCCTCCTAGATCTCCTTCTTTCTAAGAAAACTTCCGTATCTGCAGAAATGAAGTCACCCCTTTGGGAACTTGTATGGCCTCCCCAGTAATACAGTTTCTCGGGGGGAAACTATAGTAAATTACAACTATTAGGCAACCAAACCAGAAATCTTTCGAAAGGATATTTTAACATGCTTATTTAAACTTTGTTATTCCTTTGTTGAGAAAGATGTTCAGTCACATTATATTTTGTAGAGAACAAATATTCCAAATGGTGAAATGACATGTGGCAGTTGTAAAGATTAATTTGTGCTACATCTCACTGCTGTCGGCTGCTCCTCAGGGAGGAGCGAGGGGGGAGAGGGATGCAGTGCGGGAAAACATCCTGAAACATTTCAGTAAATTAATTAACAACGCAATGCTAAAATCTAATTAAGAAACCATCAGCTTTGAATCTCATTTGTACTAATACCTACTTGCAGTATATTAAGAGAGCTTAGATGAGCGGTGTCATTCAGGATCACGCCCATAGTGGGTCCTCTCATTTAGTGACACATTTTCAGGATGCCCGTCCAGCCCACTATCAGATTCTGTCACTCTGAACTCTGACCTGCCCCTCACAAGGCTCTTCTCTCACAACAGGGATGAGGTACAGGAAAAAAACTTAATTATTGCTAAGCCGGGTGGATATTGAATTTTCAGGCTGTGGATGCTGAAACGAGAATAAGGCACTTTTCAGAGCACAGACCCACGTGGTGCCAAGCTGCTGGGAGGTGACCTGGGCAGCACAGCTGAACGGTACCCAAAGCCACACCAGGTCACCGCATCCCTGCTCGGCAGTGGTGCAGCAGCCCGAGCCCTGCGCTGTCCGGCCCTGCAGCCCCAAGCCACGGCGAGAAGGAAAAGGGTTTCTTTTATGTTTGCACACGCATATCCACAGGGTTTGGATGGCTCCAGGCAGCAACCTGGTGATCCACACCCAGCACTACGCTGGACCCCGCTCACACCTTACAGAGGATTTGTCCAATGTCCCTCCTGATTTACACCAGAATATGCAAACAAGAATCAAGCCCAGCGACACAAACTCAAAGCAGACAACGGAGAGATGCGCAGGGTTACAGGCACACGCTTTACACTGGGTTCAGCAAATCCAGAAATCCCTTGTAAAGCTGTATAGAAGCCAATCGCTGCTTCTTCTGCTCCACTTTTCTGCATTGCCTCACTCCCTCACGTACTGGTGCTGTTTATTATGCACTCCTGTCTCGCACTCGCCAGATTAACCTGCTCCCTTTGTTAAACACTAGACAGATTGTTGACAATCTGTATTAAATTTCTGGAAGTACCTCCTCTGTATCAAAAAATCTTTGGCTTACTAACACAGAAAACATTTCAAAAAATCCTCTTCAGTAAATCTTAAATCTCATCAAAGAGACCAGAAGTATTTACTACCCCTGGTTTCAGCATTCAGTTCCTCTGGTGGCAGTCTCAAATCTCCCAAGCCTTTTCAGGCTCATTCTCCCTCTTTCCAAGCATCGTAATTCCTCGCGTTCACTCTCCTCTCTCTCCCTGTTCCCAATGCCGGGGAGAGGAAAGCAAAGCAGTGCAGCAGCTGTTTTTGCAGGAGAATGTTACAACAACTTAGGCCAAATGCTCCAGAGGTTTCTCTACAACTTCAACATGGTGTGGCTCATTTGGAAGAGCGTTACGCATCGTTTGGAGGCAACAAGTCAGCTTGGCTGGGGAGCCCCTGGCAGGAGATTCACTGCTGCTCTATGGGTGACGCCTCCATGGTGTAGCTTGCAGGGGAAGTTGTCTGCCTGTTTGCTCAAGGTGTCTGCAAAATTAGGGTCTGAGGTTCTTGGTAATACCTACATGTGAGTGGGAATGGCTGCAGACAGAGGTATTAATAGAAGCTGACGCTGGGTGACCCTGCTTCGGCAGGAGGGTCGGACTAGATGACCCACAGAGGTCCCTTCCAACCCCCACCATTCTGTGATTCTGTGAACAAATAACAGTTGAGAAGCACATAAACACCCCTGCTGTGGCATCAGCAGCCCCCGGGACAGTGGAGTAGAGGACAGCTGGAAATGGTGAAAGCGTCAGTCAAGCACAGTGTGGGAAGCGAATTCACGACTAAACTCTCTTTTTGATCACAGAGTGTCATGGAGAAATCGGTATGAAATCCATCCCTCCTCACATGACATTATCTGCACGCTCCCCCGGCACCCACCACCCACCCCTACACACAGGCAGACACACATGGCCACGCGTGTCCCCACGGCACGCCCGGCTCCAGGGCCAAGCAACACTGCTGAGGTCAAAAACGTATCTGATTAAAACTCCAGTGATACAAAAAAAAATTATTGGTGCAACATTTTTATACAAGGGACAGAGAAGTTGATTTATGCCTTTAAATCAAAATAAATGTGAAATCTAAGACAGCCTTAAGCACATATTCTAGTCGTCAGCTTTTCTCCAGTAAATAAACTGACAAAATGCTGCTGAGTTTGAAGTGTTCAAATTGGTTGCAAGTTCCTTGGAAATGCACAGAATAAGCGTCAAATTTCGAAGTGCATTGAAATTGGATGTGACCTTCAGCCACGCCTGTACTAGCAGCACTTGGACAAGGCACAAAAACCAGCATCCTCTACTGAAAAAGTGCTCAAGACGTGGGTGCAAATACGGAGGAACACACTGCACCCCTACGTGCACTCTCCTGCTGGGAGTGAAGGAAGGTGCTTGAGGCACTTCTTGACCCCCCTGCTTCAAACCTGTGACCTACATGGCAGATGCAGGAGACAGCGTGCAGATGTGTCTGAGTGCACTCATGAACCACAGCAATTAAGTAAACGAAATAAAAATGTTGCCTTTTTACGACCAGAAGCCATGGCTAGTTAGGAACTGTTGATATCACTTTAATAAGAACTACTTGGTTTTTAATTGAAATGTTCGTGCCTAAGTGGTCAAATGTTAATATTTTGTAATCTTGACCTTCATTGCTACTTCCTCTGTGCTTTTTCAAGTCTGCACTACTATCCATTTGGCCTCTTTTTTTTTGTGTTACTTCTCTTAAACACAAGCTGTTCTGAAAGATCACCAGTTATCCGCATAAAATATAGAGCTATTACTTTTCTTTTCTTAAAAGAAGCATAATAATTGCAAACTGCAACTACTGGAGCTGAAAATAACTCTCCAGACAGTTGCACATGCAAAATTAGATTAAAATGAGCTCATTTTTTTAAATGACCTGGTAATTTGTAGGGAAAAAAAAGTTTATAACTATTTTTGTCAGGAGAGAATGCTGCCATCCTTAAAGCGATGGAGAAGTGCCTTACTGCATGCAGATGAGGCAAACACGACCTGGAACAGCCAGACCAACTCAACAGAACTAGGGGGTTGTAGACCATGCTGAAAGAACCATGACCGTATTCTCCTGTGCAAAAACCAGAAGGGCAGACGGAGAGATAGCTTGTACCACTTAGTGGAGAACAAATTCTAGAGAACCTGGCACAGAATGGTAGGAGAAAAGGATGAGCACCTGAGGTTGCAAGCCAAGATCAGTCTTCTGCTCTCTCTCATCTTGCAAGAGCCTTGCAAACACTGCAGCAGCTCGGACGTCGCAGGAGCAGAAGACTAAGAAATTTTCAGACCAATGGTTTTCTCTGACCAGGAGAGCAAACATGACCAAGATTTGAATTTGTTGGCCAACTCTATCAAATTTCCCCTCGCTAGCATCCTCACAGCTCCTGCGGGTGCCAGGAGAAATATCTGGCCAGCTGAAGGACAGAGCCCTCGTTGGTACAGCCCATGTAAAACACAAACAAGACCGCACAGGATCACCAGTATGTAAAGGAATGTCCTGATTAATGAAAAGTAGCAAGACACTCAGACCTCAGCAGACCTAGCTGGGACATAGCAGTGCCTAGGAAGGCAGGTTTATGAGTCATGAATAACTTGACTGTTCTGGAGTGCCTGGTAAACCACAACACAACACTACTGTGAGTAAACGTCCTGAAAGTACTTTGAACCAGGCTGGTGAGAAGGAATCCTCACTTTACTGAGCCAAGAAGCACTTCCTGATTTCTGGGAGGCAATTTAAAAGCCAAATCCAAAATGAGGAGACAGACTGTTAAAACCTCAGTTTCCAGGGATTACTGTGATGAATTACTATTGCAGCCAGGTACAACTGCTTGCAATAATTAATTCTGACTAGTTTTACGGTTAACCTGTGGTATTGACAATATTACTGAAATCCCCTTGAGTGGGCTTTGCAGGTTTATAAATATATCCAATTATCATGTACTTGACAAGATTTAATTTAAATATAGCAAAAAATATTCCCAAGTGAGTCATCTATTATTCATAACTTAAGATGAATTCAGCCTCCACATCACAACTTTTCCTCCTCCTCCTTTTTCAGACCCATTGCTTCTACATAAATTAAATCATTCACTACACACATCCAAGTCAGATTTCCATTTAGAAGACTCTATTTTAGAGAAAGCGATTACATTTGGTCATTGATAGATCACCCAAGTCTTCCAAACCCCCCCAAAATGGAAGGAGGCTTCAGATGTTAATTTGAACTGATTTAACACTTTGACAATAGCTTGCTGTAGAAGAGGCTGCATATCAGATGGGAAAACGGAGATCATCATCTGACTTAACGTAATCCTTTCCAGGCACAGCAACGGAAGGTTCGGGGCTGTGTATTGAACAGGGCTGAGCTACAGGTGGTGCCAGCTGCCACCACTCCCCATGACTGTAATGAATCATGGCAATTTTTATCAGCAGAAGCTCCCGCCCAAATCATGAACAACCCATCACTCAACCTCCACAGCACCCAGGTGCATCAGGGTGAACAGGCACAGCTCAGAGGTCTTCTGCTGACATTCACAGCTCTCCACGCACCGATTTTGGAGGTCTTATTAGAGGTGCAGCTCAAGAAGCCTTTGTTTCTCTGTAGAAATCCATATTTCACTTTACAGCGGTAGCTCTTTTAGACAAAACTGCAACATGTACAAATAACTTACAAGAAACGTTGTTACAGTACATTCGCTGCAATGCTGTGAATTAAACTGTAGCACTACAGGAAAACACAACCACATTTAATTGAGTTAGGGAAGAACAACTTATCAGCTGGCTTAGAGGATGCACACATCCAAATGAAGAGGAAAACTTGACTCCTTCAAGAAGCTGCAGGAAGCAGAAAATGCTGTTGATCTGTAGCCTACAGGCTGATTACTTGAAATACACACTTTGCTGCTCATATTTTGGGATGAAGACACCTATCATAGACACAGGCTGCTTATCTGCAATCAGGCCAGAGGCAGGAGGAGCTGGTGTGTGCCCAGCAGTATCCTGAAGATCTGGCCTCATGTACGGAGGGGTGAGGGGACAAAGAGCAAAAACATGTTAGTTACCAGTTAAATCCCACAATACATCCCATCTTCCTCCCGGGACCTTTTCTTCCTCTTTTTGCCTTTGCTTGTTTGTGCTTTGTACGTGCATTTCTCATTTTGCTCCTTCTGTGCCTTCTGTGACCTTGTTGTTGCTGCCTACGCAGCCTCCGCAGAGACTGCAACACTCCGAATTTCCTTACATTTGACTGTGGGGTTTTCTTGACTGAAGATCCCATCTGGCTCAAAAACCAGCCCGGAGCAAGTTAATTAACCCCGGTGCCCCCAGTTTTGTCTCTGTGATAGTGCTCACCTAAGCTGTGGGAGACTGATGAGTTGAGAGGATTTATTCTTATTATTAATTAATCATTGCTACAAATTCCTGGCCCTCAAGGAAAAGAATTGCTGTTGCCTTCCTGCAGCCTGTGGTCACTCTGAATTTCATGCAGACACAAGGGAGAGGAGAGGAGGAAGAAAAGCAGAGGACAGCCCCTCCTGCCCCCCGGAACAGCAGGGGGTTCGGCAGGACAAGCCCTGTGGTTGGGCTGAGGTGGACGATTCACCCGTGGGAGATGGGGCAAATAAACACCTTGCTATTAAGTTGTATCACACTGCATGTTTACTAATTCATTTTTCTGAGCTGGGAATAATTGTCTCCCTTCCAGATTTCCAACTTCTTTCCTCCAAAGGTCCTTGCCAAATGCTCCCTCTCCCATCTGTGACTGCAGACTTCTCATGGCTCACCGCTCAGCTGTCCCAGTGTCACCAGGGCCCCACGTAGCCCCTGTACCGATGAGCAGAGCAAGGAACCACTGGAGAAATTTCTGGCCTTTGTATATGTGTACTCAAAGGCTAGGGAGGAATGACTATATGAGCTGGGGAGTCCCTGTGGGTGCAACACACAGGTCCCCACCTCAGCATCCTCCAGCCCTGCTGCAGCTGGGAGAGGGGACAGGAGGAACACCCACCAGCAGCGGTCCTGTGAAACCTCAGCACCACGCCGTCACTTGCTCTCCTGCCTGGCTTGCTCCCACACAGGCTCTGCCCAGCGTGCAGGACCCCTGGGCTCCATCACACCACAGCCCCAGCAGACACACATCCAGGCATGCACAGGCAACAGAGGGTTGTTCAGCACAGGAAAACCACATCTCTAGCAACCTACCACAGTGACTGTTCCCTTAGCTGACTACTTAAACCCAGCACAGGTTTTTAAACATTAACAGCTGAAGTGATGCAGGGTTTTTGGACGAACACCTGCAGAGGAACCGATCTTCTTCTGCAACACAGTGTCCAGACTGTGATGTGCTGCTCTGAGTTCAGCACTCTGGGATTTGCGTGGGACATCACCATCAACAGAGATCTGTGATCATGGTGCACCACAGCTGGGTTCCACTAGCTCAGATATAACCCAGACAAGTTCCATTTTAAAACATAAAAGCAGAGATACACGGATTTCGCTAACATTAAATCACAAGTCTATTAAAAAAGGGCAGAAACTATGTACTTTTTGAGGATCCTAAGTCAGAGGCAATGATTCATTCCCAGGATGTTTAAGTGAGGATGTTTAACGACATGATGGAAAATGAAGCCTTTTTGTACCGCGAGTGGAAACATTGCATTCTTTAGCAGTAGTTGCTGAATAATTAACCTGCGCCCCTGTTATTACCTAAGAGTATTTTCCTTTAACCCCAATAAAAGAGATCATATGAGGCATGGATGTGAAGAATAATGAAAACAATGTACTGCTTATAGACCATATTACTGGTATAACACTCAAATTTCTGTCTGAGCCTAATATAGAATACATAGTTTAAATCATTTAACATAGACAGAATTGTTTTATTGCTTCTTTCATCTTTGAAGCTGGAGCCAAGAAGTGACACGCTAGTGCTGCCGTTAAAAATCATCTAAAACTGCTGGCCTTCCACTTTTTGACCATGAAGTTCAACTCATTTGCACCACACTTGAGCAGGCACTCATTTGTTTTTTCTGTATGCTGCCAAGATTCCAGCCTTTTCACAGAAAGGAAAGCAAGACCTAGGCAGAGAATGTCAAAGCAGCAAGTGATCATCTCTGACATATTGTAATAACGGCCCTTTGGAAGCCATCTCCTACGGTTTGCAATTCTCAAAATACACTTTAGCAGCTAGCTGGAACAAAGGTGTCCTCTTCTTTTTCATAAACAAAGGAAATATTTTAAAATTATTCATGAGACAACTCTGAATCATCTGGCTTTTTATCCGACAGAGCCTGTAAGACATCACAAGGAGAAGTCTTTTTGTCATTGGTCTCATTAATCTTTACTTGCTTGATTAAAAACCATTGAAAGTCTTTGTGTCTTATTTATGCGTTGCCTCAGTTTCCTACCGTTTCTGCTGTCAGTGATCTGACAGTTTCTAACACTTGGAGTTCAATGCTACAGAAGCATCACAGAGTCAAACTTTTTTAGATGTTTGCAGACTAAGGTCAGTTATTATACAGAAACATACACGTGATTATTCACAACAAAAATTAACAAATCCTATCAGTAATTATACTTCTGCTTAAAAACTTATGCCAGGTATACCTTACTGTATTGTGTCATTCTGTGCTGATAAGTGACCTTCAATATTGCTGTTTAAGGTGGCCTGATAATTGTTTGATCATTATTTCATGCAAATTAAGAGTTGCCTTTCCCAAAACAGCTGATGTTCAATTTCATTCTTATTTGCACACTGCATGAAACCATGACATTTTGGAGCTCTCCAGAGTCTTTACACTGCCTGGCTCTATTACATATAGTTATCTAACTCTTTTTGTTCTTAATTTAGTTCCCAAAACATTCTTTGTTGTTACCACAGCTGAATAGGTACACCACCCAAATGCACGCTGTTTCGTGCAACACAGCTTCTGGAGGTGAAGAGCGAAATGGCCAGGACTGGAGCAGGCTGCTGGCCACCGCCTCTTTCCAACAGCAGCTACAGGAGGAGGAAACAAGCGGTCTTGTAGAAATAACAAAACACCTTGAAATAATCACAGCTGGGAAGCAACCAGCACAGACGCACAAACACACGGACACACTCAGTTCACACCCTTTCCTCCGAGACGAATGCCCACGACCCGGAACACTGTGATTTACATCGCTTCGCAAACCTGGAGCTCATTTTTAGAAATCTTTGATTACCTGTCTGTCCAGATCTCTCTTGTTTGCTGCACAGCCATCAAGCACTCTTCCCACTGGACAAGATGAATACACTACATCTAGATATAAAGATATAGATCTAAAGAAATATATCTGAGTTTTAATTATTTGAACATCTCCATGAGATCCTGTCGCAAAAGTCTTGCTTACCATGTGAATTAGGCTGCTGCACCTGACAGGGATTCAATAAGCATACAAATTCTCAAATACTTATGTCCATATTTTTTCAGACTTCCGTCACTCCTTACCAGTGTAACCAAAAGCTTGCCTCTTGCAAACCAGCCATTTCTCCTTATGGATTCACCTAAGCCTCTCACTTGTCTTCATGAGATTATTTTCCATGGAAGACAGTGGTACCTTTCTGCAGAAGGCTCTGGAGCTGCTTTGGGGGGGCAGATGCACAGTCTTTGTACCAAGCTCCTTGGAAATATCCTTACAGAAATCACCGATTTGGAAGTCCAGGATCCACAACATTTTAACAAAGAAAAAACATAAAACAAAGTAAACTACATCTTTCTCCTCCCATAACAGTCAGATCCACATGCAGACCTTCCCTCCAAAACTGCTCCTGCCTCTGAAAGTCAGCGGTGCCAAGTGCTGAGCAGGTTCTGGGGAGCGCCAGGAGCGATGGAAGCTGAAGCGGGACGTGGAGACATTCAGTATCTCAGTGAGAATCCGACAAGAAAGGCAACACACAATTGCTACAAAAGAAAGTATCCTCTGCTTTGTCAGAGTTCTGATTTAGCCTTCATTGGCCACACAGAACCACGCAGTTGCTCTCTCACTCCTCCCTGGTGGGATGGGGAGGAGAATCAGAAGGAAAAGGCAAAATTCATGGGTTTGGATAAAAACAGTTCAACAGAACAGCAACGGGAGAAGAAAATAACTACAATAATACTGATAAAAAGAACAAACAGCATGCAATGACCTCACTGCCCGATGCTCAGCTGGCTCCTGAGGAGCAAATCCCCTCCCTTGAGCCAGCTCCCCACTTCAGTACTGCGCATGAGACCGCATGGTACAAAATATCTGAGCTGATCGGCTGGGGTGGGTCAGCCAGCCAGCTTCTTGGGAGGGTTAACCCTGCCCCAGCTACACCCAGGACAGTGAGCAAAACTGAAAATGGTTCACCAAGAAAGCTGGCACTATCACCTCCGTGCAGAAGGTGACACAAGTGCTCAGAGAGGTAGACACAACCTGCGGAAAACTACTCAGCAAGACCATGGGAGAGCGTGGAAATCCCAGCCTCCACGCTGATGTTCTAGCGTATCACCTAATTGTCTCAAAAGCCCTGAAATCTCTTTTTTGAGAGAGCTAATTAGGTTGTCCTCTACAACCTACTGTAGGTGACCCTGCTTCGGCAGGAGGGTTGGACTAGATGACCCACAGAGGTCCCTTCCAACCCCTACCATTCTGTGATTCTGTGATTCTGTGTAAAACTAAGGCTCACATTTGCTGTCGATAATTTTGAGAACATTACTCTTGAAGAAGCATCAAAAGCCCACGCTTATTCTTCACCAAATAAAGGTAAGAGAAAAAGCTTACTGTCGGAACTACATAGACACCTCTGGTGTTAAAAGACCTAGAATACGGCAGAAAGAAAACATGATGCAGGAGGTACTCAGTACTGCCCTTCGTAATACCCTTTCCTGAACATGAAAATCCAGACCAAACAACACACTTGCCAAGAGGTCCATCAAACCACAAAGCGCAGATCTTCAGAGGTCAAAGCACTTCAATGCCATCAACATCTGTTTATGAAAAAGAAAGCCTTAACTTGCCACTCTTCAAAAAAAGAAAGGATTAAGAGAGAGGCTGCGGGGTCTCTGACAATGCAAAAATACCCCGACTTTTCTGTACAAGGTCCCCAGAACTCAAAAGGAACACCTACTTAGCAAGTTATTTCTTTTTCTCCAAGTTATTAGTATTTGCATTTCAATAAGAATTCGAAATCAAGTAAAAGCTTCAAGGTCAACAATCTTTTTATAGAAGCAAAAGCCCATGAGAGGAATTTAAGCAATTATTCTTAGCCAAAGGAGCAGTCAGTTCAAATAAATGTATCAAAGCCTCCAAATTATCAGCAATAAAATCTTATGTCATCTAATAATGACAATGATGACAATAATTGCTAGGACAATGATTTAAAGCTCAGCATTTTTACAGTGCCTAATTTAACAAGTGCAGGTTAGTTATTTATGCCTTTCCAGACTGAAGAAGCATTTGTCTGGGTTTGTTTACTGTCTAAGATTAGACTTCTGGAAGACAAAGAATAGCTTCTAGAAATTATCACACAAAGTTCCTGCAGGAAGAGATGCTGACGAAGGCACATTTTTAATAGGCAGAAAGTTTATGGATGTCAATCTGTATTTACAAAGAAAATGGAAGAAATAACAGCAGAGGAGTAGCAAGCTTGTGGAAAGCAAAGTCAGAATTTAGAAACCAGCTTTGCTTTCAGATCAACAACCATCCAAGTGGATTTCTCATGTGGAAATCGTTGAAATCCTCTCTCTGTGGCTCTCAGGCAGCAATATCTCCTCTGCCTTAGAGGCCAGAGCCGGGAAGCCTATTTACGTGTGAGTAATACTAATAAATATCTCTTACATCAAAGGAAATTCAATGCTACAGCCCTTCTGTGGGTCTGAATGCACAAGCAAGATTCCTTAGGGGAAACAGAGGAGGAACCGTGGCTTCAAACACAGCTCGGTTCTCCCGGCTGTGAGCGTTCCCGGCGGACAGGACGTTTCCCGGAGTAATTTCAGCATCTGAGAGATCGGTGCGGAGGAGAGGAACACAATCCCATCTGCCTGCAGCACCCGCACGGCCCCCCAGAGCCCGGCTAGCTCGGGCTGGGGCACCTCGGTGCAGCTGGTTTATAGCTATGCAGTCATTTAAGGCAACCCCAATAAAATGCAACATCCCCCCTACGTTTGCTGGGTCCAGAGCACAGCTTCAGGAGATGACACAGAGCCCTGGTCCTGTCCCCGGACGCCAGCCGCACGGCACAGCAGCTGCGGCAGCAGGCACGGGGCTGTTGCAGGAGCAGCAAGCACTCTCTTTTCGCAGATCATCTGCTAATACCCTAACCCCATTATCAAGTTTTACTCCTGATATGGACAAGCAGTCTTTGAGATGTGGTCTGAGGCAACAAGTCCATGCCTTGATGGCAGCAGGCATTGCATCAAGCCTGTAATTCTCTCAAAACTGTGCCCAAGAAGTATTTTCTCTATTTTAGTCTCAGCCACTTATTAAATGAACCTCATGCAACAAACATGGAGTTGAAAAGGCTTTCCTTTTCTTTTTTTTAAAGCATGAGAAATAAACCATGTCAAAAGCTGCAGAAATTACCTCTTCCTATGGACAAGTAGAGATCAAAGGCAGACTATTACTTTAGACCGATCCCAAAAGGTCAGCTTTTTGAAAAATCTGGAAAACATCATGCCCTCTCTATTAATCTGTATCTCGCCAAAGCCTCTGGCGCAAACCAGTGTTGCGTTACCCGGGAGTCTTTCTCAAGTACATTATTCCACCAACCTTTTGCAGTCAAATGATGAATTAACCGTCGGTTAACTTCACTTGCCTTATCCACCGAGGAGACAGCCCATGCAGGGGAGCATGTGTTCAGCTTCCCTCCGACTGCTCAGGGAAGGGGGAGGACGTAGGCAGCTCTTACGTAAGGTCCTAAAATATAAACCAAAAGCGCCTTAAATTAATGAAGTCATCCCATTCACTTCAGTAGGCTCCAAGTGAGACTTATTTTCCCCATGTAACATAAAATAGCAGAAGGAATGATTGATAGTGCATTTGTTGTTTCTTTTAAGTCTGTGCACAGTGACTCATGCCAAGCTCCTAAAAGCTAGCTCTAACGCCATTTAATTATCATGAATTTCAAATGGCCTTCTTCGCTTATTTTTAAGCAAGTTAACTAGAGCAAAATGTAGCTGCGCGTGCACACCGTCCTCCCCACCCCACCTCGGTCTCACAACACGTGGTGCAAATCTACGCAGCGAACAAAAATCCACGGGTCTGTGACAAGAGCAGGAGAAAGTCTCTGTGATGAGTAGGAAGTCTTCTGGGAGTTCTGCCCCGTGTGTTGCCATTGCCAGCACGTCGCATCACTGGGAGAAAGACTCCCTTCTCCACGCACACCGGTGCCCTGCGATTTGCTGGTGAGGACCAGATCCTGCATACTGCCATTTACCAAATCCATAAAGTACAGCGATTTGTTGTTTATGCTGATGGTTTGTTTTCCATAGAACACAAAGTTCAAAGTGTACTCTTTGGTATTTGAGCTGAACTTGCAGACTCCTGCCCTCCTAAGGAGTTCATAATAACACAAACCTCTCGTTCATGCCAACAGAGATATTCATTTCCATGAATAATATTCACATCATGACAATTTGCAGTGCAAGACCCAACCCAGCCAATTTTCTAACTATGAAGGCTGGGAAATGGAGCACGGCTCTACCGGGAGACGTCAGTTCTCTTGTCTAAATCAGGACTGGATTCAAACTGTGCCGACGTGGGACATGATCCTACTTCATGATTTACTAAACTAAAGGTTTACCTTACCCAGGTAAAGCTGGAGCTCTGTATAACCTGCAATATCCACAGAGACAGAATTCTCTAACAAATTCTGTATAAATATTTGATACAATTTTGATATAAGTCCACAACATGTATCTGATTGCAGGAGTGAACAAATCAGCACACTGTCAAGCCTGGGCATTTTCAAAGCCTCAGGCTGACACCTGTGTACACACATGTCATACCATGGCTGGACATCTACAGTTATTTTTCTGGCCAAGGAACTTTGTCTTAAATTCCTGTATAGGACCACTAAAATAAGATACTGGGCAAAAAGAAGCTCCTAACTTGCTGTTTGGCTTTTGTATTTCAGTTGGGGGGAAAAAAAAAACAGTTCTGTGTTTACATCGCCGAAATAGTTGTGAGATGCTTGAAGCCAACGGAGCCTGCAGGTCGCTCAGCATCTTTGCATAGGGCCATGGTGTCATACGTGAGAGACTGAATGAGTCATACAATAATTGTATGCATGGCTATAATTATTATAAAGGGAGGAAATTAATCTGTCATTGGGGAGCTAATGCAGCAAACAGACTTTCTTTCATGAAAGCTATAAGCAACGTTCCTTTATCAAAGCCTGTAGCTACTTTTGATATTAACAAAACTTGTGTGGTCACAGAATCACAGAATGTTTGGGGTTGGCAGGGACCTCTGTGGGTCACCCAGCCCAACCCCCTGCCCAAGCAGGGTCACCCACAGCAGGCTGCACAGCACTGTGTCCAGGCAGGTCTGGAATATCTCCAGAGAAGGAGACTCCACAGCCTCCCTGGGCAGCCTGGGCCAGGGCTCCATCACCCTCGTAGTTAGTCTGAACAGCAATTTACCCTTTGCTCGTGGCCTGGAGCAGCCTCTTGTAAGTCCCAGTGCAGGGGAAGGGAGGAGAGCCGAGGGCAGAGCCCGGCTCCTCCTCTGCTCCGGGTGGTTTCATGGCCACTGCCACCCGTGCAAGTGGAAGAGGGTACCAGTGTTTCCTCCAGAAGCTAGTAGAGGGCTAATGAAGATATAAAGGCAGAAAAATGTGAAATTATTCAATTACGATTAGTGAGATGTGAATGTGTAGGGGAAACACTGCCTAAGGGGAGCTGCCCCGGGGCAGAGTGACCTGATGGAGCACCCACGCGTGTGTTGTACAGCAGTGTGGGATCACCCTCACTGGCATTTGCCAGCAGCTCCCAAAGCCTTTGGGGCTTAGGCAGGGTGCCCTGGGCAAGGTGCCTCCGGGTGGGACGCGGGTACGTCGCGTGCTGGGGCGGGAGCTGACAGCAAGGCTGAGGCAGCAGCTCTGCCGCTGCCAGAACCGGCCTTCCCCGGGGCCACGGACCAGCTGGAATAACGTGGGTGGGTGTCACCTACCTGGTGAAGGTTTATTTTATCCCGTGGCAGGGTGACTTCAGGAAAGAAACGGGAGCAAGAGTAGTGATGCTCGGTAATGGCTGGGTTACGAGACAGCTGTTCTGGCATGGGAATTTATGCTGAATTTCACTGCGGAGGCACAGGGCAGCACATGTTCGTGAAGGATAACAGACATAGGAAATTTAAAATTAAAAGTTAAACATTCTTAATACTAAAATGTAACAAAAACCAGCAGAAACTGAAAATTACAGCTATGAATTTCTGTAACAGTAAAAATGGGATTTTGTAGCCGGTTTTCCTCAAGCCCAAAACATGCTCTACATAGAGCCATTACGCACAAAGCTGCACCAGATATCTTTGAAGGAAAACAAAATCCGGTACAATTCCTTACAGCGTACAGTGCTCATGCAGTACGTCTACGTGACTGTCAGCTCCAGAGACTTCTCAAAGCAGTTACCGGTAGCGATGAAAAATGATCTTCTAAGTTATGTCAAAACAGAACCGCAGTTTAAGCAGTTTGTGTAGGAATCGGCGCTGGTGACACCGATGAATCTGGCTGTGGCCAACAAGCTGTTGTCAAACACTGAGTTGAATCAAGACTTTTATTGACACCAGATCAGTATGTTTGCCTCGACTGCGAACAAATATTTGGCATGTCCTGAAAACAAGCCAGCTGCAGCTTGGCAAAACGGCGCGGTTTCTGTGCAGAGCAGTTTTTCTGCTTCCCTCAGAAGGGATTTTCTCAGCGAACGCTGTTTTCGAGTCGTTTGCCCGCACAGCCCAGCCCAGCTGGCAGGATCACACCACGCGTTCGCACAGCATCGTTCTTCAAGCAAACACTGCTACGGATGAATCGGTGCCTGCTTCGCTGAGGAAAGCGAAGGAGGAGTTCTCACCATCAACTCTGCTGCTGATGCCCTGAGAAAGAAGCGCAGGGGGCTGCCGGGAGAGCAGAGCAGCTTCCAGCCAGCTGCTGCACTTCCCAGCGATGAGTGGCGGTCGTACCTCTATTGGTTTAAGTCATTCCTGGTTGGTAAGGCAGGTTGATTTCTGTAGTAACAAGCTATTTAATAGCAACGTGTGGATGAAATATTTGTGGTTGCTAATGAAGCAGAGCAACTGCACTGAGCATCTCGTAAATGCTACATGAAAAACCTCACGTCAAAGTTGTCTTAGTATTGCTGTATATTCAATATTTGGTCACTGACACGCACACAGAAACTCAGTATTTCTGAACTGTTTCTACACATGCTTATTATTTTAAAGCTTAGTGTTTCCAAACAAACGCTGGCCACCAGGGAACAGAAATTAAATTCAAACCCCTGTTTCGGAGTCCTCAGGAAACCTCTAGACCAACCTAGCACTCCATCCATGCTTCAGCAGAGGGTCTTCAGCAGCTCTCATCTCACCTAACACCAGAGAGAATCTTTCAGCCCTCATTTCAGCTGATTGATTTGAATTTCAGAATGTTTCAGTGAGAATGTTTTCCTCATTTGATCCAAACAGGATACAACACGGATGTTTTTCACAGAGCCTTCTGCAGTCAGGCTGTCTGGGACCTGAACTGGAGCACCTGCAGTGCCACAAGTCCTCCGAGGCAGCTCTTCCTTTCACCGCAGCCTTCACCCCTCTGGCTTCACAAAGAATCACTCGCATGTATTTTATATGTTTTTTGCTCTGCTCGCAGTTACCACTGACAGAACGCACGCTCAGGAGGTTTCCTCCATCCCGCTCTCCAGTGGACACCCACCTTGTACCCACCCCACAGAGAACACCACGCCACCACCTCCGTCGTGAGCACGCGCCCCGTTTCATCCGCACCTTCTGTTGCCACCTTGAGGCGTCATTTTCTTCTCCACAGTATTTCTGCCTGTCCTTGCCCCATTTCTAGTCTGAGTGAGCCACATACCCAGACGTGCTCCCCGGGCTTCGACTGGCTGTCAGTAACCTCACTGAGCAAGAGACCTGTTGGGTCCATCTGGCATCAAGCACCCTTCTCCACCCATTCCTTAATCAATGGAAATCCATCATTTCCACAAGCACTGTGGCAAACTGTGGCTTTAGTCGTGAATCATATGATACATTTCAAATGTCTATTTAAAATAAAAATGACTGGAGCAGGTATGGCTCAGCAGAGCAGCAGGTCCAGCAGCAGAGACACCAATCTCACCAGTATTTCATGATCCAGGGGATCTCTGCAGGGAAGACTAAGGACGCAGCTGCCCTGATTCCTCCTGGGAAGAATATTACCCATTCTAACACTGGCCATTGCACTCTGTAGTTAATTATTTATCTGAGGCTTAGCCAGCTTTATTTAGGAAGCAGAAAATGTGCATAAAGGAGCATCAGAGCTGGTCGTGCAAAGGGGGATGGACACCAGAGCAAAGCCCCCGGGCTGGGAGGAAGACAGCAGCTCACAGAGTGCTCTTCTGTGCCGATGCGCCTATCGCTCTCCGGAGTCGCTTTCTGAGCATGGACTGATTGCAGACTAATAAATTATTAACTTCTTACATATAGTAGACACAACTGACATTAATCCCAGAGTGCATTCTCAATGCCTTTGGCACAACATCTCCAGAAGGGTCAGTAAAAGTGGGTCAGTGACGTTGACCACCCAGCCGGCTCCTGGAGCCGTTCTTCCCCGGGCACCGCGGCACAAGCAGGGCTGCGGGCGCACCCGCAGAGCATCCTCGCGTGCTGGGAGGGCTGTGAGCACCCTGTCCCGCATCCCTGCGCCTGGCAGGAGGTGTCATCCTCATCGCCGAACAACCGGTCATCCGCAGCACGGTGACTCCGTCGGTTTTGGCACTGCTTTCTTTTCTTTCTTAATAATTCTTTGCTTCTCCGTAGGTTAGAATTTTTCCAAATGCTCAAATTACTGCTCATTAACACGAAAAAATTTGATTTCCATTTTGGCAGCATTACGATGAATAAAACATCACTGGGATAATAATCTGCTTGGGGCTGTAGGTTCAGACGTTCAGAAGCGAGGATGGGAGACCTTGAGTCGTATTCAGGACTGAAAAAAAAGACAGTGACTTCCAATGTTCCACAGCTTGGAGGAGACGAGGGAAAATTTTCCATTGCTGAATAGTCACATTACAAGCGTTTTTGAGCTAATTATTTGGTTTCAGAATTTTTGCCTGCTGACTGCCAAAAATAAATCGCTATGAAAATGGGATGCTGTGCATGTATGCGCTGGTGTAACATCGCACGTTGTGGAGGTCAGCACAAAAAAGGAAAACACGAGCAGCCAGCCCAGACGAGGCACTGACCCAACATCAGCCTCTGCTTGTGGGAGGCATCCAGCGCGTGGAAAGGAGGTGCAAGGACCCCACAGCAGATATGGAGGGCAGGGGATTATCCATCCATTTACGAGGTCTCTCACTGATTTTTTTTGCAGAATGGTTGAACTATGGAGCTCAATATCGTCTCTGAAATATTTATTACTCTAGGTTTTCACACCACATAATTGCAATCCTTTTTTTGAGTCCTGCTTATTAGGATCTCAATGTGGTAGGAAATTTAGCTATTTGATTACAGGCTGTTTCTAATTAATGTGCCATTCTGATATTCCCCATGCAATCAGGGTCTCAGGTCCGTATTGGAAAAAGCTCAATCTCTTCACTTTAAATATAGCTTTGGTAGTGACTTTCCTATTGCCAATTCGAATAGGCACTCACAATTGCTTTTGCAATTCAAGACAATGTACACAGAAGTTCACGCTCTGCTCCTGGCTGTTTGCCATATTTCCCTACAGCTAATAACAGTCTGTCTAGAAACAACCAAGCCGATAATTTGCACCCATCAACCTCGTGTAACATAATGTGCCAGCTATTTAGTACTGGAAAATTTATCACTCAACAAGAGTCAAGGATCTTGTACCAAGCAATACTCCCACTTTCCAATTCCTGTCATTTCACTTGCTCTACACAATTTGCCAAAACATCTCACTCCCTAGTCTCTCCGCAGATTTAAGACCAGCATTTATATGTATTAGACTGGTCATAGAAAGCCAACCATAAATTTGTCTGTAAAAGCTAGCCACGCAGCGTGTAACAGAATACTCAGATGTGAGCAACACATACAAATGAATACAAGTATTGAACCTGGGCACCAGAGCAATTCGACATTGTCACATCAGCAACACCTTCTCCTGTATGTACGGGAGGGAAAAGGGGAGTGTTCTCCTCCTGCATGGGACTCTGGCCATTTGTTGTTCGAGTGATGCAGATGACCAGTAACAAAATGTGGGAAATCCATCATCATAACGACGATCATGAATGCAATTCCTTTTCATAACATGTTATAATTGCAGTAATTAACTACCAGGTTCTTCAGTTGCATACCATTGCTGTTGCACATAATCCATCACAGTTTCCACTGGTAACAGCTCATTAAACACATCCTCAGCTACAAAATTCAGTAGCCTTGGCATGGCCGGGAGTTGCCAACCTAACTGATCAAATTGTTATCTCTCCAGGAAAATCTGAGGTGGAGACAAAGGCTGTAGCCTGAGTGCCCCAGCATGTAACAGCAGCCAAAGCGAGTGCAAAGAGCTTTTAATAATTTGCAAGAAGAGGAAACTGGGGCACCCACAGCCGTGTGCCATGTGTCTGCCAAGGACTGGTGACTTCCAGGGGAGAGGGAGCCTTTCCTGCAGCAAACTGCCGGAGCTACGACAGGCGCTGAGCCCAAGGACTGGTGCTGGCAAGCACAAATTCCCCATTACATTTCCTAGCCAGGCATGACAAGGGGAGGTGCCAGCCCTCCGGCATGCCAGGATGCCATCCGGGGGGACCACGGCCTCCTGGGGACAGCAGCCAAGCTGGGGCTTGCATGGGCTTCTTTGGAGGAGCCCGGGTGGCCATGAGACAGCAGTGTGCTTACAGCCCCAGCATCCCTGTGCGCAAGGACAGCCTTCACGCACGCTACGTAAATCCCCAGCTGGGCACTGCACAGAGCTGTCTCCGGAGACAGCTGCACGAGCAGGGGCTGCCACTGGGAGCTGGAGGATGCCCTGCCTTGCGTGATCACAAATGCAGTCTAAATATTAAATAATAAACCTTACCATCATAACAGAGGACTAATATGCTGGCTTTAATGGGTAGCACATTACTGTGCTGCGCTGTATCAATACAGATGTATTGCTCCAGGCCATATGAGCAATTAAGCTGTAATGAGCTTCCTCCTCTGCACACACAAACCTGATGCTGAATTTCCTAAGCTAAACTGTAATGAATGATCCAAATAGGGGGCAGGACGGGGGCTCTGTTGGGCATAAATCCACTTGCGCTTTTTCCTTTATTTCTGGGGGACACTGGGATGGGCAGAGGGGCTCCGGAGTAAGTGAGGAGGAGGGCTGAGGGATGCCTGTTTCTGCCATGTCCAAACCACACCTCTGTCCCCACACACGGTGCCGGAGAGCGTGCCACCGAGTGCAGGGCACTGCCACCGCGCCGGGACCATCCCCACCGGCACCGCTGCAGACGCAGCAGCCCGCGGCGCGGCAAGGCACGAGAGACTGCAGTAAACATTTTTGCCTTCGGGTAATGGAAAGGAGGTCAATGGCTTTTCTGTCTTACAGAGCTGCTTTTTAATATTTCTGCAAATATTTGAATCCTCTGTTTTCCTTCCTTCATGCAACCCAGTCACGCAAGCAGCTGCTGCTACAACTCCAATCTCCTTTGCAGCCGTAAAACCAAGCTTCACAGCTCATTCTTTGCCCTAATCTTATATAATGCTTTCTTCTTAAGAGAATCTTGCATTTATTCTGATGAAAGGATTAACTTGGAAGAGAGATTTTAAATATCTCAGGCTCATGCACATCTGGGCTGTTCTCCATAGTACATGACTTCCCCTCAACAGGAGGAGTTCAACCCAAAGAAATATCCAAGGGGTAGACAATAAAATAGCAGCGATGAGAAGTTTGGATAAAAGTGCAGACAATACAGTTACAGGATCGCCAGAAATAAGAAAAGAGTTGGTCATTGCAGACAAATAAGATTAACACAGCAAGACACTGGATAATTAAAACAGTTGTCCTTATGCAAAATTCAGCAGATATTCCCAAATGTCAATGCCAGACAAATTGCACCATCTGGTCAGTGAGATAAAGTCTTTTAACAAGAACTTTGTAGACTGAAGGTTCTCATCCATAAAAACAGGTCATGCTGGTACACCGTGATTTTCCAAATCAAGGGCAATCTACTCCTCCTCTTCTCTCCTACTTCATCCCAGCTATAAAAAGCACGTATGGTGCATCTACAGAGTGATACTGCCTCAACACTCTCTTTTCTTACAGTGATAATTCCCTATTTTGCCTGATTCCAGATGTCAACGTTATTGTTGAAAGACCATCTGGCCTATTAGGAAGCAAGCAAAATAATTAATATAATAAATACAGTACATAACAAATATATACATTATATTAATCTATAATATTTAATGATATAATATTCTCTATTACTATAAAATAATGGTATATTATTAATATAAGAAATAATTAAAAACTATGTTGCTTAATGCAACAATATTGAAAATATTCATGTAATGTTGACCAACACTTTTTTTTATTCTGTTTGGAGTATCTGATATATTGCAGGCCTGTGTAGTGACAGGACAATGGGTAATGGTTTTAAACTGAAAGAGGGGAGATTTAGATAAGATATCAGGAAGAAACTATTTTCCGTGATGGTGGTGAGGACCTGGCCCAGGCTGCCCAGAGAAGCTGTGGCTGCCCCCTCCCTGGCAGGGCTCAAGGCCAGGTTGGACGGGGCTTGGAGCACCCTGGGCTGGTGGAAGGGGTCCCTGCCCATGGGAGCGGGGTGGAACTGGGTAATCTATAAGGTCCCTTCCAGCCCAAATCATTCTATGATTCTATGATTATTGGTTACGCCCATCCAAAACTGTCCCCTGAACTGCCTTTGACTAACACAAACTCTTTTCCTGATGCTCAGCAGAAGTGCTCTGCACGGGGTTACTGCTTGCCAAGGCAGCTGAGGCTGCATGGAATCCAGCCCTGCTTCTCTGAAGTTGCTGCAAGATTTTGTCCTGCTGCCTCACATGCATTTTCAGACATGCTCTCAACAGCATCAGAGTTTCCAAAATAGATGTCAGGGTGTCTCCGGCACTTCTGGAGAAGAGCCGGCAAGTTCTGCTCAGGAAACATTTTACCCTTTTGTATTTCTGTTGTTGGTCTAACAAGAGGCAAGTCAAACTGTTGGAACCACCGGATGCAGACCTGCACCTTCTCATCAGCCATTACGCCCCGGGCATGGTAGGTCTGGTCATCTGCTGCACCGTGCCCTCTGCAGAGCCACCACACGCGTGTGAAAGGTGAATAAAACCACCCTCCACGAGCTGATGACACTGTAATATGACTTTGGATTGGACAGGACACAGAGCACCCGGGAGGCAGACCATAGGCACGTGAGGGACATTTCCAAGCCAACCTTAGCACTCCTCACATTGAACAGTGTCATTAGAGGGGACTTCTGCGTACCCAGAGGTGCTGGGCACCCCCAAACCACCGGCAATAGGGTCTGAAGCCCTTTTGGCACTACCTGTGTAACTGCATGAATTTCTCACACCGTGTCTGCAGAACCAGCCCAGGAACAACAGAGATCTTCTCCCGAAAGACCTAATAAATCTGCCATTTCAGGAAAAGGCAGAGGTAACCTTTCCGTTTATCTCAACACAGCTGGACCAACCATTGAAGCAAAAACCGAGTGGCCTCCCCACATCAAACATCTGTAAGCTGGCCACTATTTTGGCATGCCTACACACAGCAGTCAGCCAGTTAGTGAAAAGCATGAAGCCTTTACCTGAGATGCTGAGAATGCTACAGTATCTTGCGACAGCTCTCCACGAGTGGTTAGATCTTGAAGAGACGAGGAGATGACACTACGTAATAATCTCAAAGGCTGAACGTCAAGAGCACTGCAGCAAAAAGAAACAGCTTTATATTGGGAGGGGAAGTTCTCCCATGTCAGTGCACGTTCAGAAATATAATGTCTCTAATTACTGTTTTATACATAGTACTAATTCCCTTGATTGTGCTGTGAAATCAAAACACCTCCTGAAGACCTTTTTCCCCTCTAAAAAAAGCCCTAAAAGTAAGTAAATATTCATGCACATCTGCCCATTTGAAATGAAAGGAGAATGAATCAATAATTGTCATAGCTTAGTAACCTCCCACCAAGTGTCCCGCTATTCGGGATTTTTATGTGGAGTTTGCCTTTATGAAATTCTGTTTAATACAAGTTTAAAAGTCAGAGAAGCATGGTACACTAAATCAAAGCTGTCTTCTAGGCTACGTCACATGGCAAAATATCCATCTGTTCTCTTCACACCACTTTGCGAGCTGGTATTTTAACATTCACGGCAGAAAGTTATTTTCAGATATCCAGAGCACAGCTACAGCAGTGCTATATCCATTAAGACACCTGTATATATCCTCATTTCTATACGCTGAGTAATTTACTAGGCGTTGGAGGCCAGCCCTGCACATGGCACTGGATTTGTTGCCCTGTCAGAGGTTTGATAGGCGCGACAATCGGATGATGGACTCGGAGAACTGCTTCACATCGTGTAGGTGGCCTCATTTTTACCGATGCGCCTCAAGATTTAGGGTGCAGAGAAGTGGCAGTGAAAGAGGCATCTGAAAAAAGAGAGGCCACAGGTGGTACTCGTATCTCCAGGCACTGGAGGGATGACAGACCATGGTGTGCCGGGAGAGCGCAGCCAATCCTGGACCGGCTCCGGGAGGACGTGAGCATATTTAAAGATGAATTTGTAGTGCAAATCTAACTACTCTGTCACATGCAATCTTGTAATGGAAACGCACGCTCTGCACTGGGGATGAGAAGGAATAATCAGAAAGGTAAATGCCACTTGTGGCTTTTTTTCTAATCGTGACATTTGCAGTGGCTCACGTGCTTCCTCCAGCTCAAACATCCTGTTCGGGCAGGAGAAGCGGCTGGATATTCTGCGTGTCCAAGCTGCCAGAGTCTTCCTGGAATCAAGGGGAAGGGAGGGGTTGCTGCAGATGAGCAAAATATTAATGAAGCGAAGGACAAAGCCCATAGAATCAGCAGGACCTGCAGATTCCCACGGGAAGTCCACTCCACGGTACCACATGTGTCAGACGTCCTGGCAGCACCTCACCTGAACACCTTGCTGTAAAATCGGTGACTCTGCCAGCACCTCCAGCTCTGACAGGGTGACGATTCCAGGCAGACATCAATGAGCAGGCTAATCAGTGCAAAACCCAGGGCTTTACCAAGCAGAAACTCCATCTTGACCCTAAGTTTGCAGCCATATACACTGGAAAAAAAATCAGTAGTTTCACGGTCAGGTTTCTGAAAGGTATGGGTGATAGAGGTAGATATACATATTCACACACATCTATATCTCCAGAAAAGGAAAATCAATCTCATTCAGAACCAGATGCCAGACATAAATTTATTAAGATGCATAAAGCTACCTCATTCACCTTTGACGCCTGGAGGTTGAGAACTCAGGCAATCTTACTGCTCCGTGGCATCAAAGCACTCTGTTTCTCCCCCTAAGTACTCAACAGCAATTCATGTCTCTGAGTCGCATTGATTAAACCAGTCTTTGAGATCCTGTTCTTTTGTCTACATCTTCTCTTATAACCAGCCCCTAAGACCGTGGGGAGGTAAGGATTCTGACAGAAAAGATAAAAACTATTTATTGTGCTGACCTTTTTGATTAATATGTAGAGTCGGGTATAAAATCATTTTTGTCATGTGAACACAATGGCTTGCAAGAAAACAAAAGGGTATTTCCATTCTTTATCTAAACCTTTAGTGAGAGAGCATAATCCCTCAAGTTGAACCTCTTCTGGGACAACCCAAGTAGCCAGGAGTGAATAAATAGCTTATAATTCTGCTATTAACTGAGAATTGATTCATGAATCAGCAGGGATCACGCGAAGGAGCCAGCCCTGCCCTTTCTTACCCCTGACTTTGGAGCGTGGTGGCTGGCACGAACCTGTGCTGCGAGTAAATTCCCATTTGAAGAGCAGTTCAGGTCAAATGCTCAACATGGCAGAAGCGGAGCAAGCAGCCCCTCCACGGGCGCGAGCCGGGTGCCGGAGCCCCACGGCAGAGCGGGAGCTGCGCAGGGCACGGGGCCGGCGCTGGGCTCGCGGCGAGGACAGGGCACAGTAACGCCGCGAAGCTGGGACGGCGCGGCCGGGGCAGAGGACATCTTGGAGCAGAGTTTGGTTTGCAGCTCCTTCGTGCTCAGCTGGCGGAACCGTGAGCAGCGCTGGTGGAAGGCACAGGGAGCGGGAGGGCTTGTCCATGAGGTGACAGGCATCAACGCGGGCTGTGTTTCAGTTTGCACACGAAACCTTTCGGGCAAACTCAGACACACTCTGAATCTTCTAAATAACAACGTTATCAACTATATCCACTGGGCTTCGTGTTATCAGCTATCCCTCCACTGGGCTTCATGTTCTGAGATCTTTCACTTGACCCTAATTAAGCAGACATTAATAAGATCAAAGTAGTGTCTGACTGTGTATTAGACTCTAAAAACAAGATAGTGACCTTCCATTTTTCCCACTGTATTGCAGTGGGACCTGTTTCCAGATATTTATCAGGTACACAAATTCCCAGCGAAATCACAGAATTGCTTCCGTCGACTTCTATGGAAACCAAATTAAATACGTACAAGACACAATTATACTGGGCATTTAATAATCCAATGCTCATAAAAGTTTGCATAAGTTAAAAAAATATACATTTTTGAGTCACTCATTGGATCTGTGAGTACTCCGTACGGATTAACAGTTCCCTGGCCGTAAGGAGAGCAAGCAGATCACCAAAGGAAGGGCACGGCACAGAGGGAGAGGCAGGGAAGGCAGCCACGGGCACAGGTACCACGAAGCTCTGTGCCCACACAGCATGCATTTTGAACTGTAAAACACAGGGATAGGAAAGGTTTCTATTGCATTAGCGAGTTACTGTCCTTTTGCTGCCCTAAGCACGTCCTTCACAGCATTTCCCTTCCGCAGAGGGATGCCACAGGCTGGGGCTGCACCAAAACCCCAGGAAAGGACCGGTCTGAGATGCTTTTTGACTCTGGGAGATATTAGGCAATTATTCAGAGGTGGGTACAGTGTCATGGGCTCCAAACGCGGTCCTGTTCTATGCAGCTATAATGATTCTTTTAAAAAATGAGGCAACCTTGAAACTACCCAAAACTGCACATCTTCTGCCACGTTGGCTGCTATTAGAGTAAATTGAAAAGGACAAAAGGCAGCATGCAAAGCACTTCTGCTGCCAGTGTCCCCTGACACCGCCAGCCCTGCACAAGGGAGCTGAAAACAAATTCCCCAACAACAAAACCTGGAGCCATTCCTGTGCAGAGCTTCCCAGGCTGAGGAGAGAATCCTTGTAAGAGGGGAGAAGAATCGACTTGCACATTTAACCAAACGTTCGTCTGTGAGCTCCCACCAAGCCACCTGAACCCTCTCTTTTGTACCCAACACGCTTCAGCAACAAACCCCACAAGTTAAGAGCGTTCTCCCATCGGAAACACGCTGATCAGCGCATCAGGACCCGGCTCCTGACAGCTCATCCTCCGCATCAACCCGCAGAGCAATGCCTTTCTTTGCTGTTTGTAGCACACAGCAGACACTTCCTTACTATTTAGAAGTTGTTAAAAATAATCATTTCTGACCCGAGACCCACCAGATGGAGGTTTCTAGCTGGAGAGCGCCTGTGTGTACTGAGGCACACTGAATTCTCCCAGACACTGGAAAACTCTTTGTCTGTCTGAGACTTAATTACCTTCCATTTCCACGCATCACGACTACACGAACAGAAATGCACTGCCGTAGCTATGTAAGGCTCAAAAAAGCAAAACTATTTTAAGGCAAAAGGGCCTTTAAAAAAATATTTTTAAGGACAGCGTGGCTGAGATTCCAGGCTGTCGTAAGAAAGTGAGGTTCCTCTTTTGGCAGAGGGCTGCAGAGGCACTAGGTCAGACAGTGCTTGGTCTTCTTTGTACCCACTGTCACCGAAACCAGGAATAAACCTCTTACCACCACTGCAGCGTTGAGAAGCAGGCATTCCCTTCATCGCAGCGCTGGATGCATGGGGGATCGCTCTGCCGTAGGTTGCTTCTCTCCAAGCTTCCATCACCCTGTAACATACATGTGCATTAAGTTTCCCAGAATGCTCACACATGTTTGCTCTATTATCATTCTATTAGTTCCTGGAACAAATTATCATATTTGCATAGTCGTTACACATGTGGCCCGAGTCTCTGTGGGGCTTCCATGGGCTCCTTGATGGTCTCTGGTGGTC
>Ga0065711_1004777_pt1 | contig 30430 bp, 23 predicted proteins | sample Hoacrofraction12_FD_59098 | JGI IMG/M metagenome (GOLD analysis project Ga0065711, IMG submission 59098) | Hoatzin crop microbial communities from Cojedes, Venezuela - Epithelial fraction 12 v2 (version 2) | ecosystem: Host-associated > Birds > Digestive system > Esophagus > Crop | place...
GGTAGGGGGGGTGTGAGGGAACACACCATCTCTGATCATGGGAAAGCAAAATTTGAGGAAGGGCTGAAAGACAGAGATATTCTGAAGGAGAAATAAGATGGTGAGAGGGAAATAAAGGGGAAGACGACTAGGGAAAACGCCAGCAGCAAGACTCCAGAAGTCAAAGTGTACAGAATACCACAGGTTTTCTGAATCTTTAGATGAGAGTCATCTAGCACAAGGCTTGTGATATCTAGAGCTATTAAGTGTAGAGCCATAGGACATAAACCTTTACTTTAAAAATTCTTTCATCATAGTAGCAATCATTCATACTGCTAAGGTTATTCAACATCTGTTTTAGCGGGGCTGCCTTGGGTCATGACATGCACTACTAGTCAAAGCCCTCAAATTAAAGAAAATTAACAACAGGACCTGCTGAGTGCAAACCTTGTTGGTAGACAAGTTGTTACAACACAGTCTCCTACGTGTGGGAGAATTGTGAATTGTGGTGTTCAATTTTATTACCCCCAGCAGTGCTGCTACCTTGGCTTCTTCAACATGCAGGGACAGAGAAGGACAGAGAAGACTTTGAGAAATAATGAGCTCTTAACCAGGGATTCTATCACAGGTAGAGCAAAATGCTTGTTAAAGATTAGAAAACTGTGTTTTGAGGAAGAAAATGGTCTAAGGAAATGGATATACTGCACACATGGCTTTGTGCAATATACCACACAGACAGAAGTGTATTTAATCATACAGAAGTACTCAGAAAAATCATTTATTAATCCATGGCTAAAATCTGTGTCTTCACTTGACAGTGTTTGTAATAACTGCAGTATTTATGTTATTCTACCTCAATCACCTTCCAAGCTAAATGATGAAGACTGAACAAAGATGGATATGTCTGTGGCCTAGACTAAGTTTACTAAATTATAACTTTACTAGTGGGCCAGATCATTCTGTCTTGGCAAGATTCTAAAGTCAGGAGGATGAATTTGTCTAGATTTTAAAACATGGGAAAATTATTCTGAGACCCGCTTTACACACAAAAGGATCTACTCTTTGAATTTCCTAGAATGCAAGTAGCACAGTTACCTAAACAGGTATTTGGCAAATCTAGGTTAGAAGTGTGTCTTCTGCAATTATAATTGCATTTGCTGATTTTGTCTTCACAGAAGTTTCTCTCAGTCTTTGTGTGTCCCCCCAGACACATGACAACAGAGTTAGCTAGCAAGTTGTCTCACTGACAGGCTCCCTCCTTGCCACAGCTGGTGGGAGCCCACTTTCAGCCTGTGCCCTTGTCCTTGGCCCTTTGCTGAACTAAAGCTGAAGTGTGCCATGAGCAGTCTTCTACATGTTTAATCTTGTTGCTAGCAGGATAGTGTTTCCATATATTGTGCCAATTTGTAACTGGAAGAGGTGATACCAGTGCAAACCATACTCCATCGGTGGGGGATTTACAGGGTTATAGAAATCTTACCAGACAAGAGACCTCACAAAGTGTGTTCAAGTAGAAACCTAACTTCTCGTTTCATCATGCTCTGGTAGAGAAGACAGTGTGTCACAGCTGCACACATTTTTGGACATCCATGCAGCAGGGTTAAATACATCCTTTTAGAAATCATAAAGCTTTCTAGGGAATAGACTTCCAGGCTAAGCATTGCTGTCTGCATTTTCAGCTTCTTGCTTATATAATAAGCCTGAAAGTTTCTATTATTTTGAGAGTAGTCAAAAGAAAGGACCAATTTTTATCCATAAAGTATCCTTTCACAGCCCATGAAAATGTCCCATTCAAGAGCCAGACATTTGGCTGGTGTATGCTCAATTCCACGAACTCCTGTAAAGCTACATTGACCTATGTTCCTGGTAATAAAAGACACCCTCCAGGTGTCTAGTGTGGATGGAGCCCCTGTTTTTCTGTTTCAGTCTGTGGGTCGTATGCCTACTGACAACAACCTGGGGCAGGAGGTGGGGTGTGGGGGTGTGTGGTGTGTGTGAGAAGCCCCCACAGATACAACTGCACATGAAGCTACCTTCTGTATATGATGTAGCCTAGGAAGGCAACTTAGTCTGCTTGGATCATTCTGACTCCTACTACACACATGGCTCTTCTTTTCACGGACTTCAGGATTTAACTCCCTGAATTCATTCATCTCCAGCACATTTACGCCTGCTTCTGGTGACAACTCTCCACAGCCACCAGCACAGAACTAGGCTGTCCAGTATTACTCTTCCCTGATGTGATGAAATCTGATTTTCACTTTGGCATTCTGTAGCGAAATAAAAGCAAAACTTACAGTTTTGAAGCATAAAGGGACCGCTATTGTGAACTTCTCACTAAAATGTTAAAAAGTTCTTCTGCTCCAAGAAAACTAAAACCTGCTAATTTACATATTAATAGACCTTTTATGCTCAGGAAGATAACAAATGCAATCTTTGGCCAGATGCAGAGAATTAATTACAGCAAGAGAAAGGATCCTATGAAATACACCAAGCAAGTTCTGAATATTCTGAAAGACTATTATTGTCAGTCAAGTTTCAGTTTATGGCATAGTACTACAGGAAGAGTGAATTGGTTTTTGTTGGTTTGGGGGCTTTAGAGAAAGAGTGCTTAGATAGACATTTAGTTTGTGCTGTTGGTTTGAGACACTGTAACAAACCAGATATAAAAGATAAGATAGATACACAGAGGCCACTAAAGCTACAATGTTGAGTTTTTTATCCATCTCAGAAGTTGAAAATCTGTAAAAGAGCTCAGTGCTGGCAGATGAACAGTCCGGTTCAAGCAGAACCAATGTCCTCCAAAAGGTAAATGATTACTGGGACACACCTGCCTCAGAGCTACTCTTGGCCGGCAGTATGGATAAGGCACTGTCAGACAGAGAGCTCCTGGAAAAGCTATGAAGCAGAAGTGATCATTTAGACTTCAAGGAGTCACCAGGACCAGAGATTTCATCTAAGTGTTCTGTGGCAAATTAAGAATGAAGGAGCAGGAATATTAACAGAAATAATGAATCTGTTGCTAAAAGGAGCTACCAGTCCCAAAGCCTGGAGATTACTTGGTGTTCCTTCATCCAGAATATTGCAAGCCAGGTGGCATTTCTGCATGATCAGTTATACTTGATGAGTAGGTAATTAAGGTGAGAGTCATGAAACTTCTATTTATCTCTCCATCTATATTCTTAAACTGTTGCTTCATTGCTGCTTTATTTAACATTATTTAACAAGAGTGTCGTCTGCCAGAGAAAATCCCATGTGACTCTGTGAACGTACACCCACTCTTTGTGGCTTATTAGAATTCTTTGGGCTGATACAGATGTAAGAGAAAGGCAATCATTTATGATTTATTTCTTCCTTTCAAAAGCATGTGATAAAATCACCAATGGAAAGCTACTGGCATAGGTAGCTAGGTCTTTCCCTCACATGTACTCACATGCAGCTCCATCAGGAACTGGCAGCTGGTGGAGATGTAAAATACAAAATGTTGATGAAGACTTCTCAACACTGACAGAGCCCTTACAGTCCCAGGAGAAACATGAAGGCTCTGTGTAGTACCCACAGGTATTGCTGGAGTGTAGTAGTGGCTTCAATGAGTTTTGAATGAGGTACTGCAGCCATCATTGATCTGTATATGTGTTTAAATGCCAGGCATACGCATACATATTTTAAATCATTCTTTCTTTTCTGAGCCACTTTGCTGCTGCACAATTTCCTCTGGCCCATCAGCTTCCCAACCACCAGCAAAACCTCTCTTAGATCTCATTAGCTTGTCTCCTTGTTGGCAATAGTTTGTCTCTTCTCATACCTTTGGTTTTTACACTGTTGATTCTTCCCATTACAAGCACAGCTGAGTGGTCTGATCTCATAGCTGAGAACTAGGTATTTCCCAGCCTCATCCTCTGCATGGTACACAATATTCAGGCCTCACTGGGCTGACAGGGTGCCTGTGAGGAATCTGGCTAATGCTGTTGTGCTTCCTAGCTGCTGAAACATAAGGAATCACTTAGTCAGGCACGCAAGAAGCTAGCAAAGGCAAGTGTGGTCTTGTGTGTGTTGCATAACCAGGGTCTTAAAATTTCCTCCTTCTACAAAACCTCTAATCACGTATCTTCCTGGTCTCACAGAAAACACAGAAATTACTTTACGCAATACATGGAGAATGATTTAAAGACACAAAGCAAGGACTAAGCACTAATTTCTAGTAGTCTTGCCCTGTACTTCTAGTACGGTCTGGACAGCCATGTTTTCCAGCACAGGCTCTTCTCATTTAGGTGCTTGCAGCGTTTCTGAAGTCTGGCTGCTATTGGCTAGAAAACACTATGTATGTGTTGACATTTCAAGCGCAACTACTGTAATTCTTCTCACAGTGCTCTAAATGCCACCAGTGTTGTTCTGCTGTGCTCCCAAAACCTTCCAGTTTCCCTCTGCTCAGTCATCATTCTTTTAAAATAGGCTTTACCTTTCTCTGTCCTTACCCACTCGTAATTCTTGCTTCTATCCATAACACACCTCCTAACTTGAAACTCTACTTTTATTTTTATGTGTGGATTTCAGTAAAGACTAAGGCATCCTCTAATACTGCTGTTAGAAGATGTTTTGTAGAAATAAATTGTTCTGTGCAACTAATCTTACCACCCGGTCTGTCACAAAATAGAAGTACAGAGTAATACTTGGCTTTCCGGAATAAATAGTAGCACTGAGAATTTGGGGGGCCTAAGATTTATGATTTGACAAAAAAGAGACAAGATGTATTAAATCTTCATGCTAATAACAAATATAAAAATAAATATTCAAATGTATAAATAAAACATGGGTGTGTTTTTTTTAGCTAGAAAAGTTGCAGGATATTAATCATTTTTAACAAGAACTCCAGTATATTGAAAGCTGAATTTTGTTTTCAGTCATTATTAAGATTGAGTGATTGACTTAGACATCAGTACATGTCCTGTGGCTAAAAATTGCATTATTGCTACTGCTAAATATGCTTCTGAAAAAATAAATAGCAATTTGAATTCATTCAACTACACACACAGTCCCTGTTCTTGCAATTAGCTAGAAAAATAAAACAACTATGTCCTAGTAAAATTTAGTTACCTGTTATAACGGGTAAGAGCTTTTCATAGTTTGACTATTCTATAGACTTTTATGAATATTTAAAAGAGATTGGCTTTTCTGCCCTTTCCCCGGGTCATCCTACCTTCTCCCTTAATTAAATATCAATTAATAATTTTGTGCAGAATTTGAGAAAAAAGAGAGTACAAATCCAGCATTTCTAGAATCACTTTATTAAACAGTCTTTAGCCCAACTGAAGTTTTAGTTATTAATCCAGCTGATCATTTGATCTTTCTATTTCCTTTCTTCTTTGATGGTACTATTAGGTCATCAAGTCTTACATAAATCATTGGCTTTACGGCTTTCATCAAGGCATGATTTTTTCGTCACCTGAAGAGATCTTGTCCAATAAAACAAAAAACCTGGCCATTTCTATTTCTGTATTTCCTTCTCTTAATATAGAATATTAGTAATCATCTTAAAAGTGTTATTGCATTGGTTTCCTGGAGCAGCAATGCTCTGCTAGCAAAGCAACCCACATAGTCAAAAACATGACATGATTCCAACACGTAGATACCACGATTTCATTTTGTTGATGTCAGCTGATAATTTTGTATGCAACCAGCTGTATACACTCACAAGCATAGAACGTAAAATGAAAGTTTAATAATAAATACAATGATATATTTTTTAAAATGTGATGGGAAGATAAAAAAACCTAGATGTGAGAATTTTACATCATGTTACTGGAAAGATTTCTACAATACTCTGGCATTAAAAAATAATTTATTCTTGTTAAATCATTTAGAAAAGACCACACCAATAACCATTACTAATCTAGATCCAGTGAAAAAGTTTATTTTTTGTTGTCTGCTGTTTTGGAGGTTGAAGTTAACTGACTAAGAGTATTCTCATATCAGTGCTAGGAACTATATATTCTACCACATAAATAATGTAGGAAAATATGGTAGTGTCAAACCTCATTAAAACCACATTTTCAGTTCTCCTTCTTATGAAAATTAGTCTTCTGCAGTTATTCTGTCTGTCTGTTTAGCTCCCCCCATAACTCTAGTACCTGTCAGCTAATTTCAATCCTATTTGACACAGTGGTCAAATCCTCAAAGATTAATTAGTTACTACAGATCTCAGTTAAATGTTTAAGGAGAGTCAAAAGAAAAAAAAGCACACAACCTGTTATGGAGGGAAAGTGGCCTGGGCAGCAAGTCTCTGGTTGGGGGGTACCTGTGCCCAGCCCCGCATCCACATCTCCTACCCACTGGAGAAGATGTCTGGCAGCTCGCACTGCCTATGTCCAGCCGCCCCGCAGCGTGAGCTGTCATAAGCGGAATAGTAAGCCAACCTGGATGAAACCTGCGTTCATTAACTCCTCTGCTGACAGGACAACATAATTGCAAAAATCCAAAAATGTATCTTAAAGGGAGGGGTGAATTTTCAGCTGCTAATTAGGGAAGTAAACACACAGTGAGTAAACTGTAGTTGATTATGTCCTTCTAATCTTTAGAAAATTTCCATGTTTAGCAATACAGTCTATCTATGATATAACAGATTGTGTAATCTCGAAATACTTTTTAAATTATGGAAAATAATTTCAGTGTACATGGACATCATGTCTCTACCACTGTGTGTGTGCGTGCGTGCACGTGCACGTGCATACATGAGGAGTTGGGAGTGTTGTTACAGAAACACCAAAGGAGAAAGGACATCCAACATCAAATTTCATCAGGCATTTGCAGGGTGTTATCCATACCTACATAGAACTCTGAGCAACTGAACAAGCATCTCCAAGACCACTGACAGCTGATCCTGAATTGCTATAACTCATGCTGGCATGTCTGATACTTAAAAGATCTATTGGTCATAACAAGAACTTTTCCATTGGCTTCCATAAACTTTGAACTTTACCCTGACTCACAAGTTGAACATTAATCTCCGAAGTCTCACATCACTATAATTTTATTTCACCCTGAGAGGTTTTAAGGTGGTTTTGGCTCTGCATTTGAAATGGTATTGATCTGAAAGGACATGCTGGTACCACCAGACCAGCTGAGTCACAGGTTTACAAACAGTGCATTATGCAGCATTGCTCAAGTCTCTCTTGAAGCATAATTTGTTACAGGCACCACTCAAAGAAAGATTAGCATGTAATTAGCTCTTGGCAGTGGAGAGTTTCCGAGCTGTGGGGTGTCAGGCTTTCTGGGTGGCACACAAACCAGGTAATGGGTGTGATGAGCCCAGGCAGAGGAAGTGGCTGCTGCTCTGCTCAGAGACAGACCACTGCTTTTTGTTGCCTGTGTTAACACTTCATCATCATGTACGCATCCCTTGGCAAGCCAAATCTTTTACTACAAAAACTCCATTTCTTGATAGTTACTTTGATAATCACTGCATTTTCCTTCTTGAAGAGACATGCACAAAAGCAGACTTGGGAAGCACAGGTAAATACTGGTGGAGAGAAGGCACATCCCGGGACAGCAGCACAGACCTCTGGAAACCCATGGAGTCCCTCTGCTGCAGAGGGGATGGAGAGCAAGAGGCAGCTGTGTGCATCCACGGCGTGAGCTGGCCATCTCGTCAGAGCTTTCCACCCATCGCTGTGCAGAGCAGCACCCCTCGTGATCACCCACACTGCTCCCATCCTGGCTGGCTGAGGCCGGGACGGAGGGCAGGAGGACACCAGGAGATCTTCAAGCCTGAACATGGGGCAGCTGGCTTAAACCATTACGGATAGGAAATGTCAGGCCCTGTGTGCATGGAGAAGTTCAGCCTCTTCCATTCTCCCTGGGGTCTGGCTGCCCATGCCCAAGGCCAGCACCCTCATGGCACCAACACACAACCCGACTGCAGCCTTGTTCCCTTCCAATGCTGTTCTTGTGCTGGGGGCAGCCATCTCAGCCATGGCTGGGACCTGCAGTGGTGCCTGGTGATGGCTGGCCAGTGGCCAGCCCCAGTCACCATCGCCGGCCCAGGCCAGCTCACTGCCCTGGTGGCTTCAGGAGGAGGACTGGGAGGGAGAGAGGGCTCCGCACTGCCCTGGTGGCCCTGTGGCCACCCCTTACTGCTGTAGCCTAGGAGGAAAGTCTGGGTAAGAATGGGCAAAACGCTGCCCGGCAGCGAGGGGTGAGGGGAGAAGTGTGAGGAACAACTCTGCAAGCCCCGAGGGGAGAGCAGGAGGAGGGAGGAGGTGCTCCAGACACCCTGGCAGGGATCTTCTGCAGTCCCTGGAGAGATCACGCAGGAGCAGGGGAAGGGTGTGAGGAGGGGGAGTGAGAGAGCATCTGGGTGGGCATCTGGCAGCCAGCCAAGGCCAACCCACCACAAGGGCACGCTCAGATAAGGGAAGGAGCGTGCTCCTTCTTCAGAGCCCTGCAAAGACAGTCTGCCATCCTGCGCCCTCTGCCCCGGGGCTGCAGGCAGGAGCTCTGGCACCAGCGCTGGCCTTCCCCACATGTCCCCTTGTGTGGCTGCAGCAGCCAACAGGCTGACGTAAGAAGAGCTCGTGGACAGCTTTTCGATGATGCCAGTGAGAGACCAGGACTCAGACTAACCTACAAAACCTGGCCTTGCAAAAAGTACTCAGCTAACAACATACTTTTCTTCAACACGTGGAGTTTATGTTGCCAATTTTTGCTAAATTCAGAATGAATGTGACAGTATGCGAGGCAATGTTTGTTGGGGTCTAGAGATTATTTTCTATCTCCCAGCACCATCTGGCATTAAACTGGAAACTCTGAATGAATAAACATTGCTGATCATTCTGTCAGTCACTCATCCATCAGACAGAAGCTGAAACACTAATGTACTCATCATCTTTGTCATTTGGCAATCAGGGACTACTTCACGGTAACTGAGACAAAGAGCACAGATTAAGGTCCATAGCAGAAGTGGGCAGCAGAGATTTAGCAAGCTTAATGTATTATTCAGTTTGACGGATGCTGATGTAGGGAACAGAACTTGATGTGTTTGTGGTTTCTATTTTTGAAGCATCTTTTTTGCACAAAGGTGTTGGATTTGTCAGTTAAATTGCTGTGAGCTCTTTTTTTGTTGTTGTTTGGATGAAGAGCAATGTTTAAATAAAAAAAAACAGAATGCTGAAGGGGACTGCATGATAAATTAATCTCTAGTGATTGATACATAGGCAGTGTTTGCTTGTAAATTACTGGGGCAAGAGATGTGTACATATGTTAGGATGAACAGTAACTAGTTCAAATATCTTGGGGTAATTCTGTGAGTTCCCTCCTCAGAGCAGAGAGCTGCACCCCCATTCTCTAGCTTTGTTTCCCTTGTCAGTGCAGCAATCATTACAATTCGAGCAGTGAGCACTCCTGGATAACAGACAGATCCAGAATCCTTGATTAAAATGATACTTCTTCTTAAAGATCATCTTGCCAGCAAGATTTGTTCTGGTTTGCAGGACCCACATGAAGGAGGTGCTTGGAAGAGCAATGTCACTTTGATACAGAGTCTCTGTGTCAGCACACATGTACCGTTGGGCTCGCTACTTGAACTGGCTGGTAACAGAAAATAAAAGCACAGTAAAGTTTACTTTTCTATAATGCCTCAAAATTTCACACTGTTCAGGTGACGACACATTCAAGTGAGAAATCTTTTTGGAGGGACAGGCAAATGACTAGATAAAAGAATAAAAAGGTTAGTGGTAAAATTAGCTCACTTACATTTTTAAAGGGCTGGAAGCATAGGGATGAGAATCTCCAGTAACATTTTGTGTTCTGCTTTTCTTCTAGTACAAGCAAGTGAACTCTATATAGTGCTTTCTCTTTTTCCTTTAATTATTTTAAAAATGATGCAGTTGGTTATATTGTCACTGAAGACACAAGGGCTTCAATCCATTCCGATCCCAGGAATTGAACAAACTCTCTGACGCTGACTCTGCGAGTGTACATGGCGTGTTACTGTCACACAATACTGCTGTCTCAACCGTTTCCCTAGCCAGTTCTGTTCCATGATGATGCTAAAAATGAAATCTTTGTGCTTTTCAATATTTTTTGTTTGTCCTCATTGACAGCTGGAACATTTTCTGCAAGTGGCAATTGAATGCGAGAAGCACTGACACAGACCTTCTCACCTGAAAATGTCCTACCCTTCTCAGGGTATTTCCTGATTTCCTTTTCCCTTTGTTAAAGTAGTCATAAAATGACAGGTTAGCCTTACTCAGACTCTGAGGCTCAAATCAGGAAAGCAAAGTGTGTAAGTCAGAGAGCCTTTCTGTACCAGATACAAAGGAAAGGAATTGTTTATTTGGTGGGTCAGCTCTGTCCCAGTTTCCAAAGATGACGTAGGACTCCCCTGAAAAGACTTCTTGTGCCTTTTTCAAAGGATTGTTACAGTCAATCAGAAGGACATAATGAAGATCCCATTTCTGATTTTGTGGGTCCTCACGTTGATTTACAAGAGAGTTGTAACATTTTTTAACATAAACTCATTTGGTCTTAATGTTCCTCACACAGAGCTTTGTCTCTGCATATCAGGACTGATGACTGCGTGCATTTATTTTGTCTCAAAACCTGTCTGATTCATCTTTCTATTATAAATGAAGGCTTTCTTAAGCCTTCATTTTTACAATAAATATATTCCCTTGGTTGCATCTTAGTGGTGGATTATTTGCTCCAGAATCTTTTCTTTTCAGCTCACAGATGAATATACATTTCGGGACCAGCTTTTGAAATATCAGTTTGCTTCAGGAAATTTCTTACAAACAAGTCTTGGAAGTCAGCACTAAATCAGTTTTGTGTATTTTATTTCCCAAGGAATCAGGCTCACTTTGTTTATTATCTAGCAAAACCCAAAGCATAATGTAAATACCAAGATGGAATCAGAAAAGAACATTAGAAAAATACTGAAGCTGTCTTTCTCTCGCAATGGGGAAATACATTCACTCACTTTAATATAAGAATGAAACGAGGATACATAGGTAAAAAAAAAACAAACAAAATTGAAGGGCTAGAATATTTATTTCCAACACACAGCAAAATCTCAGCTATTCACATTTATTTCCAACGTAATTTTGTCTTGCAATCACAAAATATGAAAGTGAATGATAGCATCAGGATATTAAACTAGATATTTAACCACAATATTTAATCAGCTGTTATTAACAAATACAGCAGGCATGAAGTTTCTGACAGTTGCGCCTAGAGGAATGTGAACACAGCATCGCTAAAGCAAGTTTGCCACCTCCATTCCTCAATGAAAGCAGAGCTCCAGCACACAAAAACCTGACACAACGTTTTAGTAATCCCTGGCTCAAATGACACCCTCCATGTCAGGCCTTTTCTTCTTAGAGAAAAGTCCAGTCAGTAGTGATTATTGACACCCTGCTTCCTCTTGGTCCTCCATCATGTGCTGTGTAACCAATGCTCTGTTTCCACAATCCTCCTGCACCCTGGATTGAAGAGGTGGCCCTTTCCTGAAATGTCTTTTCTGCATTACGCATGTTCCTGGGCATCCTCTCCTCACCTATCTCACTTGAGAAGGAGATGTTCAGCCATCTAAATGAGCTCCAAGAGTTCCTTAGACTCTCGGGGTTACCTGAGACCAGATCTGGCTGGATATGACCCAGAAGGGGCAGGAGCTCTCCTGAAGCAGCAGACAGAGGGCAGAACGTGCAGCCTTGGGCATTAGAGACCTCTGCAAGCTCCGCCATCACTCCCTTCAAGCCTTCCTGTTACAGCAGTAGTTTATTTTCAAAGCTCAACAGCAGTTTTTTATTACAGCTCTTAAAACTTCCTTATCTCACTCATACCTCCAAGCCGCAGCTTCCAACCAGTCAGTTCTGAGCATCTCAGGTTTTGACTAGAAGAAAAGTAAGAAGAAAAAACTGTCACCCTTAGAATATGCAAATGCACCCATGGAGTTTACTCAGCCAAATATATTCCTCGCAGACAGAGGTAAAATATCTAGTAAACATCTTTATGGGGTTTTCCCCACCAGAATCTACAATAAAGGAATTTCTGTTCTTTTCAAAGGGAGAAGGTTAACCACTGTGTTACACCTCTTGCAGATTAGTTTGTGAGAAATTTATTCCTGCATCAAATTCAGAAATTTTAGTCACAGACTCTTAAACAAATCTGGGTGAGTCCAAAGTGCTAAATCACATCATCAGAAATTGCCGTTTGTGTCAATAAAAACCCAGACATCCAAACAGCAGCCCAGTCTAGCTGTATGCTTGGAATCAAGGTCAGATTTCAAACTCACACACAAGCACAAGGTTGTGTAGGCTTAGAGATTTTGTTTGAGCTCATCTTTTGATCAACTGGTGAAAGAGACAAATGGAGGAATATGCAGCCATTAATGTTAGATGCAAAAAGCTTAGGTTTTCTTTGAAATTAATGTTAAGTGCTCAAATAAAACAGTTTTATCTTTCAAATCCTTGAAAATAAAGATACTACTGTAAATGGCACACCCAGTTCGAATTTGATTTCTAGATTAACCCACTGATAGTGAAAGCATTCAGGATCCTTTAATTAATGTTATAGAAAACTGCACTTAATTACTTCTTAAGCACTTGTATTTGTATAAAGTTGCATCACATTGCATACGTCATCGTTTAAGTCTATTACCAACATATAAATATGTATTAAATTTTCATTGCGTATGTCTTAATCCTCTGTTTTGTTAATCGCAAATATCTAAATGAATCCAAAAAGTGCAATTCTGGCTTACTCACCAAATAGTTACTTATTAAACAGAATAAGTATTATAGAACATAAATACAATAAAATAATAGATGGAGGTCCTCAGGCCAGTATAAATTATTACCAAAGTCAGCAGAATGACTCCACTGAAATGAGCTGTCTGACCCAATGACAGCTGCCGCGACAAGCATCAGCAGCTACAAGACAACATAAAAAATACATGTTTCGTACTAGAAAACCTACATACTCCCTTATGTTCTTTTAAAGAACCATCTGGAATTAATAAGTACTGATTTGACTGCTCAAGTGATGAGCAGGATGCATTAAGCCTCTTCTCTTGTAACCAGAAAATTCCCACTAAAAGATTTGAGCTGGTTGTCTTCAATGTAAATGCACACTAGCTAATATGTGTAATGAATAACTGTGTTCAATGGCACTGTTTCATTTAGGTTCATCTGAAGTCAAGTTAATAAAAGGCCTGTTTAATTAAATGCAACTTTCCATGTTCTGCTTCAAATGGAACCATCAAATGAATATATAGAAGTATTGCTCTGCTCAAGAAATCATTACACCCTTTCTTCAGATACCAGTCACAGATACAGAAAAGGATCAAACTGAGTGCCTGTGTCATGAAATTATCAATTAAATGCTACTATCCATTACTGCTGTGTAAAGAACCAGAAAAAAGTTGTTTTGAACTGGGCCTTCTTTGCTCACTTATCAACAGTGTGACATGCACACTGTCAAAAGCAGGTTCCAGCTTTTCAGGTGTGTAAAAAAATGCACAACTTCAAATGATGTTGAATTCTGTGCAACAGACAGACAAGCATCAGGCTGCTCAGTCCACATTTTCAAACAAGTCTTGCAAACACAGAACAGTCAGAACAACATCAGGGTTTGGCTTTTGTGGGTGTGGTGGAAGATGTAGGCCGGAACTCTTGATCCTCCAACAGGCAAGTGGGGATCACACATTTACGTTTCCTGGCTTGTTTAATTGTATTTTGCATTACCACAGTGTTTTAAAGTGCATAAAGACACATGGTCTGGCTTGAATTTATTAGAAGAGGGGGTGGTACCTACAGAACAGGGGAAGCCACAAGAGACAAGAGGTAGCAAGCAACGGAAAGCTAATACATTCATGGTGAAGTCTGTTGAAGTGATCAAAAATTTTATTATTCCATGAACTGGATTCTGTGCCCTGCAGAAGAGATATGAAGGATACATCAACTCCACAAGCATCAGTTAAATCCATAGTCAATCATAGAGGTGTTTGATGGGAGAGTATGAACATTTGTGTGCCAGTATCTTGGAAGTTAGATTGCTGGCAGCTTCTCTGTTCATTCAACAGTTGCTTAAGCCAAGCTGCCAACTCTGTGCTTCTCACCACTGTCCTAGAGCAGTCCCTGTGAAGACTTTACCCTGGAGTAAAACACAGAGCTCTCTTTGCACATCATGGGTTTAGGAGAGGGCAATGGTGTTATTGCACAGCAGCTGCCTTCTTTCCAGTCCAGCCATATGCTGTTTGTCTTCTCTGAGAGACTCCTGGCTGCTGTTGGTCCCATGCCATTCTTCATTCACATAAAATTATCTAACATAATGCCCATGTAATAACATTTCCTGTAAGCATGTTAGAGATCAGATATGTATGTCAATAGTAAGTAGCAAATTAACAAAATTGTTCCTCCATCACAGACTCAGAGTTTAACTAGACAAGTCAATCTGCACATATCGACATGCTAAGCAGAAAGAGGACATGTAGCAACTACACATAGGCATGCACACTTAGGGGCGGCCCTCCTGCAAAGTCAGGTTTGTGCAGTCTGTGACGGGAAAGCACTGGATACCTGGATTTTGAGGATGTATCAGCCCAGCACCAGAAGCTACAGTACATTGCTCCTGCAGCGACGAGCAGTGCTGTGCTCACCCAGCCCACGTAAAGAGCAGCTCCTAGTTCTCTTTTCAGTGGCACAGGAACTTTCGGATCATAGAAGTCATGAATAATGCTACCTCCAGTCCAGGACACGGGGATCAGAACGAGGATGCCTGTCAGGAGAAAGGCAACTCCAGCTGCCAGTATGAAGATACTGATGCCCTGGGGGTCCTTCTTTGTCCTGTGAGTATACTTCACACCAACAATGGCCATCACAAAGGAAATGATTGACAGGATCGTCGCAATACACATGAGGGCTCTGAATGCCTCCAAGGGTGGGGGGAGAGCCAGGACAGAGTCATAGAATTTGCACTGCAGCCTGATGCCCAGCTGACTGACGCAGTCCATCCACAGTCCTTCCCAGATGGTCTCAAACACCACGATGTTGCTATCAATGTGGGCAGAAACTCTCCACTGTGGCATAACTGTGGCAGCCAAAGTCCCGACCATGCCGACACCTCCGAATATTAGACCAGTAATTTGTAACACCAAGCAAGCCATGCTTCTTCTGAAAAAGACACCTCAAGCAAGGTTGCCTAGAAAGTCTTCCAAAATCACTTTTTCATAGAAGAAATGTAAAGTGTAAGAAGGAATATTTTCTCCAGTAATTTCCTCATACGGCAACGTGTTGAGTTTTTTTAAGAGCAGCTCGCTCCAGTCTGAGGTTCAGACAGGTGGAAATCCATTTCTGACTGGCTAGAAGGATCTGCTATTTATTTGCTTTGAAACCTCCTCTGACTACAGCACCTACCCATCAAGCCAAACAAGTTTCCAGCCAATGGGAAACTAGGAGGGGTGTGTCATGGTTGATTTTACTGCTTCTCATAGTGTGTCTATAGTGGTGCTGTAATTAAATGTCAGGTACTGAATTAAAGGTATCTAATTGCAGGGCGAGTAACTTCTTAACTGCAAGATTGCAACTATGTTGAAATTTAGTACAGAAAGTCTGCACTTCCATCTGTTAAAATATTATGTAAAATAGGTCATTACAGTTGTTCTTATGACAAAAGCTAAACTTGGACTTGGAGTGGGACTTAGAAAGTAAGTGCCATAGCCCTGGGAATACATCTAATTTTATTTTAAATCAAGCTAGGAGGTATTTGGTGTAGCTCTTTAATGTAGATTTCTTGTTTTGATCAAATACAAAAGTATAATCATGATATTAGACTGGTACAGGAAAGTCAAGTATTCCAATCAACATCAAAGCTTTACCAGCTGCATAATTCACAAGGATGACAAAGAAAATAGCTGGCAGAGTTTCACAGCTTCTGCTTTTGAATCCATGAGTAAGGTCACTGTTAGGAAATAATCCTCTACGAGACTCTCTCCCCATTAGAAGGATAGAGTTGTCATTATGTTCCATACTAACAATCTTCTCCACGTAACATTAGGAGGGGTTGGGGGGAATTGTCTAATATGAAAAGAACAAGCCTTTCTTTCAGTGTGCAACTCACCGCGAAAGAAGTCAGAGATGCCTCCCACAAGCAAGTATCTCAGTCTGCACAGATAGCTACAAGTCTGGACAAAAATGCACATCAAAGACTGATTTGCCTTGGGCAAGTTAGGAATAACTGCTGCATTGTGGGTTTTTTACTTTCTTCTCCCCACCTTGAGCTAATAGTGTATGATGACAGCTCACAGGTGTTTTTGAAATTGATGTCTTTCTGGTTACTCCAGCTCTTCCAACCAATGAGGCTAGTGGAAAAAAGAAAGTGTTGGCCCACTAAAGACAATGAAGGCCCCTAGAAGTGCTGTCAAAGAAAGACATATTCTTCGACTGCTTGTGGGTTGTAGTGCTGTGGGCTCTGCGTGTTCGGAAATATGAGACATTGTCTTTGATGGAATTAATTTAGTTACAGCCTCATGTGCCTACACAACATCTTCAAAGCAAAAGCTAAAACCCATGAAAAGTGAACTGCCCATCTAAACCACTAACAGCCCTCAAAATCCGCTCCCCCCTACAGTTACTAACTGTATGGAAACAGTGCCAGATAATGCAAGTTATATAGCATAATGTCACACATCCATGTGGAAAATACTCCCAAGGGATCAGGGCAATTCATTTTTGCCTTGAAGTCTGCCAGCAGGAATCTGGAGAGAAAAAATATCTTCAACTAAGATGTGAAATGTAAGCTTTAGAAACTAAACACATTATCAGATTTGTTCGTATGGAGAGATGAATATTGTATCGTTCTTCTGCAGACATAAAAAGAGAACCCCGTGATGCAGAAAAGTTAAGGCACTTCACTTGAAGGCACAAAGAAGGAGGTGGCAGAGATGAAATCAGAAGTCATAGATGGTCACCTGTCTAAAAGAAACTCCTTTCCCTGGCAGGAGACTGCTCCCTTAGAAGAAGACTGCACACAAGACCTGTGCTATTTAACTTGAGTACAGTTTCCTTTCATCTTATAGGTCTTTTATACCTCTGAATTCTCAAAACTGTTTTTTTGATTTGTTTCTTGAACTTCCAAAAAGAAATCAACTTATTATGGAAAAGCCCTCTCAAAACTAGCATTTAAATGTCATATTTTCAACAGAAAAACTTGGTGCAACATTTTCTGTCAGCCTGCTCTTGAAGGTATACACAGCTGGAGAACAAGTCGGGCTTAACACCCTGAATCTGCTTATCTGGCTGCCTTATCTAGCAGGATTGCTCTGAAATAATTTTTCCTTACATGACTCTGGGAGGGTCAGCCACTGAGGTCATGCATAAAATTACACTCTGTGAGAATCAGGGCATGGTTTGTATAGAAGAAGAACTGCTCAGAGAAATAGTATTAAAATGCATCATATGCTGGTTGTGTAGTAATACACAGAGTGCTAAATGGTTGAGTGGCTTTTTGATCTTTAATCGGAAGTAGTAGCTATTGTGAGTGACATCCATTGTGGGTGTAGGCATAAGGGAGGAACGCTTAGGCTACACTGCTGCATAGACTGTCCAGTGGCAGGATGATTCTTGTTATTGAAACCTGAGGGGAAGGAAGCAGGAAAGGAAAAAGAATAACTGGCAGTTCTGAAACCCAAAGAAAAATTTCAGAAATTAAAATGAGCTACAGGAGACAGGTGGAAAAAAATAAAAAACCACTACCAACATCTTGAAAACTCATGAGGACTGGAAAATCTCATCAACCTCTTAAATGCCAAGAAGTCCCTAGCTTTGCTAGTCACTGGAAGAATTATCTTCTGCAGCTAGAAGGGGCTTTTATGCCCTTGCATACCCTAGAGAAATGTACCTCCATTTAAAGGCTCACCTCACCTCTCAGAAAGGAATGCTTAGCTGGCTGAGTTACTTTAAAATCACTCAAACAGCGAACAGCTCTTAAAGTGGAAATTAAAGACATGTTTGCATGGTGGGCATGGCAGATACAATGGCTTTAGTGTCAGGTGAGAAGAAATAAGAAAATCCCATTTGCACCTGACTACACTTTAGAAGTCTCCTCTTTCTGTGTATCCTCCATCTGCTATGCTATTTGGATGCTTACCCGCCTCAAGTTGGGAATACCAGTTCTTATGTAAATACGTCCACCTCAAAATTTGCCTTCAAAGAGCAAAATAGGTACCCTTTACACTTAATCTTTTCCTGGATCTCTGTTAGGATTTACATTTTCTCTTCCCTTCAAATCAGGATGTTCATTTGAACCTTTTCCTGGGGCAGTATCTTCCATTCCCTCCCCAGCTTTTAAAATGCTGATGCACCTTGACAAGGAGGAAGTAGAGCACCTCTAGTCCACATGATTAACAGAACCTGTCAATGATCCCTACTGTTTAACTAATTATAGACATCAGTAATGCAAACTCTTTGTTGACTCCGAGCAGGTTTTGTTCCTGTTTGTACATCTTCTATGTACATTGAATTTTAGAGTCCTTATACATACACATACATCTATATAGAGACAAATATACTTTAATCTTGTACAAATGTACAACTACAATGTACATAGTACACTGTGAGCTCTTGTCAAGAATAGATTGGTTATGCTACAACTGAATGAGATAAATTCATGGTTCAGTAACATTTTTGGAACAGGCAAATATGCAGATTTATCAAAAGCACACTTTAGATTAGGGATTAATAAGAGTTATAGTTAAGTCTCTTCACCACCCAGAGGCTGCAGTTAGCCAGTAACTGCCTAACCACCTGCGGAGTCTGGTAATGGGGAGTCCAGCAGGCTGTGGCTCTGCAATCACCCTTCATCCTGTCCCCTTGGGCAGAGGTGCTGGGTGAAGCCACGCAGACCTAGACCATCCTCTACGTGGAAAATCTGCTTTAAGCACACAACAAATAGGGTTAGAACTGTCTGCAGATCATTTGTTTCAGAAACACATGTGAATGGCATCAGTTCCTCCCTACTTGTGGCTTCCACTAGTCCATTCCCTACATGCTGGGGTAACCACTTTCTTTCAATTATTTACAAGGGCTGGTCAATGAAATCATAGTCGAGTTCATGGTTCCATTACTTTCCGTGGTATTTTGATTGACTGCTGTATTTTAAGCCTATTGGTGAAGCAAAAGGTTACTTTGATTCAGTTTTAATTCAGGAGAAATGGACTGAAGTCAACAGAGCCCTTTTTCTTTGTGCTAAGTTTGATATTGTTGCTGCACCTATGTTAAAAGATGAAGGTACATCTCCTCCTCCCTCTCTTCAAGTGTGGCACATTTTGGAGTGAGAGGAGCATCTGCTCGCTGTAGCTTAGAAAGAGATTTCCCCTAGACACGTAACAGGCACTGTACTTGCGTGCTGACCTCAAACTCTAGCTTTGAGGCAACCCATGACTGACAGTTGAATTGAAAAGAACTAATATTTATTTTTCCGTCATCTTCCTCAACATGCCTGAAATTCACAGCCTGACAAAACTGCCAAACCCTTAATGACATTCCATTTATGAGGAAGCCTGTCTGCTGGACACTGTGAATGAACTCAAATTCAGTGTAATAAAACCCTACAGTAATAAAATATTAAATCGTCCCTTGAGTATTTAATCCATCTAAACTGCTGCAGGCTTTTACAAGGTATTTGTCACCTCACTACTTGCATAGAGGCAGCAGCCACCCTGACAGAAATAGAACCTGCCAGAAAACATGCTATCTTCATTTGCTGTTTAACGACAGGACCTCAAAGCATATAAGGAGGGCATTTGATTGCGCGGTTCACATTAAGCTGTTGGAAATACAACAGTGGCAAATTCCCAGGACAGCATTGATAGTTTTCATAAGGGTTAGCAGCAGGGTATCCAGTTAGGCTATTACTGCATGAAGCACAGGGGAACTCCTTTATTTACATGATTTACTGTGATGGAATAAAAGAGGAGGAGAAGGCATATTGTGGCAGTGATGGTCTAAAGACAGGCAAGACACAAGGTTTGCAGAAAGAGGTAATAGCTTTTATTGGACTACCTGATACTGTTAGAATCAAGCTCTCAGGCTCAGAAGCCTAAGAAGGATTGCTTTTGGAGTGCAGTAAAACATACCCTCGAACTAGCTTTCCAGTAACAAAGCAGAGCAGGTAACTAAACAAGTAATTCTCCAACTTTGAAGAACAGGCATTTCTCCTATCTTTCTCAGTCATAATTTGGGCTCCTGCCTGTCCAGCCTTGTCCCACTGACTTTTTGTCCTCTCTTAAACCCTGCCTACTGAGCATAGCTAACCACACTGTTAATTTCCAACTCCAAAACAAGCCCTAGCAGCAGGAGCTCTACCACCACTAGCCCCAACTTTGTGCACCCAGCGACACCCCCAAATCCAGCATTTCAGCCCACGGCAGGGTCATTCCCCCTACTCCCACATTTTCCCCCTTCACCCTCTACCCAAATCCAGAGTCCAGTATCAAACCTCTGTGCTCCTGGCCAGGATATTTCATTACTCCTCCATCCTTAGGACTGGGATTCACCTCTTCCCTGGGACATCCTGGCTGACTTTCCCCGGCTGGTAAGGAAGGGGCATCATAGCCCCCGCCCACTGGGCCTGCGTAGCTGGCAAAGTTCGTCTCCAGATTGACCTCGCTTCCCCTTCAGAGGAAGAGGAGAAGATGCAGAGGAGAAGGGAAACCCTGCCCAGCCACCCAGCTGTCCCTGCACTCACACAAAAGAACCTCTCCCTGGAAGTCACAAATCACTTTGGGTTTGTGCTGGCACAGAGACCAAAGCAGGAGTAATTTACAGGAAGCAATTAATTTTTGTCACTTGTCTCAGAACACCCTCTCCAGCACCACGAATCATAGCAGCTCCAAGGATGCACCGCTCTCACTGTAATTTTGGGGCTGATGTGTCTCTGCACAGTGACAGCCCACAGCCTGCAAGGGCACAAATGATTCACCAGTGTGGGCACACGGCTTCCCCTCAGGGACATTCCAGTGCTGTTCCAAATTGCAGCGTACTGTGTAGCCAGTCAAAATATGAACTTCTTGGTCCGTGATCAAGCAGTAGCTGCTTTCACACCAGATCTGAAACGTGCACAGAGCGCAACACTTCAGAAGAAGGAGGAATGTCTAATAACTATTTCTACCAACCATGCGTTGGGAGTTAAGGGGCTGTAAGTTAGGGAAGGGAAAGGAAAAAAGATAGAAAACAATGTGACATGCAAACTGACTTAAAAACAAGTATAAAATGGAGGAGGAAAAGGCCTCAGCAAATCTGATGCTTTTGTGTTGGAATAGGGCTCACATTGTGAGGTGGGAAATGGTATGTGAAGGATCATTAAGATGAGAGGATCTGTGTCTCTGCAGAAGACCATTGTCAATGAGGTGAAAGTGCCTGGAGCCCTGAAGGAGAACACCTCAGATCCTGATCACATTATTCTTTATTAATTAGACTGAAAATCTTAGGGACGTGAATGTGGATGAGGCTTAAATATTCCTTAGAAGTGCCTGGAAGGTGCATCCCATGGGGAAGGAAAGGAGAAACTTGTAGGAGTAATGTCAATACTCAAATGGATGAATAACTCCACAGAGAAGGTATTTTTTAGAAAAGAAGAACAGAAAATGTAACCAATCAGCAAAGAAAATACATCTAAGAGGTCAGAAAATGTAAGGGGTGAATGAGACTCAATAAAAGTCAATCCAAGATGAGCTTTTCAAAAAATAAAATAATAAAAGGTGCTACAAACATACAAATAAAACAGAAGAACAAGGGAAGGGGCATGCTAGACTGTGAGTACAGGTTTAAGAAGGGTAGTTAGCCTTCCTTCTCTGAATTTAAGTAATGACAGGGATATAGAAGAAGAGCACGACAGAATTACAATACTGTATCCAAGGTATACAAAACCTTTGAATATTTATGAGCATAAACTGAAGTAAGAGAGTAATTTCCACTGAAGGAAATTCAGCATGTTCAGTTCCAAATCTGGTAGCAAGGACTGTTAGCATAAGTGTCAAATCAGGAGTCATATTATGTGCCTGGAAAACAGCAAAACTAAGGGAATGAGCAGGGGTGTAGAAAACCATGTGCACAACTAGAAACCCATTAGGCAGAATCTAATAGTATAAGACGATTTAAAACCTATTATGAAGAACAGAATAAATACCTGGAACTGGAAAGCTAAATAAAATGCAGCATGGTCTTAGCAAAAATAGATTCAGATTTTGTTTGATAACATTTTCCAGAAAATAAAAGTTGAGAAAAATCTAATCCATTTGGACCTTATTAAAGCATCTGACACAGCAGTGGGAAATTAACAGACACTCTGAAGGGATGGAGGAGAGTAAAAATGGTGTAATGTGGATGCAGAGTCTGTGAGTAAGCAAAGCAACAAAAGGATATATTGGAAGGAGAGATATCATGTCCCTATTTCCAGACATCTATTTCGGCTGCTGTTGGAGCCAAAGATTTCTCTGGGGTCCCATCTTATTACCCTCAGGGATCTAGCAATAAAGCAGGAACTGCAGCAAGGAAATTTGCATTAGGCACCCAGCTGGTCAATGTACTGTCAATGATTCAGTCCCGCAGCGCAGTAAAGCTGGTGATCTTGAGGCCTGGAATAATAAAATGGCAATTCATTTAACGTATTCAAGGAAGGTATTCACTTGGTTTTGCGAATCGTTTGTCCCATGCTATGATAGCCTGCAATAAGTAGGTTCAGTGTGCTCAGCAGTGGTGAGGCTTCTTCTGGGATTCTTTGTCCAGCTTTGGGCATCAAACTTAAAGAGAGAGGTGGAGCAGTCAAAAACAGCCAGAGGAGGTAAACAAGTATGGGGAGAAATTTAACGAGCATGCCAGTGAGGAAAGGATTAGCGATGATTAAGCTAAGCAAGAAAGGTTCAAGAGGTCAGATGGTAACAGTCCTGAAATATGGAAAAGGCTGCCTGCTTTAAAGCAAAGCAGTAGTCTGTTTTCTCTGCCTGCTGCTGATGGGACAAGAAATAATCGGGCAGCCTTAGCCTGCAGTGGAGAGATATAGTTTAAGCTTCATGAAAACATTTTTTAATGAAAATTCTATTTAAGTACTGGGATAGATTGATAAGGACACTGCAGAGTAGCCACCTCTGGAAGTTTTTATTGTACAAACGTCTCTCAGGAATAATTCTGGCGTATTTATTCATTGAGAAGAGCAATGGAGTAGTTAACGGATATCACCTTTTGAAGACTGAACTCCACTCATACTGTCTTCTACTCTCTTTGTCCTCTTTGGCCCTACATGGACCAACCCCCACTAGTGAAAGGAACTGGTGGTGTTGATTAGACTTTTGATGGTACCTAGATAAACTAGTTGGCATCAGCCTTCTAATTTGTCAAGCAACACTTATTTAGGACCACCAATGGCCTACATCCCTTAGGTGTCGGTTCCTTGCTGAGACTTTGCAGGACAGTATTGTGGCCACCAGCTCCATGGGGCAGTGGGATGAGTGAGGAGGCAGCATGGTTAGCAAGTGGCCAGCTTGCCTTCCTGCCTAGGCATTGATCCATGGTAGAGCTGCAGACAAAGTCGAAGACTCAGGCTCTGCTAGGGCACTGTCTTGCCCACACAAAACAGGTCCTGAAACTGAAGTTCTGGTGCCACCCATGTGTTTACCACTTCACTGTCTAGCTCTAATGGGAGTAGTGCCCAGTAATGCAGGTGGCAGCTCTACCCTCTAGACCTCCACAACATTTACAGCAGCAGTGGGAGAATTTCAGAAGGGGTTCATTATAAATGAAAGTACAGTTGCTCGGTCACGGACTGGTGATTGAAATTTTGAACCTTAGCTCACCTGAGTTAAATGAGCATTACTCTCCTCTGACCTGCAAGTTGCACATTCATTCACACAGCACAGAGGGCACCAGGTGGACCTGGAAAGGCTCCACATCCATTTTACATTGCAGGAATGCGTGCAAGTGCCCAAAGTGCAGGGCAAAGGGGAACAAGCTAGACACTCTTGGTTTCATTTATGGAGGCAATGCTGCTTATTTACCAAACAATTTTTCTTGTCTGTAAGCACGAAAATGAGTTCTAAATTACAGGATACAATATTTGAAAGTTCATTGCTTCAGGCAGTTGTTTCGTGCTTGGATATGTGCCCTTAGACGAGACCCTCTGCTCAGATTACTCGGGGTTTATTTAATGCACAAACCTGAGGGAGGCCAGCTCTGTCTAAGTCAAATCTTTCATTTCAGTCCTCTTGAAGATATGGTAGAAGGGTGAGATGATACAATTTAAAGGAAATGGCTGGACCTGCATGTGGGGTACTTCAGGGGGAATATGTATATGTTACAACAAGGTGAACCTTTTGCAGGATATATAGGATCTCTAAGGGAGATTTTCAAAAACTTCAGCGTCCCACCCACAGTCCATTGAACTTGTGTTCCTATTAGTCCTGTGGATAGTTCTGAATGTCTTCTTACAGTCTTCTTGTATCTTCTTTTGTTTGTACAACTAGATCAGCGTGTGCTTTATCAGGAACAAATAATACTATCCAATGCAGTAGCAGTGTTTGATGTACACAGGGCTTTTACAGAGACATCATGCTTATCTGACTTTTCATTGAGGCTTACCTCAGACCTATAGATGAATATCATGTGAGTCACTCTGTGTTGTGACAGCAGAGGTAACTACAGTGCACCAATAGTATACATGCAGTTTTCTGAGTGAGATCCTGTACCTGCCTTGAGAGGGATGAACTAGGCAGGTGACTTTATAATAGACATTGCCATAAACCCTGGTGTTCCAGTTGTGAATTCTGTGTAGGATATTCACAAAGTGCCACTAACGACAGGTTTTCTCTTCCACTTTCTTCACCCCAAAAGAGAGACCAGACTGGCATATAAACATCAATGAAGGAATACAAAGGAAATACAGCCACACACTACTATATTACAGAAAGGTCATGCACATTACACATGTACATATGTAGAAATAATTTGCTTGAAAACAAAGAGGAAAAATAAAATTACATAATCAAGCGCATCTTACTGTGTATCTTATAAGCACTGTGAAGAGAGTTCTAGAGCAGATTTTGATGTCTTGTAGCTTGTTCAGAATTGCAGCTTATGAAGTGAAGAATTTGCTTCCAAACTTTCAAATAGTAATAGCCCAGGGAATTTACTAGAGAACTACAGATCATGTAATAAACTTTCTGTAAAATATTTCAAACAGTCAATCAAACTCTAGAACAAGAATGTTGTTCTCCATTAAACATCACAAATTGAATTCTATTCCCAGTTCTGTCAAAGGCAAAATTCGATTAATTTCTGTGGGTCTGGAGTTACACCTTATTCATTAGTTACAAAATTCTGTTAAAATAATACTACTATTGTTTACTTTGGGTAATTTATTGAATTAATTTGTATGGAACTGTGTATTTCTCAGTAGAATTGGTTTCTTTACTTTGTTGCATCTCATAGGTACATGATCTTATTAAAAATATTGTTTAGCTTGTTTTAATGTGAGAAAATACTATCATTTTTTATGTTCTTTATGCCTATAAACTCTGCTGGTGTGAGTGGGTCTCAGCAAAAATATCAGCCTGATTGTACAAAAGACCCTTATTTAAAAATACATCTATCACAGAGTCCTGCGGCAGGAGACCACGAAAGTGCTTGGGATCTGTGCAATATTGCAAAACGTTGTAAACGGTGAGGAACTTGCAGGGGAATACTGCTGCTTCTAGAAAGAAGGATGTGAATGAGTTTGACCTATATGGATTACCAAAGAAACATTCACTTTCACCAAAAAACTGATATTTAAGATGAACATAGAGCTATGTTTATTATCTGAAATAAGGGATATTTTTCATATATTTCAGCTTACCTTCCTCTGCTGAATAAATTCTTTGTGCAACCTTCCATTAAGCCTACAGGAAATCAATCCCTTAGTGAATGTTTTTCTTTTAAACCATTATTATCTTGTCCTTATTCACTGTTATCCTCTCCTTCCCAGGCAGGAAAAAAAAACCAAACAAACAGCTGGTTACCTCCCCTCTTCTTTTCCATAGACCAGAATTTCATATCACAGCCCTTTTTTACTGTTTTACACAGAAAACGCAACCCAAAGCAGAGCCACACAACCCAAAAGCTATTCCAAGTTACTATTAAAACGATATCAAGCATTCACCTCTCCACGCATTAAAAATGTCCGTGCTGCAGCATTAGCCACAGCAGAGCTCGCCAGGGGTATCTGCAGCTCCAAAACACAGTCCCAACAGCAGCAGTTACAGGGCAGAAAGCAAAAGCGGCTTGCTGGCTGCCCTTTTGTGCAGAAGCTGAAATCCAGACAGGCAGGCTGAATGCTTCAAAAACAGGAAAAGGCAGGAGGTATCTAGACATACTGACTTATGGAATATGAGCTTTCAGTCTTCCTGTGGAGATTCTGGCTGTGAGCGGGGTTGTGGGCTGGCACGGAGTATCCGTAGCTGCTGGTTTTCTCACAACAGCGGCAAAAGCAACAGAATATGGCTCCGGCAACAACGAGGCAGAAGGCAGCAACCCAGCCCAGGTAGAGGGCCTCTCCAAGCTCCCTTTTCTGTGCAAAGTTGACCACAGGGTTGTAGAAGTCACTGATGATGGTGTTGGCAACCCAGCAGACTGGAATGAGCTCGATGGCACCTGAGAGGATGAAGAGGAGCCCAGCCGTCAGAATAATATAGCCCTTGGCTTGCCAGCTGCTCTGCGCGCACCGCGTGCACTTCATCCCAGTGATGGCAACCATGAAAGCGAGGAACGAGAGCGCCGACCCAGCACACATCAGGCCTCTGGACACCTGCAGGTCCGGCGAGAGGGCCAGCACAGAGTCATAGACCTTACACTGTGTCCTGATATTGGCTTGCCTGATGCAGTGCATCCACAGGCCTTCCCAAATGGTCTCAAATACGATGATGTTGTTCTCGATGAAGGCAGACACCCTCCACTGAGGCATGCCCGTGACAGCGAACGTCCCGATCATGCCAATGCCTCCAACAAGCAGCCCAGCAATCTGCAAGGCACCTCCAACCATGCTGCCTTTGCAAGGTGAGCACAGCTCAGCAGGTTCCGTGAGCGAGGCACACGCTGCTGGCAAAAAATGAGCAACTTTTTCCCAAAGTAGTTGCCCCTTGTGCAAAGAAAGTTTCAGAGTCAGTCTGCACAACTTTAAATCAGCTTAAATCTGGCACGCTCTACCTGGGACTTGGCTGCGCCTTCATCGCGTTTATAATTCCCCTGCCGCCACTGGCTCAAAGAGGCAAACTGAGCAATCAAGTGGAACAACTTTCCAAAGCGAGAGAAAGGACAGGGTGTGTGTAACCCAGCAAGAGCCACTTAGGATAAATGTACCTTCTGAGAAAAGTGCTTTGCACTGAAGTGGCTTATTTTAAAAAAAAAAAGGAAACAAAAAGAAAGCCCTACCCTTAGCTTTAGTTATTGTCTGCAGGTTTGTCTGTACTGAGGAAGCGGACTGGTCTTGGTAGGGAGACCTACGTGTGCACTGGCGCAGTTACTGAAGCTGTTGCACTGAACAAGCAAGCATATTCTGTCTCGGCTCAGTGGCAAACTGCCAGGGGGAAAGCAGAGCCCCGCTCCCCACCACAGGGCCTCTGCCCCAAAAATGCTTTTGTTCTGACCCTGCAAGGGAAGTGTTGCAGTGACAGGGTCAAGAAACAAAGCAAATCAAAATGATAAAATAACTCTGAACCTGAAACAGTTCTGCAGAGGATAATAAAAGCTGCAAAAGACCATTTAAGAGGTAGCAAGGAAAAATATGAGACCTCAGTCTTGCTAATACCTGTACACATATACAGCTTTACACATTTCTGGTGCTCTACCAAGTGTTACAGGAGAAGGCCGGCTTCTGGAGATATCCACACGCTTAAATGATATGCACAGTCAGGTCTACAGAATGGGGGTTTAAGCTATGTAGCAAATTGTTGTCCTGTGCAAAAGCAAACACGGCAATTACCCTATGATGGACTCTAAGGCAATGGAAAGCATTGGCTCTCCAAGTGAAGACCTATTAGAGCTATCCATATATAAACATATACTTAAGCAAAACATCATTTTAATTATAAAAAAGTTAAACATAATAATTACGGAGAGCAGGTGAACTGTTCATTTGAGAGTTCTTGTGTAATGTGACCAGCAGACAATCCTGGAAAACATCAAGTGAAGAAATTTGGAAAAGTCAGAGCAACAGAAACCTCAGCTAAAATCTAGGAAAAAAAACAGTCATGTAACAGTGGATTCTTTGAACAAATTCATATGGCTACGAATTACATGCATGAAATATTCAGCCCGACCTCTGCATGTACCTTAACATGGAAAATAAAAAATTAGGCATAAACTAGGATGCTGTGTTATAAAGTCGTACTCCATATGTTAAGACAAGAATTAATTTGTTACACTGTAAAAGATCAATTTAGGATATAATTAGGTAGATGTTGAAATGCTAGTCTCCTGCTATTCATTTGAACTCTCATGCCTCTATTTCTTTTCTTGCCATTTATATATCTTCTAAAACAGAAAGTAAATGCAAAAAAATAGAGCACTGCAGTGCTAAATATGCCAGCTTGTTGGCATATAAAAGATAGAGAAAAGATAGAAGTCCCACTTACATGTAATATTTTATGCTCCCTAAGTGTGTTTCTGTGTATGCGCGCATAAAACTGTGTTTAGGAGGCACAGGAAAGTCAGAAGCACTCTACAAATCTTTTCATGTTCAGTTTGGCTTTCACGTCCACCTGCTTTTCCAACCTCTGCAGCAGGTTGCTGCTTACAAAGACAAGCTGAAAGGATGAAGACCGGTAACCTCTTCTTCTGTTTCTGGTCCCTTGAGCCCTAATTTGTGGCCAGGTAACTTTCCATTATGCCGTTTTGGTCATATCTCTGAAATCAAACCTGCTGTCTGCGTGCCTCCCCTAATCCAAAGGCACCAAGTGCCTTGCACTGAAGAGTGCAGTTAGTCTGAGGGCAACTCCAAAAGCATTTCAGGGGAAGAGAAGCTGAGAAGGAATCTGTTTTTTTCAGGTTTGCTCCTGCTGCTGTGGTGCTCAGCGGCAGCTGACCCCACTGCAACTGCACTGCCTGCCCTGCATTTCTCCTGCCACACATTTGTGTTGGCAGCTTTGGCTCCTGCTTGCCATCAGTCAGGCTCCCCTGGCAGTTCGAGCCCCTTTTGCCATGCCTGCAAGCAAGGCAGTGGAGGGGCCCTGTAGCCTCCTGCGTTAGGGACCGTGACTGCTGTGTGAGCTGAAGGCCCACGTAACTGGGAGAACCACGTGATTTCTGTGTAACTGAAATCACAATTTGCTGCTTTGCGTGCTGGAAACTAGTCCTGTAATAAAGACCTATAAGCAGTGGGGGTCTGGCTACAAGAATTTGGGAAAACCGAGTGGGGAAAATTTCTTGGATGACCAGATTCATAGAATCACAGAACAATCCAAGTTAGAAGAGCCTCTGGACGTCATCTAATCAAACCCATGCTTGAAGCTGTGCCCTTCAAGGTCACAAGGCTAAAAACCCAATCAAGGTCCATTTCAGTCATCAAAAATGTCCCGAAGACTTCTTGGGGCAAAAGGGTGGTTAAATCCTGTTCCCCTAAGGGTGACACAAGGAGGATATTGAGGAGAGGCTATAAATGCACAGTATTTCTCTGTTAAAATGGATTTGGCATATTAAATATATAATAATATAATTACCATTGCATAGTTTTGCAGCCCCATGCTTGCCACTCAAACAGCAAAGAAAAAGCTACCAGCCTATAGCAGAACAAATAAACAAGCACTTTAATAACATATCAGTAAGTAAACACAAATGTGATATAAGCAGCAGGACTGATTTTTTGTAGAGACTACTGAAGTTCTAATTTACAGGACATGGAAAATAATTAGCTGAGCAAATATAATATAACCACATTATTGATTAATTTACAAAAACATTAAAGCTCCCATATAAATGCACGGTAAGATTGTGTCTGCATCAAGGATTCAGTATTCACACATCCTTAGAAGAATTAAATTTTAGTGCCTTATCTTGCTTAAAACCATTTTCAGAAGGAAATGTAGGGAAATCTTATTTAGCATTATGGATTGCATCTTCTTGTTTACAATTAAAACACAGGAAGGGGGCAAGTCAAGAATATCATTATTCATTCTTCTCTGTACTCACACATGCCATTTCATTAAGAGGAAATATCAGGAATACCTATGACTAGCTAATCGTGTTTCACTGTTGGTCACAGGATTCTATTATTCTGTTGTAAAACAAACATGCGCACACATGATTTAACCATTTTTCTTTTCTTTTCTTTTCTTTTCTTTTCTTTTCTTTTCTTTTCTTTTCTTTTCTTTTCTTTTCTTTTCTTTTCTTTTCTTTTCTTTTCTTTTCTTTTCTTTTCTTTTCCTTTCTTTTCTTTTCTT
>Ga0065711_1004195_pt1 | contig 30428 bp, 19 predicted proteins | sample Hoacrofraction12_FD_59098 | JGI IMG/M metagenome (GOLD analysis project Ga0065711, IMG submission 59098) | Hoatzin crop microbial communities from Cojedes, Venezuela - Epithelial fraction 12 v2 (version 2) | ecosystem: Host-associated > Birds > Digestive system > Esophagus > Crop | place...
TTACTCTTTTCAGGAGAAAAAAACCCATAAAGTCTCTGTTTTAACATTTTGTTCAAAATAAACCACATCTTTTTTGTGGATTTTTTTTTTTTCCAAATAAACCATGGATTTTTCTTATCTTTCCCTTTACTCCTCAACATCCAAACAAATGCAATCAGTTATTCATGCAAGTCCTAATAACCAATCCAGCTGATGAAAGCTAAAGCTTTCCTCTGAGATGGGGGAGATGGTGAGAACCCAACAGTGAGGCGTACTCTATAATTTTGATTCTAAGCTTTACCCCTGTCCAGCTCTGGCCGCAATGACGATAATCCTCTCAGAAACTGCTGGTGCCTGCCCAGTAATGAAAGGAGGAAAGTAGAAAACCGTACAGTCTTCTTCCCCAGATCAGATAAATTACTGCGATTGTAAATAATCTTCTAATGTACAAACAGATCCTTGGAAATATGACTGTCATGAACCAAGAAAGGGGTGAGTTCAGATTCAGCCAAGAGGACAAACCAGACAAACTTTGGCAGCAGGAGGATCAGACTGAGTAACTCGCACTCATGCTAAACTGCACATGAGGAGAGAGGGCTGGAGTTCAGCAGAGAACTACATCACATAGGCCCTGGCTTGGTGGGAAATACATGATGGGATGCAATGAAAAGCTGCACCCAGTCCAAACCAGACATCACATTACACGCATAAATTTATTACACATAATAAATTCCTTCTTCACTTCAGGATGAAGCCATGTTTCTATCAGAACCTCATATTTTTTAGCTGGGAGCAGATAGGATGTACTGAAATGTTATGGCTTCTAACTGCTTCATGTCAAAGAGCTCAGAGTTAAGTGGTTGATAAGAAACAGCCATTGATAAGGTGAAATAACTCTGTAAGGGCTGGGGGAGACAGATTCTTGGCAGAAGTGGCCAACTCAGTATTGGGGTCTTTCTGACAGTGTTTTCCTTCCTTTGTAAAATAAGTCGTATGTGGATTCAGGTAAAAAGGGATGATGGGGTGCAACCAGTTGTCAGGACCTGCCAGAAGGAAGGGTAAGATATACAAATATGTGGGTGTTGGCATGACATGGTTCTACCCTAGTTTTCTTCACATCACATATTCACATTGATGTACTTTAAAAGTCAATACCCAACTCCCAGCCACACCTCTCAGTTTCTAAGCAATTTTGTGTAACTTACTGAAAAAGTGGAGAAGTGTCCAGAGCTACTGACGTGATTGCAGTGCTCGCTCACATGACGTCTTGGCTAGAGACCCCACTTTGAATCTGTTCTCTTGGTTTGGAGCCAATATTAAGTGATAGGACTCCTATTTGCCACCAGGATATCTAACTATCAAGGTATTGAAGTTTTGAGTTGACGTAATTGTCTTAATGTTTGGACAAAGAAGTGTGCTTTAGAGTGTCTTGGTTCCCCAACAAACACACCAACACTCATGCTTACAAGTTAGATGTTGTCTTCCTTTCTTTCCCTCCCTCTGTGCCAGCCAATGTGCAATAATTATGTAGAGTTGCTCTGCAAACCGAGAGCGGGAGTGATGTTGGCTGGTTTCAGTATGTCAGGTTAGTTCCTGTAGGCTTAGGCTGTGTGTGATAAGGGTTCAAGGCTTTGATCTCAACTGGGCAGGATGGAGATATTTCCAACGGGAGAGATTCAAGTGGTAGTGTGATGGGGCAGGGGTGGACTCTAGGAGAAGGTTCGTCACTGAGCACTGTAAATGGGCACCTGATGCCATATGTACAAAACTCTTTCCTTCTCTGGTCGTGTCTGCAAAGCCAATCTAGCTCTGAGAATACCTCGACATGAGAAACAGCTACTTGGAGATGACATTTCAACTTAGCTTTGTTCATAGAATCATAGAAGCATAGAATGCTTTGGGTTGGAAGGGACCTTTAGAGATCATCTAGCCCAACACCCCTGCACTGAGCAGGGACATCTTCCACTAGATCAGGTTGCTCAGACTCTTGTCCAGCCTGGCCTAGAATGCTTCCAGGAATGGGGCCTCCACTACCTCTCTGGGCAACTCGTTACAGTGTTTCACCACCCTCAGTGTAAAAAATTTCTTCCTTCTATCTAGTCTAAATCAACCCTCCCCTAGTTTAAAGCCATTGCTCCTTGTCCTGTCACAACAAGCCCTGATGAAAATATTTTCCCCATCTTTCCTATATGCCCCCACCAGGTACTGAAAGGCTGCTCTAATGTTTCCCCATAGCCTTCTCTTCTCCAGACTCAACAGCCCCAACTCTCTCAGCCTGTCCTCATAGGAGAGGTGCTCCAGCCCTCAGATCATCTTTGTGGCCCTCCTTTTGACCCGCTCCAACAGCTCCGTGTCCTTCTTGTGCTGGGGGCTCCAAAGCTGGACACAGGAATCCAGGTGGGGTCTCACCAGAGTAGAGTAGAGGGGTAGAATCCCTCCCTCCACCTGCTGGACACACTGCTGGGGATGCAGCCCAGGATACAGTTGGCCTGCTGGGCTGTGAGCGCACATTGGTGGCTCATGTCAAGTTTTTCATCCACCAGTACCCCCAAGTCCTTCTCAGCAGGGCTGCTCTCCATTCCCTCATCCCCCAGCTTGTATAGATAGATCTCCTCTGACCCAGATGCAGGACCTTGCACTTGGCCTTGTTGAAACTCATGAGGTTCACACAGGCTCAGCTTTCCAACTTGTCTGGGTCCCTCTGGATGGCACCCTGTCCTTCTGGTATGTTAACTACACCACTCAGCTTGGTGTCATCTGCAAACTTACTGAGAGTGCACTCAATCTCTCTGTCTAGGTCACTGGGGAAAATGTTAAACAGTACTGGACCCCGTACAGACCTCTGAGGGACACCACTTGTCACCAGCATCCACTTGGACATCGAGCCATTGACCACTACCCTATGGATGAGACCTTCCAACCATTCCCTTAGCCGCCGAACAGTCCACCCATCAAACCCATATTTGTCCAATTTAGAGAGAAGGATGTTGTGAGGGACTGTGTCAAGGGCTTTTCAGAAGTCCAGATAGATCATATCTGTAGCTCTTCCCTTGTCCACTCATCTAGTCATGCCATCATAGAAAGCCACTAGGTTCGTCAGGCAGGTCTTGCCCTTGGTGAAGCCATGCTGGTTGTCTGAAATCACCTCCCTGTCCTCCATGTGCTTTAGCATAGCTTCTAGGAGTATCTGTTCCATGATCCTCCCAGGCACAGAGGTGAGGCTGACAGGTTGGTAGTTCCCAGGGTCCTCCTTCCTACCCTTTTTTTTAAAAATGGGCACAATATTTCTCTTCTTCCAATCACCAGGGACTTCACCCGACTGCCATGACCTTTCACGTATCATGGAGTATGACTTGGCAACTACATCAGCCAATTTCTTCAGGAATTGGCAGGTCCCATAGACTTCTGTACATTCAGGTTCCTCAGGTGGTCCCGAACCTGGTCTTCCCTTATAGTGGGAGGGACTTTGCCCCTCTGGTCCCCATCTTACAGTCCATCAACTGGGGAGGGGTGAGGAGAGAGGTTGCCTGTGAAGACTGAGGCAAAAAATTTGTTGAGTACCTCAGCCTTCTCCTCATCTGTTGATATAAGGTTGCCATTCTTGTTCACCAGGCATGTACACTTGCTTTAACCTTCCTTTTCTGGTTGACATACCTGTGTAAGCCCTTCTTGTTATTCTTTGCATCCCTTGCCAAGTTCAGCTCCAGCCATGCCTTGGCCCTCCTGACCTCATCCCTACACAACCAGGCAGCATCCCTATACTCTTCCCAGGATACCTGCCCCTGCTTCCACTGCCTGTGCAGTCCCCTCTTGTACTTTAATTTGGCCAGCAGGTCTCGACGCAGCCATACCGGTCTCTTCCCTTATTTGCTTGATTTGTTACGCCTGGGGAAGTTCATAAGATACATATCTTACACCTGGGATTTGTTCACATGATCCAACAAGAAGTTAAATGCATAGGTAGCTATACCAGTAGGAATAATTCCTCTCATAGAACCATTAAGGTTGGAAAAGACCTCTAAGATCACCAAGTCCAACTGTCAACCCAACACCACCATGCCTGCTAAACTATATCCTGAAGTGCCACATCTACACAACTTTTTAACACCTCCAGGGATGGTGACTCCACAACTCCCCTGCGCAGCCTGGTCCAATGCCTGACCACTCTTTCAGTAAAGAAACTTTTCCAAATATCCAATCTAAACCTCCCCTGACACAACTTGAGGCCATTGTCTCTCGTCCTATGGCTAGTTACTTGGGAGAAGAGACCAACACCCACCTCACTATAACCTCCTTTCAGGTAGTTGTAGAAAGCCATAGGGTCACCGCTCAACCTCCTCTTCTCCAGACTAAACAGCCCCAGTTCCCTCAGCCGCTCCTCATCAGACTTGTTCTGCAGACCTCTCACAAGCCTCGCTGTCTTTCTCTGGAGACGCTCCAGCCCCTCAATGTCCTTCTTGTAGTGAGGGGCCCAAAACCGAACACAGCACTCGAGGTGCGGCCTCACCAGTGCCGAGTACAGGGGCACAATCACTGTCCTGCTCCTGCTGGCCACACTATTCCTGATCCAAGCCAGGATGCTGCTGGCCTTCTTGGCCGCCTGAGCACACTGCTGGCTCCTGTTCAGCCAGCTGTCGACCAACACTCCAAGGTCCTTTTCCACTGGACAGCTTTCCAGCCACTCCTCCCCAAGCATGTAGCATTGCATGGGGCTGTTGTGACCAAAGTGCAGGACCCGGCATTTGGCCTTGTTGAACCTCATACAGTTGGCCTCGGCACATTGATCCAGTCTGTCCAGATCCCTCTGCAGAGCCTTCCCACCCTCAAGTAGATCAACACTCCTGACGAACTTGGTATCATCTGCAAACTTACTGAGGGAACACTCAATCCCCTCATCCAGATCATTGATAAAGATGTTAAACAAGACTGGACCCAAACCTGTGCCCTGGGGAGCACCGCTTGTGACTGGCCACTGACTGGATTCAACTCCATTCACTACCACTCTCTGCTCCGGCCATTGAGCCAGTTCTTTATCCAGCGAAGGATAGCTCTGTGAGCATGAGTCAGCATTGGAAGAGGTTTTTAAAGTTTTCAAAGTGTATGGTATTACAGCAGCGATGCAGTGCATAGACTCTTTGTGCCACACTCATTTGTGATCCAGAATCCTTCTGAACTTGTCTGAGGGCAGCTGGACTCTTTCTGTGGATTGCATTGAGTCACAGTTCAAACTTTATATCCCCAGTGGAGAGAGTGAATGCAGCTGGTTGCTTGTGGAGTGAAGATAATTTAACTGCTAAAATTGATTCACTATAAGGGAAATTTCTTCAATGTCATGGCAATCACAAAAGTCCTCATCCTGGCATTTTGCCATGGATACCACAGGTGATCAAGGGAAAATGGTGCCATTGGTCATTTTTAATCATGGCTCTTTCTTATAGAGAATGCTGTTTTTACAGTCACAAAAAGCCACTTCACCACTGAGCTTACACAAAGAAGCTCTAAAAGTCAAGCTTAAAAATTTTGAGATACACGTGATTGTATGTTCTATCAAACTGAGAATAATGGTGCGGGTCTAACAAAAGTAATGTTATGCTCATTGTAAACCAGGAAGGATGGCTCTTGCACAGTGGACACACAACAGGGACTGAAGATGTTTCAGCTGATTTTTTTGCCTTAGACTTCTTAGGTGACCTTCATCAAAACCACTTACACTAATTAATTTCTGGGCAGTGATTGCAGTTCCTCATATGGAAGATGTTTTTTGGCAATATGTGAGTATCATCACCTCTATAGATACAGAATAAATGTAATTGGCTGATCTTCCCTTTCCCCAACTTTTGTAACCTTTTTTTCTGATTTCTGGTTTAATCCAAAGAGGGATCCAGTGAAAGTCAGTATGCAACAGTTTTGCTTCTCAGAATGGCCCAGAGCATCAGGGCCTTTGTTTTTAAATTAAAATGGTTAATCCACACAAAAAGGAGGGACGCATATAGCAAAGACTTGTCATCCCTAGTTGCAGATTTGGCCTTTATCAGTAGTAGTCTGAACACTGGGTGTAAATCAGCTTAAAAAGGGGATGAGCTGTGGAACTGGTCCTATAAACAGGGAAAAGCTCACTGACCTCTCACCGTGATCTATTTTCACTGCCTAATATTCATGTGCATTAAATAATGTCTTTTATATGAGTAATTACTGTTCACTTGTAGTTGCCTGCTAGGCATTTCTCCAGCACCGAGGAAGGCTTGTGTTTCATTCTGAGCAATAAAGACCTGAAAAGACAGCGCTACTGAATGGGGCACACAGCAAGAATGAAACCCAGATATGATGCAGGGGCAGATGCAGCACCCTTGGGAAATCTGCATCTGCACCTTTCTTGGTGGCAGGGGAAGCTGCAAAGCTAAGGCCACCATAGGAGGCTCAGGAGGCATCTGGTCACCTGGCAGGGTGGGAAGGCTGCCAGGGATGAGCGCTCAGTCCCCATGGGCTGAGCATTACTGCTGTGTCTGCTGCTCCAGAGACCAGTGCACAAGGTGCCAGCGCTTGTCATGTACAGTGTGTGGAGGAGACAGAGACAGACCTGGGCTTTGCAGTACCACCAGCTCCATGCAGAGGCAGTGGCAATGGAAAGGAAGAGTGTTAAGTCTCATTAGCCCTGTGCCTGAAAGAAGCGTTAATTTAAAAGTCTTGCCAATGATTTGGAATCAACTTGTGGAGATTTGGAGGCTTTGCAAAATCCGTCTTCAAACACCAGCCGACTTCTTTCCATAGAAAGAGCTACTTTCACCCCAGAGTATGTGAAGGGATTTAAGTAGACAAATTTTAAGTAGACAAATTTGTACGCCACAGTGAAATGATCTAATGAACTCTGTACTTCCAAACATCAAGGCATTCCTTTTGAGGGGGATAAGCAACACATTCGGAGGACTAACTTACCATGTGTCGCAAAGGGCGAACTAAAGTAGTAACCAAGAAGCTGGATGCCTAACCCCAGACTGAGCAAGTCACTAATTACTCACTACTGTAACTATTGCTATAGTCAGACCTGTTGTGTTTGTATATGCATGTACATTGACACTGTGCTGGTGTGCTTTCCGAAGTACTGAGGTGGATGTGTTGAGGGTCTAGTTGTAAGAGCTGAGTGCAGGCTGTTCTCATGATGCTCAGATTATGAATTTACACCACCAGTGCTGTGGAATCATCTGGTTGTAACAAGCTCAAGTCAAACCACTGCACTGAACTGGAAACTACACTGTAAGATGCCTTTGGTCATGACATATGCCATATATTGCAAAGAGCACTGGATTGCATCTCCCTTGTGCACCTCGTGTGAAGCATTGTGTTTTCTTGCAGCAGTGTAGGATTTCTGCGGGTGAAATGGACCCATCGCATCTGCTTTCAAAAAGCTGCTCACAGGTGCTCCTACCACATGGCCTGGATGACTGGCTGTCTGAGTGGGTTCAGTCCTGAAGGGAATGAGAACACGCTTATTTTTCACATGTTTTGGGGTTTACCTATGCTTGGAGGGTGGTTGCGAACTGTTGCAGTTTGTGAAGTAAAAGACAGACCTTAGCTTTTGTTTGCCTGTCCAGGGTACCAGGGGGATTCTCATGGGGATGAATCTGAATTCTACGGTGTGGTGAGACAGTTCGAGGACATTCCAGAATCCAACCCTACTCTAGTAACAGTCAATACGTATATATGTGCGTGCATGAGTGTATGTACCTACAAACACAGGAACCACTTAACATCTCTTGATCAGGGCAAAAGAACTATAACATTTTTGTAATTGCATGATTATTACCTCTATGCATGAGTCTTACCTCCAACAGAGGTTGCACCCAGCCACCCAGCTTATGCAGTGTGTTGCCTTCATTGTGGTGGTTTTGGGGATCACTCACGCTGGAGCTGGTACTGATTCTTCTACTGGCACGGATGTTCTCAAAGTCAGTCTCCCATTCTGGGAGGGATGTGGTCTATCAGGTCTAACCTTACAAAGAATGAGACCATTGTGCCTAACTCTAGACAACCACCTCACAAGCTCACTGCCTCCTTCTTAGCCTTTCTTTCTCTGCTGCCTCTGTCTGTGTCTTCTTCAGGTCTGAGAAAAAGAAATTGAAATATCAGGTGAAACATCTTAGACACAATCTCTTCACGATGGTTTTATTGCTTGTTTTCAGCAGTGTCAACCACAGAGAAGAACCTCCTCTGAAGCAAGGAGATGAACCAAATACAAAGGAAAAAAATAGTCATTTCATTGCTTATGTACAGTCAGAATGAAATAAATAACACCGGGTAAAAGGCCATGAAACAAGGCAGAGATTTCACCTGTGCTGAGGAAGCAGGCCTGTTCTCACTGGCATGAAGAATACATCATGAGTACCGAGGTACACAGAATTCCACGGAGACAGTGATTCTCTGTTCACAGCTAATTTTCATCACTCTTTGCTGTCAAAGCCTGTTTACAGGAGGGCAGAGCAGAGTTGCTTGCAGTTTGGGTGAGAAGAGTCATTTGGCACCAGATGCTGAACAACAGCGTGAGGTGTTTGAAACAGAGTCTTAAAAATGCACTTTTCAATTCAAAAGTGCCTTTTTGAACTTCAATTACCATCCTTAGAGTATCAAAAATGTGCTGGGTATTTTTTAATTTTTTTAAATGTGCTATTCAGATTTCCTCTATGTACAAGTATCCACAAAACTGGGGTATAAAACACTAGTGCTCTGCTGATGCCAATTTGCGTATCCTAAATACCTGGCCCTCAGAACCCAGATGAGCATTATTTCCCTTACAGACCTGTTAATGTAGGTCCCAGTCCCGAGGTTTGTCTTCTTCCACGGGATTTCACAGTATGCTAGAAATAACCAGGGTTTCAAACCAAGAGGTCTTCACTATATAGCGCAACTGCATGGAAGCAAATGAGGGGTTGGGACACTCAGACAGCAGGAGGTGGAAGAGATGGTTCGTGGACCCAGGGAACTCCTAATTCCTAAAAGCCATAGTTAGTTTACAACTGCACAGATCTGCAGGGAAAATAATAGGATCAGTCATTGCAGTTATACCTCATCTGACTGGCATGTAAATACTGGGTTTGGAGATGGGGTGGAAAGTTGACTGACTGAAAGAAAATGGATTGAAATCCTTGCTGGGTTTTTTTTTGGGACATCTGACTGTAAGCACCAGTCTGGGACTTAATTCTTTTTCCCTGTTGCACCAGTTTAGTACCAGAATGATAGCAGCAGAGTCATTCCAGATTGATAGGGGAATATGTGAGGCCAAGAGCTTGGCCTACTGCTCTTTGAGGGTCACGTACAATCAAGAAGCATTACGGTCCTTGCCACTATAAGCATCAGTATGCAGAAAGTGCAAAGCTGCGTTGTAAGTCAGGGAGCTCAGGACTGCAGTCCTAGTCTCCACGAGTTTGGCACATTCATTGGTGCAGAGGTGCCTTGGGAGGAGGCACAGGGCTGTGCCTGGGCTGTGTCGACACCCCAGTCAAGGTCCTTCCTGCAGCTAAATGCCCTACCTGAAAGCAGAGAGGCTGGGACACAGCAGGGAGGAAGCATGTTTTACATGGGCTTTGGTGTTAAACCTGGAGAAGAAATGTTGCTTCTCAGGCTCCTTGTTTTTGATACCACATGGACTTCCAGAGGCCATCAGTCAAACCAGGTGAGCTTGTGCGGACAGAATAAAATGAACTTCACAAAGACACATATTGGCATTTCCAAGTTTGAGAGATCCCTTCTTAGTCTGAAAATCTTTCATATTTCCTGCAGAAACCCACTAGGTTTTGCCTTATTGTAACACTGTGGTGAAGGTAGAAGGAAAGGAGACAGAATCATCCCATCAAACCGCTTTAATCACTGCCTTGGAGCCAAACGATGTTCACTCCTGAGTTTTCTTTGCAACTTCATTTTGCTTTTTAAAATCTACCAGGCAGCCTTTCGTTAATCAGCAGGTGCATCTCTCTCTGAAAGTATTTCCATCAGATGGGAAAAGAGATTTGGTTTTAATCCCTTCGCTTGCATAACCCTGTGACACAGACACCATCCTACCTCATGCTTATAAACTGAGCGGAAACAAAGTGGGATATTGGGAAAGAAGTAAATCTGCTGATTAGTTAATGCAAAAAACATTTTTTCTCCAATAACACCTTCCTTCAGAAAAATATAACCGCTTCCCAGGCAAAAAAAATTGACTAAAATATAAAAAAAATGAAGAAATTCTGGTGTTTCATCTCTTGGGCCTGCTTGGGATCCTTTATTCATTCCTTAACTGGAGTAACGTTGCTGCTGCATATACACCTCTGATTTTAAAAACTAGCTTCAAGTTAATACCCTGAAATTCTGCAGCAGCCTAGAATTTCTGTACTGCTTTTTTAATCCCTAAACATGGTCATATTCTCATTTCTTGCTGCTTATAAGAGGGTCACAGAGCAGTATAGGTCCCAGCTGAATAGAAATATCTACAGTCTAAAGTTAGCATTGAACCTTGTACCTTTAGACCTTGAGACAGTAATTTAATTTTTCTATTTTAATTGTTCTGTACTTATTAATAATTGCTTAATATTTTAATCACTGAAATATAGAATCACTAATTAACAGGAGGAGTTTGATCTCTCACTGGTATAAAAAGGGAGTAAACAGTTCCAGGCTAAAGATAAAGCAATTATTTTAGAGGCAAATTCCAGTTTGGTGCTGGCGTAATTCAGGAGTCACTGTAGTGAACTTATTGGTGCAGGAGGGATCAGAATTTAGCCTGATTTCTATAAAGAGTTTTAGAGTCCAAATGCATAATCCTTAAACATATCTAAAAGCCTGTCACACCCAGGTATGTCTCTTATTTTGCAGCAAATTAATGCAGTCGCCTTTACAGGCGTCACTCCTGCCTTACACCAGAGTTGAGGGGATCAGACTTGTGCTTTGTGAGCAACAGCAGCAGCCCTGAGCTCTGCACCGTGTGTTCTGCATGGGGTCAGGACAACGCAGTTTGGGTTGCCCTTTGGGGCTGCGGTGAGGTCCCTGAACTCCATTTTATTGATGAGTTGGATGAAAAACAGAGTAGAGGAGTCCAAGTTATCCGGCCAAATTCCTGCACTAAGCCACTTAAACAAGGGCCCGATCGGAATGTCATCGTTCACTTGATTGCTCATATCCCCAGAGTGAAAAGCTCTGATTTCACCACTGACTCCTCTGTTCTCCTGAAATATGAGGCCAACACAGCTGGGCTGGCAGCTCTGCACTGCCTGCATCATTAATATTGCCATGCCTGTCACAGCAGGTATATTCAGCACATTCATTTAATCTCTCAAACACCCTTGACAGCGTAATGGAGACATGGCTGCATGTTCGGTGATGAAATAATTGCAAGTAGGATGCCTGGGGGCACCGTTCCTGGCATGCTAACGTAGTCAACATTTTTTGAAGGAGCCCCTCAGTTTAATTCACTTCCTATCTTCAGGATCCCATGCGGAATAGTCCGGTGGCACATCTCAAGGTCTGCAGCAGGCCCTGTCGCATCGGTAAATAACCAGTCAAATTTTTCCCAGTCATGTCTCTAAAAGGCAAGCCCATTCCTGCTGCCTTTGGCATAGGGTTGATGCTGGCACAGGTTAGCACAGGGCTGAAACAGAAAAGAAGCTGTAAATACAGAGCAGAAGGTCCCTTCTGCAAATGGAGCTACAAGCACAGGGAGAGGAAAAGGAAGGTGAAGAACAGGGTAGTGAAAAAGTACTCAGGTTCTCACTGCTTATGGATCACAGTTACGGATCTTCTACCACGGCAAGGCTGCCGAGAACAGATGGGAAGGGTTTCCCTCACGTCTCCCAGAGGAGGCTGTTGGCAATGATGCGTCACATATACTCAGCAGCTCGGTGCTCTAACTCCTCCTTCGCTTGGCTGGGATCTGGGATTTAAGTTCACACCTTGGGCGCTTCAGTGGATGCATTAACAAGATCAGGCAGTGCTCCTCTGCGGCCCACCAATCTTGCTGGGTGTAAATAAGTACCGTGACAGATGAAGAAGGTGAATGACTTTGCAGCCTGATGAAGCAAATCTTTCCCAGACTGACATGGCTTCCAGACTCTGAACCAATGAGAGGAAGCATTTTTACACCAAGTGGGACAACTTTGAAGATGAGAAAGAGCTATCCCTTACTTCTTCTGGTTAAATGTAAAGCTAGATCAAATCCTTGATTTTAACCAGGCATAGTGGGACTTCTGCAGCATTTTCTGTGTGAGTCCTAATCCAGGTCTGAAAGCACTCACCAGAGCAGCACCAGCACCAAACACAGAGGGACCTTGCCTCTGAGATCCTCGTGAAGATTTCTATGGGGACCTTGTGTCAGGGCATAAGGGCTTCAGTGCAAGCAACATGGGGAAATTTCAAGCATCTTCTTGGTTCCTCTGGATTTTGAGAATTGATGAGCTGCTAAGAGAGGATTTTGAAGATCTCATGACACATCAGTGTTGGACTGTAACTGCTTGGTTTCAGTGTAACATATCCATAACAAATATGGCTTGCACCTGGCTAGCCTGGGGTCTCATCAGCACTTTAATTCCAGGACCACAGGGCTCATTATGACTACCTTCACAAATACCTACCTATCCTCTCAGGTTTTGCAGTCTGGGTAGCCATGACTACACTGTGACAACATCTGAGCTAGCTTACCAGAAACTCATGAGTGCATGTTTACCCTTCAGGGCAGTTGTATCAGAGTATCTCATGCCCCTTACTGACTTCAGCCCTCTACACTGTTCTCAGTCCCACATATGGAGAAATACTTTGGAAGCATCGAGCTCAGATGATAAAAGGTATAGCTCTGGGGAGGGTTACAGTGTGGAACAACTGCCCTCTCAGAACTGAGAAAGGAACTGGATGTCCAGATCTGCAACGCTCCTCCTGGGCTCAGTGTGGTTTGTTGGCAATGAATCACAGATGCTTCAAGCAAGCAAGCAAGCAAGGAAAAAAAACCCCAAACCACCAAGTTAAAGATGCTTCCCTTCAAAAAACTATACTTCATTTTGAAGAAAAAGAATTCCAGGTGCTCTTAGTACGATATCTCTGAAAGAGGAGCCCACTTTCCTTTCCAAGTGCATGTATCGGTGACCCAGACTCTCCTTTACAATGACGGTGCTGTGACACGTTATGATGACAGAGCCCAGTTATGAAGTGTATATCTGAGCTTGGCAGGGATTTCCCACACCCAGCGTAAAACTGCTCCAACCCCATTTGAGGCAGTTGGGTGGGACACCAACACAAGCATCTGCACCCTTGTTTTGTCTGTCTTCTGAATGAGTTTGGGATTGCAGGGATGGTCTCAAACGCAGTGCCTGAGCATGTGAACTGCATGTGATGCCCTGCAAGCTGCCAGCCTGGCATGTCTGAGGAGGATTTGTCGTCACCCCTCTCCTCTGCCACTCCACCAAGAAAAGAAAAGAAAAAAAACTGTTCCCTTGGTTTCATCAGGATCTATGTGCATTTTTCAAATAGGGATTGCCCCTGTATGGAAAGTAATAGACCTTCAGAAAAGAGGTAAAATACACACGCCCATCTTAAAGATCTAACAATGCCTTCATCATAGGATGAAAGTTCCCCACAAAAGCTGAAGAAGAACTCAATTTAATAGCTCCTTCACTCCTTCCTGATTCCTGGGGTGCCAGTTATGTGCTCAGACAACCTTGTTCTGATGAAAGCGATTTTGCTTGCTGCTGTGACGCTAATTTTTTCATCTGGCGAGTGACTCCTTATGGCAGGTCCGATTCAATTAAGGATTACAGGGTTCTACATCTCCTTTTCCTGGCAGTGTGTGCTAAGCAAGTGCAAACAAATTACAGACCAACTGTTTTCCCCTGATCCCTAATGACCCTGGGTGCATTAACCACCAAAATCTATGGGCGAACTTAAAAAGAATGGAAAACACAGCCGCGCTCCGATTTTGGCATCTGTACCTGTTTTTTATACATGCAAATCGAGTTTCCTGTTCATTGAAAACAACCAAACAAAACACGATGTCGTGAACACAGTGCAAAGAAGGGCATTCACGCTGTTCCTTCTCAGCAACCTGCTCTTCCAGAAGGCACCCAAAGGTGCTTGGAAAGCTTTTGCTAACGACGATGGTGGGCAATTAGCAGAACACACTGCAGCACTAGGGCATCCTCCAAGCGGCTTTCCTGGTGCTGCAGCTTCATCTTCACATGTGTAAAATGGATAAAAACGTGCGCTGGCCTCTCCCCTTCCTGCTCATGGTCCTCCTGTCCCTTCTCCCCATGTCCCCGACTCTGTCTGTGGTGCCTTATCACCACTTCTTATCAATGTGACTTTTGGCACATTCATATGTTTGGCATATATTTTCCCTTCTTCTTGCCTCCCTCTCTCCTTTATTGGCTCATTTTTTTTGAAAGTGCAATTATTCTGTTTCAGAGATGCTGGTTCTTGTAAAGCAACCAAGGACTCAGGTTCTTCCCTCCCTTACCCCCTGTACTTCATTGTTTATGACACATCAGGATCTCCCAGGCTCTCCTGAAGTGACTGGGACCTTTACTCATAGTTATCTACCCCTGAGGGCTTGAAACCCAAGAGTGAAAGGTCTGAGAAGAGAGAGAGGAAAAGTATTTATCTGCCTCTTGGCTTGTCTGATCTTGTTCTGGATGCCAGTGGCTTTTCCAGTTTTGTGTCCTGTGTTGGCTCATGCTTAACATGTCATTTCATGAGGATTTGTCATCATATAACTGATTCCTGGGGATCCTTCTGTCTCTCAGTTTCTCTCTTGGATGCTCAGTGCTTGGAGAGCCTCTTGCCATCACACCAGAGAGAATTCTGCCTGGAAGCTAGAGCACCGGCGCGTCTTTGGTGAGCACTTGGTCAGCATGGAGATCTGGGTGCTGAAGTTGGTGCCGTTGCTGCCTAAGGAAGGGTGGTGATATTTCATGTCTGAGCCCAGGAACCGCTCCAGATGCCACCTCCGCCACTTTCGCTTGAGCTCAGCTTGGACCTAGGTGGTGGAAAGACAAGCAAGTCAGCAGAGGAGAGCGTTTTCTATTGCTCTGACTTGATTGTGTGAGCAGCCATGGGTGACCCACCTATGGAGAGGCCAATAATTATTTTATAAAGGTCATTAAACTCCACCTGGCCAGAACTTTAACCATGTAAAAGAGAGGTGACACTCCAGACAGTAAACTACTAGAGCCGAAATCCTTGAGCTTCAGCAGAAAGGTGAGCACAGGGAATTTCTTATCCGATACAGTGAAGGTGCCACACTACTTCACTTTAATGGCAACATATTCTACACATTGTGAATACAATTAAGATTTTTTTTTTTCACTGCCCCGTTTTTGTCCAAACACAAACGATTTAACTATAGCTTGTTTGTAAAGCTGTCAATACAGCTGTGCTTTTCTGACAGAAGATGCATGCTCCTGCTCAGGGAGTTTACAGTTATTATCTGGTTTACACTGTCCATATTTAAATCCTGAGCATATCTGGCCACCATCCCTGTCCCCTCCTACAGCCTTCCAGTCCCAATTTTTAGATAACAGTATGAATTGGATAAAGCAACTGTGTGTGTGTGTCTGAGGGTCTCTGGGATCAGCAAGCACAGGAATAGTACCTGGCACCAGTCTGTGCCTAACAAGTTACGTCAACGCCTATATCAGTTTTGGATCATTAACAAGTTTGTGTGGTACTGCGTGGCTCTATGTAGGCTTACTGGCAAAGTTCTCTGCTGGAGCTCAGCTGTCTGCCCTGGGTGCCACTGCGTGATGTACACATGGCATCAGCGTGGCTGAAAGCAGCATCAGAGCTGTAAGAGGGCAAATTGTGATTCTGGACACTCTTCCTCTCCCTAGGAAGCTGGAACACAAACCCAGATCACAGCTGCTTCTTTCTTGTCCGTGCTCAGTTTATTGAGCTGAAAGTGCTCCAGCTGACAGCAGCTCCAAGTTTTTAGCTGCTCACATCTACTTGGTAGCCTTCACAATATGCGTTTCATCAGTCTCTGCTGACTTTCTTACGGGCAGATGGAGCATGGTACAAAAATATCACTGCATTAACAAGCCTCCATCATGGCAGTGGGCCTGATTCTGTGGAGGATTCATGAAGGTGCTAGGCATGAGTAGGGCTTGGAAGTTGGGCTTTATCCTTCCCTGCTGAAGGTGGTCCATTCGGATCAGGGTTATACAAGGTCATATGGGAGTTCTGCTGATGCCGTCTCATGAGTAACAACAGACTCAGCAGCAGCAGTACTGCAGTGCGCACAGAAGTGCTAATTTGTTTATTTATTGTGCTGGAAACTGTCAAGCAAATGGTTGCGTTGTTTTTCTGGAGTGAGTGACTTGACTTGGTCCCCCAATATGGTAACATCAGGAATGGGACACTTCTCCATCCACTCTCCACAAGCATTCAGTTTGCCTTAGCTGCAAACATTAATCAAACAATACTGTTGCTCTTACCTCCCCATTGAGAAAGCAGTACAGGACAGCCACCACAAATCCCTAGGGAAAAGGAGAGAACAGGTTTTTAGCACCTCATAGCTGATATTCCACTTGATCACCACCCAAACTCACTGTAGCCTTGGAGAAAGTGCACACTGCTGGGGGACTGCTAAGGTGCCCCTTAAAAACCACTTGCTTGCATTTTCCCAACAAAAGGAGTAGGGGAAGATTGATTAAGGTACCTTGCAGCAGGTGTATGGGTGTGAGTTCAAAGATTGCTCCAGACTAGTGGTTAAAGCCATCAGCAGTCAGCTCAGCTCTACAGGCAGCACTTGGTCATTCAAACTGGGGAGTTAGAGGCAACTGGCTGTGATACAACACACAACTTCCCTGCTTGGTCTTGCCAGCTGAAACTGGGGAGATCTAAACATCGTTACTAGTACATTGTCAAGGTCAGAATGATCTTAGACATGGTATAGGGCTAAACTGTTCCTTTCCCATCTCCCCTGCAATGACACCTCGTTTTTGAGAATCTCAGCTTTCACTGCAAAAAATAAAACAAACCTATCTCTATCTCTATCCCTGCAAACACTTGTTTGGCTGCAAACACTAAAGACAAGAAGTGAGTGTAGGTCTATTTATCTCTCAAAGGAGAGATGCCAGATGTGAAAGGATGACGATGTAGACAGGGACGTTAACTCATTCACCCCTGAAGAAAGCATTGCACTGACACGTGTATGGTACATGGTGACAGACAGATCCTGCTTGCGAGCTGTGAGAACACAAAGCGGCTAGACCTGATAAATGCATGAATGCAATGGCATGAAATACATAAATAAGTGCTATTTTTCATGCAACAGCAGGGCCAAGGTTAACAGCACAACATGGGAACTGACGGAAGTGAGGTGTGAAGGAAGGTCTAAGAAGCAAATTCCATCAGGGCTTTCTGAGGATTAAGGCAGAGGACAGTCCCATTATCCACCCTCATGGGGAACCTGTCTCCTATACTAATGAACTGGAATCGTGCTTGAGCAGGATCTACAAGCAGGACTTGGCTTATTAATGAGGAAAAAGTTCATGCAAGTAGACTGGTTGAAGACAGACAAGGCTCTTGTTAATGGCCAGGTAGACATTCCTCCCGAAGGCAATTTATTTTGTCTTACACCATGTCAATAATACGTAAACTGCACTGAGGTGCTCATTTTTCTCCCTTCAGTACAAAAAAACCCAGGGCGACTAACATACAGAGGTGCATTTTCTTTTCCTGTGCCTAAAATGAGGACAGAGCATCTCCTTCTGGAATTCCAGGAGGCAAAACATGCAATCATCTTCCATCCTGGCCAAGCTGGAGTCAGTAGCTTTTTCCCCAAAGGTATAAGAGTAGTATTGGGCACGCCCAGGAAAAACCCGGCTCACATATTTGCTTATTCCCTTGTCATGCTTGTTACACTTCTCCCTACCAACAGACCTGGTGGCCCAAAGGCTGTCTTACCTGGAACGACCCAACCACGAGCTCAAAGACCAGCTTAACTTCTGCTTTGAAATTGTCAGGGAAGAAAGCAAACATGATGTAGTGAATGCCAAAGAGAGGGATCAGCAGCAAGGTGGACTTGGCCAGCCTCCTGTCGGAAAGACAAACACGAGTCATAATGAGAGGGGGACGAGGAGCTAAAGGGTAAACTGGTGAGAAATTCTGCAGCTGAGCCCTATGCAAACCCAAAACTGTAATTTGCTGCAGCACATATTTGGTGATAACCTGGATCAGGATGGTGTATCATGTAGACTGTATCATGCATGTTAAGTACCTTTGTTTGCCGTTAGGAGATGTGATATGGGCCATTTACCCTGAGGTTCTGGGAACATTCAGCCTTTCAACAGCAACCTCGAGCGAGGCAGCATCGGGAGGCTGCCCTGGCCCAGAGGGAAGATGCGTCTCGGGTACCAGGAAAGGGTCAAGCTGAAACAGCTTCTCACAGTCTAACCTCCCCAAGATCCCTCTGATGACCTGGTATAGGATGCAATGACATGTGAAGCAAGAACCAAGTACTGTGCTGAGATCATTTCCACAGGCTTGCTTTCCTCCTTGATAACAGCTCTCATATAAATATACACGTGCCTCCAGTTGAGGCAGAGTGACCAGCCCTAAATTATTTCTCCTTGGCCTGCAGACTGCAGATGGCTGGTAATTTCAGATGTGGTGACAACATAAAATGTGACATCTTTATTCCCAGTGACTTCAATGGAGGTATTTCTTTCTCCCTTCTCTCTTCTTCCCCTCCCACCGGAGATCTTTTTTCATCTCTACAATCTAAATCATCATCCAGCGCTGTCTTTGTTTGCTTGGGATTTCTCAAAATTACAGATTCTGGGAGAGAAATGGTATGTTTAACTCAGAATAATGACAGGCTATCGCACAATGAGTGTCTCCAAAGGAGGGGGATGAACAGTATTAGTGCTTAATGGCATCAGGCTGCATAATCAGAGGTCTAAGTAGGAAGAGATGATAATTTATTAAATATAATCATTATTGAAATATAGCTGATGGAAATTAAATGAAATCAGGAGGACACTTCTGGGGGTTTTGGCTCCCTTGGTCCGCTACATCACCTCATGTCCCCTTCTCCCAGAGGCTTCTGGAAGAATTGAAGTTCTGGCTGCAATGCTGGAAATACTTCCATCTGCAAACCCTTCACCTCCAAAGTCTCATCCGGCTCAGTCCCCTCAGACTATCTTCATTTATTTGCCATCTGCTGAAGCCCACTGGGAAGGCTGATGTGCCCGCTTTTATGCAGATGATTCTCACCACTCTATCTCCCAGGAGACCTTTCCAGCTTTCCCTGAGTCTGGCCGAAGGACAGCTTAACATTAAGGCTGTGGTTGGAGGCTGTGGTTCCCCAGGCAATGTGTGCTGGCTGAAAGGCAGCTGGGTGCCACTCATTCCAGGAAAATGAGTGCCTGTAGGAAGCCAAGGATCTTTCCAGGAATATGGCTTTCCCACCACCCCCCTCACCAGCAGGCACATCCCAGCTTGTAGTGAGTAGATAAAAAATCTGAGTCCTTTTTGATGTCTTGCTCTGCCAGAGGACTGTCACTGTCATAGGTGACCATCAGGGTACCACGTTCCTTGCTCTTAGAAGCAGCTCTGGCCAGTGTGGCCCACACTAATATGACCCTACTAGACCTCCTTTAGCTCCTGACATACATGAAAGCAACTAACTTTCTGAGCAGATCCCAGTTCAGTGAATAACATTAGTGGCTTTGCAGAGATCTCTTCTGTCTCCCCAGTCTTTCAGGAACAGTCAACCTAGAGGAGATCGATGGGATGCTACCTTCCTATATCGTATTCATAGAGACACTGTTTGCAGACTCCAGTGGACTAGAAAATTTCATATTATCATTGCAGAGAACATCGGGGCCACAGTTATAGCACTTTCCCTCCTGGCTGGACTGTGGCAATGAAAAGGGCATAAAAGCCAAACCTTAGGAGTCCCCTCCTCCAGTTTGCACAACACTCCAAACCAGTCTTTTACTCCCAGCTCTGAGCTTCCCCAGAGTATTGAGTGATGTTTTAGATCTCAGTTTGGCTTCAAGGCAAGGGCCCTGTGGTCTAGCCCTATGATATTTAAAAGACTCCTCCCAAAAAACACTGCAATGAGGAGAATCATCTTCTCTAGTCATGGTGCAATTTCTCCCAGTAAACTAAAGCCTGGCTGTGCAGGAGGCAGAACTGCTTGGGAGATTGTCCAAAGCTGTTTAAAGCTACCTACTGGAAGCCATGGCTTCTCAAAAACCTCATTACTTTCACTCCCAGCACAGGGTGAACTTCTTAGTCCTACCCTCTCTGACAAATATACCTGGTGACAGGCAATTTAGGGAAAACATGTCTCCACCAGCCTGCACTGAACCTACTGCTCTCCTTTGGAGTGGGTAAGAGTGAACCAATATTTTAGTCATGCTCCTTGAACGCACAACGGAAAAGTTACCCAGAAAACTATGATGATGATATTGATCTATGAACATGTACAGAATAGAAAGAGATGAATTTTGCTCAAGATTTCTATTGCAGCAAACAACTTCTATTTGCCTGAAATATTGCTGTCCTATTCTTGCATATGTCTCAGTCATTTCCAGAAAACTGTACTGGGAGATTTGTTTTCACAGTTTTGAATACGTTAAAGCCCGGTTCACTGTCTGTAGCACTAATGAATGAGTCAGCAGCACACTTTAATTCCAGCCTGCAGCTAAACTGAAACTGGTTGCAATTGAATAATACTGTCAACATGTCAACATGTTATTTTTTTATGAAGTAAACAATATAAAATAAACAAAAGAAGGAGAGAGAAATGCAAATGAGAGATCCCTGATATTGTTAGAGTAAAAAATACTTATTTCAGATTTGGCAGGAGGAACCCACATGTATCATTAGCAGCAGTTTTTTGTGAAGATCTCTTGGGTCCTGCAGGCCAAACCCTTGAAGCTAACAGCAGAATTTCAGATAATAAAGGAATGACATGTAAAAGAATCCAGGTACCTACAATTGCAGAACACATCCCTAATGGCATTTATAAAACGGTCTGGACCCCAGATGTCTCTACAGAGAGCTTTCTAAACACTAAAAACTTATGACCACATTGAGAACTCCCCTTCATGGGGATCCAGCCTTCAGGTTGGGACACTTCATATTTATTTCCACAGTAAAGTGTGGTGTCTCATGTCCCACTGTAGTCAATACAGTCAAGGAGACCTCCAGGTGCCCCAGAAAATCTGACTGGTGGCCAGCTGCCACTATACAAGGGAAGTAGTCTCCCATAAGTCCTTGGTCCTATATGCCAGGTCCAGGCAAGTATCTCAAATGTCCTAAAGCATCTCATAGGACATTGAGATGCTGGAGTGTGTCCAGAGAACAATGAGGCTGGTGAAGGGTCTCCAGAACAAGTCTTATGAGAAGCGGCTGAGGGAACTGGGGTTGATTAGTCTGGAGAAGAGGAGGCTGAGGGGTGACCTTATCGCTCTCTACAACTACCTGAAAGGAGGTTGTAATGAGGCAGGCATTGGTCTCTTCTCCCAAGTAACCAGCGATAGGACGAGAGACAATGGCCTCAAGCTGCATCAGGGGAGGTTTAGATTGGTTATTAGGAACAATTTCTGCACTGAAAGTGCTATTGAGCACTGGAACAGGCTGCCCAGGGAAGTGGTTGAGTCCCCGTCCCCAGAGGTGTTTAAAAAATGTGTAGATGTGGCACTTCGGGACATGGTTTAGCAGGTATGGTGGTGCTGGGCTGACAGTTGGATTTGAAGTTCTTAGAGGTCTTTTCCAACCTTAATTATTCTATAATTCTCTATGGCTTGGACACCTGTAAGTGAGCAACAGATTCATGTCCTAATGGAGCTGAGATGTTTTCCAGGTGCAGAAAGGAAGTGGGGAACTGAAGATGTGAAGATCATTTGTACCTCAGCAGTGCCTCCTGTTTGGCATGCCAGTGTGGGGAAGTCCGTGTTACTTACTGCCCGGCTGTGCTACGCTTGTTTACAAGGCAAAGAAAGCCTCCTGACTTAATTGGAAAATGTGAAGTAAAAAGCCCTGAACCCAAAGCTCAGCATGACCTCCGAGGCAATCCGGGCATAACCCTTCCGATGCGTGTTGGCAGCACTTCTACTGAGATGAATGGGAGCCAACTGCTCCAGGCTGCTACTTAGTACTAGAACATATTTCAATATGCTGATTTAATCTATGTACCTGGCCAAAGCTGTTGCAATCCTGGGGGTACAAAGATACAATGCCCGATTGGAAATACATAAAGGGAGGTGATAGAAAGCACAGGCTCTGGTAAATTTGGTGTATTGTGATGACAGAAAAAGAGGTAATTGGCTTTGGCTGCTGCAGGGAGAAGTTAAGGTCAAATACTGGAATTTCCTTTCATAAATCTGAGATTGTCTTGAGGCGGATGAAATGTATAATTTACCGTCACTAGAGATAAAGACTCCGTGTCATGGCTGGTCAGTATTTGAGGACCACATTGATATTTTCTACCATCTTTCAGAAAGATGAACGGAGGTCAGATTCTTCAGGGTACCTAAGTGCACAGCTCCCTCCAAAGACAAAGAAGATTTCTGAGCAGTGACCATATAGACATCGGACTTTTCTCTTTTCAGTTCTTTTCTAGGAAACATTTAATAAATATCCAGGGTAGTTGAAATGCTGACCCAGATCAGTGGCAAGAGTAAAAAATAAGCTGGTCTGAACTTTTATTTTATGTGCATTGAAGCCAGAATAAATCCATGCAGACAGACAGAGTTCTTACACTCTTAAAATACCGCAGCTAAAGACAAGTCCTGGCCACTGAGACATAGATTCTACTGAATGTACTAATTTTCTAGATCTCTCCTTCTTTGAAAAAGGGAGCTGAGGGTAACTAGTTCAGTACAAAAAATGCCCATATAGTGTAGACAGCTACTCTTTGTTATCAGGGTCCCTCTTCCTTCAGAATCCAATAAATATTGAATAAACCAAGAAAAAACATATTTTGTTTCATGATCATTACTGTTGCTCTCACTTCATCGTTAATCGCAGGAGAAAGCTTTCCCTCCTGTCTGTTCAAACTGACACAAACCTTGCCCAGCCATTTTAGCAAAAGCCATATTTCCTAATTTCTGATCATCTTCAACTGATTAACAAATACTTCATTCTGGTCAATGCAGACAGATGCAATAATGAACTAACAGCCAAACAGGTTTCCCAATAACCATATCACATGGATGAAAAAATCTAGGACTTACGAATATTGGCTGGTTTCATTGTGTCCAACGTCTGGGGAATGCAACTTTTGGACTAAGATACGGATGATGCAAATGAAGAGAATGAAGTTCACCTGTTGGGTTGGGGAGAAAGGAAACAGAGAGAGAAATAATAAATTAGTATTTTTCTCCAGTGAAAAGAGCCCATCATAAGAGAGGAATTAATTTTACTGCAATATTTTTGTCATGGAGCAAGCTGTTGTTAAAAAGCCATGAGCAGAGAACCACACTCTGGGAGCACATAGTAAACCGACACAGGATGGCAGCCATCTTGGGCCTGACATCAGCCTGCTTGGGACTTTGTGTCATACATCCCAAGTATGATGATGTCAAACCCATAGAGCACAGTTATGCACGACGTCCTGCTGCGCGGGGGTGTGCCGATGACAGGGTAGGAAAAGAGCCTTGGGAGTTAGCAGAGCGACGGACGTCAAAGACCTCAGGAAACGGTGACATGGGACTGGCTGCTGAGTATGTCAAAGACTGAGGTGGTGAGCCAAGGAAACCAAAACAAAACACAAAGTAATATCCACTCCTGCAGGCCTCTCTACTCAATGCTATTGGGCATGTCTTCTCTGGAGAGAAGATGGAGACCTTTTATAGCAAGTGACAGATCACACTGACACAGTGGAAAACATTGTCTCCTAAGACATTAGACCAGAGGAGTCTAGCTAATACCTAGATTTTAGATGGTGTTTTTCACTGAAAAAAATCTCACGTGCTCCATCAACACACTCAAGCAATGCTAACCTTATTGAATAGCTCAGGTGTAGAGATAGGAATGACAATTTCCTAAAGGTGCGTAGTAGATGGCATGAGTTGAATGCAATTCTATTTGCTTTCAAGGTCCTATCCATTGAATCACGTTGTTATTCATGCAACATGTACAATAGAAAAGCGATGACAGATTTCTGTGGACTTAGTTTAGTTTAGTTCAGTTGTAGTTTGGCACACGTCTTTCTTTATCCTTTCATGGCTAGCGAACTCACAGATGATTCTCATGTTTAGAGACTAAGTGGCTGGAAGGGATTGTGTTAACCAGCCAATCTGATTTCCTGCAAAAAGAGATTGTAAAATTTCCTCCAACAATTCCTACATTTATCTCAACAACAGGTGAATAAAGTAGATGGAAGCACATCTCTAAATTAGACACTCACTCTTTTTTCAAAGGCTATGAGTGATTGGAAATTAATTGTATTTCTTGGTTATGATGCATTGCTTAATCACTTTTTATCTATCCCATGCCATTTATCACAGTTGCTGTTCATATTTATTTGTTTATAAAAATGGTTTGCATTTGACTTGCTGGCAAGTAAGATTTATGAGTTCAGAGCAGTATCATCTAGATTAATTACTCTAAGAAGCATTGATAGCCCACAAGCTGAAGCACTGAAGATAAGATGGAAGCAGTTAAATACTGACTGTGTTGGCTTGTAGTATTCAAGAGCAAACATGGACACAGGGCAGTGATGAGTCAGGTGGAGTATGACTTACAGGCTTAGTGCAGTCTTAGCATTACGTGGTAAAAGATATGGCTATGGGGCTATTGGAGAAGTTGTTTGGTTTATTTTTCAACCTAGAATATAATCAAAGGCACTTGATCTGTTCCCAGTGCTTAATATCATATATATATCTTATATATGTATTTCTTCCTTCCATTGAGATCTATGTTTTAGTTGCATAGATATGGAGAAAATGTTGCATTCCTCCCTGAAGAAACCTCCTGTTCATCAGCTAGTGGTTTTCACGCCCTTCATTTTTGCCAGATTTATATGATACCTGCAGAAGGAAAATCAGAAATTGCTGGGCAAATTTTGTTTGGCTACGAGGAAATAATTTATTGGCCAAAAGAAAATACAGACTCACTGATCCGAGGAGAACAGGGTGTATTTCTTTACCAAAAGGTGATCTCAGGAAAGGGAAATACTATCTATAGCTTTATATGATGATAAAAATATTTTGAGGTGTGTCACATAAGTATTGCATTTCTTTTCAGTGAGGTGAGTAGAGTAAGAATAAGTATTTATTCAAACAGTTTCAGTTTGGAATCCCTGTATGACAAATGCTACAGAAAAAAGTCTTCTTGTAAAGGTCATAGTGTACGCGGAATAAGAAGAATATATGTCTAAGAAAAGATTTCTGTTTAATAAAGATACATTTGGTTTGATTTCTGTTGCATTCCTTTTCTTCCCTTCCCACATACTTTCCTTCACTTAAGAAAACTCAAAGCTAAGTTTAACTCAAGTTCATTTGATTTCAAGTTTTGGCTTGATACACGACAGAGTAAACATGTAATATTCAACAAGGGTGGAAGGACTCAGAGTTCCTCAGAAGTGTCATGGTTTCTGTAATCAGAATTGATCATATCCAGAGAATTAAGAAGTCAAGCACTTGTTGATTTATCTGGAAGTTAGCCAAGCTTCTCAAGAACTTAAAAACCACATAGCTGGAATGCAACTTTGCACTGGATGCTACAACAGGAGGCAAATATCAGGGGGAATTAATGTAACCTCTTTGTATCTAGGTAGAAATTTAAGAAAGGCCTTCTCCGATAGGACTTCTCCCATTTTACTTTATGGTATTGACAACTACAACTGAACAAGTCATCCTCGGCTCTGCATACGGTCAGCTCAGAGAAACAAAAACATTCATGGCACAATTAATCTGATCGAATTTAGACATCCACTGATTCATTAGACAAGATTTTCCTGGATCTCTACCTATGTTCCTCAACCTCCTCTGGCTACACACACCCACACCTACTGCAGCGGAGTGCCTGGGGTGACCATCTGAGATGGAGGTGGTCAGTGTTAAATCAAATGAGCTCCACCTTGGTTCTTTAGACACTCAAGCTCTTCCCGTGGTCAATGCTTAAAGGTAAAGATGTTTATTCAGAGGATGAGCTTCCTTAACCTAAGACAGACATTCAATATACAGTGGGATTTTATCTGTCAATGTATTTTCCACAGACATTTACAGAACACTTCTTAACATCCCTTCACCCCCCCCCCACTTAGTACTAAAGATGGCTTTGCAGCCAGCAGAATGTGCTGATACTTTACCAAAATAGACACCAAAATAGGAGTTTTAATGATCCACCAGAACGGGGATTCCACTATTTCCTCCCAGCACCTAAAGAGAAACAAAACCAGACTTAAAATATCAAGAAATACAAGCAAGCAGCTATGTAACCTTTTTGGATACTTGGTTTCTCTGAGTGATAGAGATAGCTATACTAGGTTATATGAAGAGGAATAAACCTGATGTGCGTGAACCAGGAAGGGCTGAAGACTTGCTTTGCAGTGGTTTTGAGCACTGGTAGGTAGCGGTTACTCCAGATATAATTCTGTGAGCTCTTTACCCCTTGGTAATGGAATGGGCTGGAGGATGTTATCTCAGTGTTAATGTGGGGGAGGATGGTGATTCACTTGTTTCTCTTACAGTGAGGTCTGCTGCAAGGAAAAGCTATCAAAAACCACAGATTCATGAGGCCTCCAGTGCTATCCACCATCACGGATGGGGCTTTTGTTAAGCACAGAGCAATTCCTACCATCAGAAAAAAAACACCTGCCCTTCTGAAAAAGATGACAGCCAGCCTATGGTGGGATTAGTCAGACTACATCTAGCTAGCTGCATCTGAGCTACGGACCTAGTCAGACAAGTCCATAGGGTCCAGGGTGTGATTTATTTCATCCTGAAGTCAGAACTGTCTGCACACCACACCACTCACCTAGGTCATTTAGAACTATATTTTAAAGCCAACAAGGAAATGACAAAATAGGAATGACGTGGAAATGACTAATATTGCTCGGGACATATTTATCTGCAGACCTCATGAGAGTCAGGTGACCAAAGGTGCATTTTTAGGAGAGCATTCATGAAAGCTGGTCTGCGTTTATGCTTGAAATAGATTAGTGGAACCCACCATAGACAATTTCACCTGGATTCAGCTCTTCTAATTAAAAATGTTGACAGCGCAAGTGATGGTAGATGAAGAGAAGCACTGTTAGGGCACAGTTCCGGAAACCTATTTTAGGCATCAACTTTGGGATGAAAAGAATTGCACTCCATGGACTACACTGACTAAATCTCCACTAGCTATAAAAGGAGACTAGAGAGAATTGCTCAGATACAGATGCTTACACTTAGTCAGGTGCATGCTGCCCTTTCATTTAGAATTAAAGTGGCCCTAATTGTGTCTAGTGCACTTCATTTTTTAAATAAATTCAGGCAGTCTGAATGAAGGTCACTTTAATTTGGAGTCAGAATGCTTAAATAGAGGCTTAAAGTTGTTTAACCAATGTGACATAATTAGGTACTATTTAATCTGGATTAATTTCCTGTAATTTTTCTCTGTAGGTAATTTTAGGATGCCAAAAAAGTCTACGTTAGGTCTTAGCACATCCTGTAAATTCACACTCTGTTTTACTTGGCACACAAATGTAGAGCTTTAAAGCCTCCAGAAAATGCAAAGAAGTCTGTATTAGTCTTGAGAATTACTGGAGCTGAGTGGAAATATGTAGTAAGAAGAATTGGTATCCAGACTGGTTAAATCCTTTGGTCTCTATCTCATTGTAGAGGCTATTTATTAACAAAGTAAACAAGGGCAGTCTTATGCAGATAGAGTGAAACCATAAAAGAAGTCAGTAGCCCTCAGGAAACGTGTTAACATGACTACAAATCAAAAATGCAATGAGAAATCTGAGCTGCTTCTCTTACTGAAATAAGGACAAATCAGGACACATTTGGAGAGAGAGAATGCACAGGAGAAAATGGAGTTAACCATATGCTGTAAATGCAAGAAGCGAGGGCATGCACAATGACTACATAATAAGCACCTGATTTTGTAACTCTCTGGAGTGTTTTCTCATAAAAGCTTTTCCAATTACTGTAGTTTGACTGCTTGAGTAAAAGCACGAAGGAGCATAGCAGGATCAGATCCTATTTGCTCGCATATATCCTTGGATAACTCTAATATCTGCCTCATTTACTTATCTGTATTCCGTCTGCTTTTTATATGAAGTATGAAAGGCAGCTGTTAGGTTAAAGAGGATGAAAAACAGATCCTAAAATCTGCCTGGAGGAAAAAAAAAGAGTTTTTAGAGTTCTCTGTGGCAGAGCTAATAAGAGTGTTTACTAAATATCTGCTGCATGAGAATATTCAGGGTCAATTCTGCAGGATGCAAATCTCTGCTCTGAGAAGTGGGCAGCTGCTCAGCTGGCATCCTTGTTATACACAGGACCACAGGACCAAAGGCAACCATCAGGGTCTGTTCACAAATTCTCTGCAAAAAGCCTGACCAAGGGGCTGGGAAACAAAGAGGGTGAGTGACTGGCCTACGTTGACATAAACCGTGTGTCTTCAGGGAGAACTTGGAGAGTTTCCCAGCTCATGGTGGCAGAGGAAAGCCCCTGTTCTGCTCATACTGCCATTGGGGTTAGGGCAGGATGGCTGAGTTACTAAAACTTCAGGGCTTTCCTTGGCCTGCCTTGGAGATAAAGGAAAGAAGAAATATAAAGGAAAGAGAATTGAGACAAACAAACTCAACGGTTGCTTACCCAACATCGAAAAAGTAAATCCTGACAATAGTCCAAGTAGTGATGAACAAGGAGGGGGCACCTGGAAAGAGAGAAGATGGTGTTACTTTCAGAAATGCTTATCATTGTTTTCAGAGCTGTTCTCTCCCACTATCCATCTCTCCTGAGTGACTGAGGTGATGCCTTCCCTCAAGAGTGGGCAAATGCTTCACATTTTCAATGCTCACACACCAAACAAGCGAAGTGTTGCCTTTCTCTTCCACCTGCCATGTAAGATGAATTTCCTGTAACTGCTCCCTAGCAGATTTATCTTCCTGTTGCAGCGCCTACAAAAGAATTTCTGATGGTGAAATGCAAGGAGTAGGAATCACTTTAGACATCTACAGTGTGGACACCTGTATCTAAGCCAGTCACCACAGGCTCTCTTTAGCATCAACGGGCAGAAATATGTACTTCTAACACACAGGTCATCTGAGCTACTTCAGATCATTGTTTTAGGACAAGAAACACCCCCTTGGATTCCCTTGACTGTATTGCCTGGATCTCCACTGACTGTAAGGGAGCCCAGAGTGACCAGTTCACAAGTAGATGTCTGTAGTTGGCCAGATGAACCTGCCTCTTCTCCTCACCGCATGATCTGCTGCCTGACGAGGATGGTCCTGTTTCATCATTGTGGTGCCTCTTTTCTCTGCCTCTTGTGTTTGATTAGATTTAGATTGCAATTACTCCATGAAGGACATTTTGCTTTGTTCTGCGTTAGTCATAGATTTGCATATTATTTATTACCAGTGATTTCTGAGTGCCACAGTAATAAAAACAAAGAACTCTAATGAGTGCATCCAAATTATTAATTCCTGCATGATCCATTTCAGATCCATCACTGACGCTCTTGCAAATGATGCATGACTGAAAGGCCAAAAGATCCTTCCAGCACCTGTTATTTTCTTGAATTGTCTTTCCTCACCCAAGAAATCTCATAATACATTAACAGTGCGAGAGATTTCCTTTTATTTAAAATCGTTAGCTTCATATATTTTTCTTTAAAGTCTGCCGGCTCTACTGTGCTGAAGCAAAGGGTGTCTGTGCACAAGGCAGGTTTAAAGAAGTTCTGACCTGATTAACTGCATCTGAAACAAGGCCTGCTGACATCGACTCTTCTTATGCTTATAGCACGGAGAATTGTCTCTCTTCTGCAGTGTGAACCCAAGCATAACTCCTGTCACTTTCAATGGAAGTTATGGCTATGATCAAATCCCAAGTCCAGGCATACCCTTGTACATGACACAATTTTATTTTTCCTTTTGTTTTCAAGATTCCTCCCCGCTCTATTTATTTTTCAGTTTCAGTTAATGAGAACATGCAATAGAAAGTCGTTTTGCTTACTTCTACATAAATCTTCAGCTAAATAGCTTAAAGGGGAAAAGAGACCTCTGTTTCATCTTTGGAGAAAGAAAGAAAGTTGATCTGGTAGGATAAATTTGCATAAGTTAGCAATTCTCCTCTGAGTTACTTTGTGAAGATTTTAATTCTGTATTCCTTGGCATTTTCTTTTTACTTTACTTTTTTCTTTTCTTTTCTCTTTTCTTTTCTTTTCTTTTCTTTTCTTTTCTTTTCTTTTCTTTTCTTTTCTTTTCTTTTCTTTTCTTTTCTTTTCTTTTCTTTTCTTTTCTTTTCTTTTCTTTTCTTTTCTTT
>Ga0065711_1031150_pt1 | contig 30424 bp, 12 predicted proteins | sample Hoacrofraction12_FD_59098 | JGI IMG/M metagenome (GOLD analysis project Ga0065711, IMG submission 59098) | Hoatzin crop microbial communities from Cojedes, Venezuela - Epithelial fraction 12 v2 (version 2) | ecosystem: Host-associated > Birds > Digestive system > Esophagus > Crop | place...
TTTTTTTTTTTTTTTTTTTTTTTTTTTTTTTTTGCACAGGCGTTTTGTCACAGGTTTCTCTGCAAAGAGCAAATTGTTGCTGTCCCACAGGCACGGTTAGCTGGGGCGCTGGTGGCTCTGAGTGCCTTGTACTTATGTCTGTCCCAAAGGGACCCAGTGATGGTGGGGGAGCTCCTCCTGCTCCAGCTGCCTCGCAAACACAGCAATAAAGTACATGAGGGCATGGAAGATGGGAAATCACTGTTTGTCCTGGCTGGAGGGCAGTGGTGAGGCAGAGGATTTGAATGCAGCAGGGAGGGGATGTCACACACCAAAATGCCCCTAGTATCCTCTCAGATATGAAAGCTGGACAACACCCTGCTGTGACAGAGAAGGTCAGTCACATTGTGGGGAATGGGAGGACTAACATATTTCCTTCTCTTTTTTTAGCATACACTTCTATGTGGAGCAGTGCCGGGGGTTCAGGGCAGGGACAGGGCCCCTCAGGCAGCCGCAGCTGTGGTGATGGCCCCAGGTGGGACACACTGCAGTGAGGAGGCCAGGCTGCCCTGCCCGGGGGGTGGGGAGGGCTGCTGGGAGGCACCGCAGCTCGCGATGGGGTGGGGGTCCCCCCTCTTGCAGTGTTGGGGGATGCTGGGCTGCTGGGCAGGGTGGCACCTGCCCCCAGTCCAGCCCACGGGCAGAGCAGGTGATGGGGACGTAGGGAGCACTGGTGTTGAGGAGGGGGCTGAGCTTTGCATGCTGCCGGTCAGCATGGGCTTGGGGACAGCCAGCCGTGCTGCAGGAATGGCCCTCACACCATGGAGAGAGGGATTAAATGCCCGTTGGGCTGGCCAAGTCAGCCAGCCTCTTCTGGTGCACAGCAAGGTAAATGCGTGATTTTCTGCATTCTGGAAAGCCGAGAGCTGGAGCGAGCAGAGGTGGCAGTGAGGAATTTTTGTCCAGACATGAACCCTGTTCTCTGAGGATTTAGCCATGTCCCGGCTGCACCTGGGTGATGGGGAGTGGCATGCCCTAATAGGAAGGTAAGGCCATCACCTGTGTGAGGTCTCTTCTCATGCCAGGTGGGCAGGAAAGTCTTAAATTGTAGGGCAAGAAAGCCTCAAACCCATACCATTTCCAGACCTTGCTGCGCGATCTTGTGGAGAGGTAAGTGGGCTAAAATCTGCACTATTTTTTAAGCGGCATTCCCTCTGCTAAGGAAGGGGGAATCGCCTCTGCCATCTGTGCTGAACCAGCAATCGCATGTGTTGACAGAGTAACTCTTGCTTTTCTAGTACTCCATCAAAGGGGTCTGCCTCAGTGCCTGTATTTTTTATTTTTTGTCTTGTGTGGTTTTGTTTCGTTTTGCATGTACCTACCAAGTTTGTATTAAGAATCTCCCCTGATTAGATTTAACAGCAACGTTACTTGTTTCATAGTGGCTGATTTCCTAAGAGAAGCTTTGTATCTGAAAGAATTATAATAGAAGATGCTGGGCTTAACAGCATCTACATCTTCTGTATTTCAAAGGCTGGATGGATCCTTGCTTCTATGTTTCCCAAAAGGATTGTGCAGGTGTTACATGAACGTGTATCTATAATATGTATACACTGTGGGCCATCTCAAAATACTGTACTTATTGCTGCTAGCAGGCAGAATGGACAGCAGGTAGTACGAATATCTGCAAACCTGCATTGAAAAGAACCCACTCAAAAGTAAATATCAAGCAGTGCTTCAGGAAGCCCTGCTGTTGTGTGTGTTAGGTGCCATGGAAACATCTCCCGGTAGTAACACATCCGTCAGCCTGCGCAGTGGGACTCTGGAGGCAAGCGTTGGCTACGAGGAAGCCACCTCTACTAGCAGTTAATTTCTACCTTCAGCAAAATCTGCAGTGAAACTACTGATTAAGATGTTGCCTAGCAATTGTGCTGGGAGAAGTTAATTACAGAGGAACAGCCCGATGGCTGCAGTTAGCTTTGGCTGGACTGCATGGATTTGTGAGGGGAAGAAAGGTGGTGGTGTCTCCCGAGCAGCACAGCTGAATTACTGACCGTCTCCTGCAGTCTAATATGGGAGCAAGCGCCTCCCTTTCAATTTGTGTAAGTGAACCGAAATCTGGCTTCCTGAATCCTTTCTTACATGCTTGCTTATCTCTGAGAAGGCTGCGCTTCTTCCCCCAACCCAGCCGCTGCACCTGAAGGGGGATAGAGGAGGTATTTAGAGTAATATATTATAGATACTTTACAGGCTTTTTTTAACACCTCACAGATTGTATATAAAAACGCTGCAGAATACATTCAGTACATGCTGCTATTGGTTCCTTTTAGGTAATTATTAACGCTTTAGCAGTAACATCACCTTCTAAGCTTCCTTACGTATTCACAGGGTGCAGTGGGGTCTAGGTGTTTCAGCGCGTGTTGGGGTGCCTCCACCATGGCAGCGTGGCTGGACGCGGCTCCTGGAGCTCCAGCTTGCGGCTTTACTGAGGGCATGGGCTTTGTGAACTGGAAAACAGCTTTTCTGTAGCGGGTCAGCTACAGATCTGTAGCAAAGTCTTTCCTTTTTCCCTCTGAAAACCTAGCAATAAGACATTGAAGAAGAGGCTGGTTTTAGAGCATGTTGGGATGACGCTACAAAAAATTAAAATCCTCCTTTAAAAAGAAATGCAGATACTGTTTAAATATTCCTGATGCAGAACTGGTAAATGCAGGTGTTGCCAGTTTGGACTTCTGCTCTCATTGTGTGGTGGAAATAGGTTATCTCCTTCGTGGCTGTGAGCATAGTCTGGCTGACAGGAAAAAAGTGGGTAAAACATAGCAGAGCAAGTAATGCAGCCTGCTGACAAGGCAAAGCGGTGAGGTGGAAGGGTGGGGAAGAGGTTCAGGGACCAAGGTCTCATGGCTGGGTAGCATTTCCCCTTTCTTAAATACATCCCTGAGGTGCCAGTCACGGGACTGAGGGGCTCAGCGGGGCCATGGAACCTTCCAGAACCGGCCTCTCCTCACAGAGACCCCTCAGCCCCGCAGCCGCTCCCAGCGCAATGCCCCACGGACTTTTCCACCTATGCTGGGCACCCTCTCCATCCTAACAAGATGAAAAAGCAGCTCCTGAGGGCAAGCTGTTCTTGATTTCTTCTGTGTGTTTTTGTATCAGTTATCAGGGTAAGAATTTTGGAATAACCGGGCGAGCGGACGGGTACCCTTTGCCAGGCTCGTGTGGTGGATGCTGCTGAAACTCCTCGTCTGGCTTCTCCATGCATCTTGCGGGTTTTATCTTTGTGAATTGGGTAGAAATCCACAAGTTTCAAGGGGTTGGCAGGCTGTGCACTACCACTCTGTTAACCTTTTTCCTGACTCTTGGGGCTCTTCTTGAGGAAGGGGTTTAGCAACCCCTCCCTGCCCTAAGCAGGGCATCTGCCTTGACCTGCAACGCCATTTCCTCTGAACGTAGGTGTGAATGGGTTCTATTAGGATTTACCCCATCGCATGTCCTGTCTCAGCTCTAAAGAAGAAGAGTAGTGTTAGTATTTTAAGAACATGCAAAAGAAGTAAAATCTGTACTAAGGTGCTATAATGAGGACAATAATTTTACCTAAGATGTAGACCTCTGGACCTTAAAATAATAACAACCTGTTTCTGCTTATCACTTGCCTGTTTTTATTCCCCAGAAATCATTGTCTTCTGTTCAAGTCAGGCACACAACAAATAAAGTCTCACCAGACCTACAGCTCAGCAGAGAAGGAAGCACATTTGGAGTTCCTCTGGAAACCCTCATACAGGATGCAGCACAACGTGGAGTTCCCTTTCTTGTGGCACAGATGGTGGAGTACCTAGAAGTGTTTGGTAAGTATGTGTTTTCTCCATTTGGTCTCTGAAAAATGCTATTCTTTGTTTAAGCTGTACTTTTCAGCTGTAACTGCTGAAAAGTCTATTTTTACAATTACTATGCTTTCTTAGAGGAGCTCTTGCTTTTTGAGATCCAGTTCTCATCACACAGGTATGGTAATACAACCACTGCTTACTGTTTCATATTTCTTCATCAACAGGTCTGGAGCGTGTTGGTATATTTCGGATCAGTGGCTCAGTAAATAAGATCAAGGAATTGAAGCAGAAATACAATCAAGGAGAAAAAGTAGACCTTATTAATGATGGAGATGTTGATTCTGTGGCCAGTCTCCTGAAACTCTTTCTGAAGGAACTGCCAGTGGCTGTTTTTCCAGACAACGTTTGTTCTGACTTGCTAAAAACTTTCCAAGGTACAGAATGGGCAACTTCCAAACTTCTGTCCTTTCTCTGACAGTGACAGATAATGTGTTCATTGCATCTTCCTATAAGCAAGGATTAAAGTTTCCTTAACCTGAGTCTGGTGTTTAATTTGTTTTAATGGACCAGTCTTCCGCGAACTTGTCTATAGTCTTTTTTTGAATTTATTAAGGCGTTTGGACTCCCCAACATCCTGCACCAGGGCACTCTGCAGTCCAATCCTGTATTCTTTGAGAAAGTACTTCTTTGCATGCTTTCTTTCTAGATTGGATACCTTACTTGTTACTGAGATAAAATATTTATTTTTAATTTAATCACTATCATGATGCTGTTTGTGCCTTTGTATAGTCAGTGCTTCACTTCTCCAAGCTGAAACCTCTTTCTCTATTTAACCTTCCCTTGTACTGAAGCCTTTTTGTACATCCCTGTTCTCATTTAGTACTTTTTACTAGTTTCTTATAGTCTTCTTGGACAGCAGCATCTGGAGCAACATGAAGTGTTCAAAATGCAAAGCCAGGTTGAGTACCTATAGCAGTACACTCTCTAGTTCCCTATTTATGTCTATAATTGCTGAGCTAGTGCATTCAGACAATTCTGCTCAGTGATTTTCAGTGATAACTAATTCAGGTGTTTGCATACAAATAAGTAGGTTTTGTGGATTAAATTGCAGGTTGCTTTTATTCAAGCTTCATCTGCTAAGTGCCAAGTTATGTACGAGTTTACAAAAAAACCCCGGGGGGGGAGGGAGGGGGCGGGGAGAGAAAAAGGAGTAATTTTTATCAACTGTGAAAGTCTATGCTGATATGCTGAAAGATCTACAGTTTTTTTCGAGCACCCTGTTTTGACTACCCGTAACAGTATTGCTGTTATTTTTAATTTTTTTTTTTTCTCTCAATCCCCTTTACCATAACTCTCAATAGGTTGAGCACCATGGGTCTTGACCTTTACGAAATGTATTCTTAGGGCTAAAACTACCCTTTAGGGCATGATTTGCTATTCACAATGTCAAAGCTACTCAGATGTGTCCTGGTGATCTATGGCAAATTTGAGCATCAGCTGCCAGTTATTGAGCAGTTCTGTCATCTGAGTTCTAATATCCAGGAGACTTTATCACACTAATTCTGAACTGCTGATCAAATAGAATTGTTTGTGAACCCATTTTCTGCCTTGTAACTCTTCTTTGAAGAATGAGAACCAAGAAAATGCTAAGTATCCCCAATTTAGATTTTAAGCATCTCTTGTGTATGTACAGTTGCATATTTACAGAGCATAAATGTTTTGAGACTGAAAGCTACCAATTAGTCAGGAAATGAAGATGATGTGGGGCTGAAAGAGTACAATTTCATATTCCTCTTAATGAGAATCATAAAGCATATGCAAAATCTCTGGGGAGAGTCAAGGCTGACAATCTTGTATCATCTATAAAGGCAGCTTTAAGGATTCAGGTACATGCCTGCTGCCAGCAATTCCATTAAAAAAAGCAGCAAGTGCTAGAAGATTCTGTCATAACAGGAAGAATAGCAGAAAAAGTGTGTATAAAACTCAATATCTGGAAAACACATGGTACTTAAATATTAATATATGAAAATTGTTGTCAAAATTTAGTGTACAAATTTTGTTTAGGACATATTTATTCATTACTTTGCTCTAATATATTTTAAAGCCTTCTTTCTTTCTCAGATCTATAATAATGTCTATGATGAAATTGTATTGTTATTAGAAACATCTATGTAAGAACTTTTTTTTTCCTCCCAGAGCACAAAATCCACACAACAGAATGCATAGAGAACCTGAGACAGTTGCTCAGCTGCCTGCCCAAAGCCCATCAAAACCTTCTCCAGTTCCTGTCTGCTTTCCTGTTAAAGGTAGCAGCATACAGTGCCGTGAATTTCATGACTCTGGAAAACCTAGCCATTGTGTTTGGACCTGCTCTGTTCAAGTGAGTACTCTCTATTTAGCTACCTTAAATAATACTACTAGATCACGTGTTACAAGGAGGCTTTCTGTCATAACTGCATGTCCAATAGTAAGTGGAGCATTTTGAAAGTTAAATGTTTATATAGCATATTATGGGCAGATGTGACAGATTCTGAGCTGGCTGACCACCTTTATCCTGCTAGGCACTGACTGTACAGGTCCAGCCTCCAGTAAGAAACTGTCTGAAGAGAAGAGACATGAGGGATTAAGAGCTGTGTAATACAAATTACTCTTCTTAGCCAAGCTATGTGTTAGCTGTGGCAGCTACTTAGTTGTTAGCCTTGATTATGAAAAGCTAAGACTGACTTCGACCTTGTAATAGCGTTTGATATCAGAGAAAGGAATCTCTTCAACTGAGAAAGGAAGTAACTCATTCTGCCCTTGCCACCAAAATATAAGTTGACATCCGAGCAGAAGCCAGCTGGGCTTGCAAGCAGTGAGTGCTTGGCTGAAGCTAGACAGGGCATGTTTGGGATGATGGTGAGTGGACGCGTAACGGGATGCTAAAAAAAAGAAGGTGGGAGGGCATATGTTGCAAGTCAAGGTGGTGAGAAGGAACAGCCTAGAGAGAACTGACAATAGAGGATTTTCCAGTGAAGCTCGGATGATTTAGTTCTTCATCCTATCCTTCGTGTTGGCACTAGATTAGTTAATAATAGTTAATACCTGTCTTACAATTTGTAAATCTTTGTTTTAATGGATTCCAGCTTAATGTGAACTATAAGCCAATGCCACTTTGCAAAATGTTTATGTTAACAATTACTATTTCCATGCAGTAAAAAAAGCCTTGTTGTTTTTGACTTTCTTTTGTATGGCAAGCCAAGTAAGTAATTTAAAAGATATATTCAACAAAATTTCTACCAAGCATATTAGAAATCAATGAGAGGCTTTGTTTTGGTTTAAACCTTGCAGCTGTTGCCATAGGTCTCTATGCTTGTGTCTGTTTACCTGCTCTGTGGGCTTATCGCCAGATGCACCAGCATATGACCTTTGCAGCTGATATAAGTAAAAGGACCCTTACTTTAGCAAAAGTACAACTAGGGAAAAGAATCTGACAACATGTAGTGTGGTAGGAGTTGTGCCATTAGCTCCTGTGAGAACAAGCTTAACCAAGGAGGACATTCAGTGACGGGACAAAGCAGTTCTACAACCAAACCCCAAATTCCTTAGTATCTGCATGCTAAAATTAGTAAATGAGCAGAGGCAGATGAGGTTTGCTTCCCAGTATCTGGATTAGTTTTGTGGTGATACTTATAACATAAACAGGTAAAAGGCTTCACCAAAAATCTATCCCTTGACCCCCACAATAACTCAGCAAGGATGCACTGACTGTCACTCTTCTGCCATTAGGCCTCCTTCGCTGTCACATAGGGCTTTTGTGCATGCACACACATGCAGAAATACTTTATTCCTTTATCTCTATTTGAAAATTGTCTGAACATGTGCCCACTTCATCTAAACCTGAGAATCTGGTTGGCTCCCTTACTGATTGATGAGCTGTTCCAGTTTTTAAGCATCCCACTCCATTTTGGGAGATAGTCCAGCTATTTCTGAACATGCCCCTCTGTCTGGTGTTTAAAGTACACTTAGTACTGAACTACATGCTTGTGGCAATGACCTGTCTGAGAAGCCTTGAAAATGACCAGCATTGGGTTTCCCTGCCAGCAACTTGTCAAGACAACACAGCTACCATAAACAGAAGTATATCTGCCCTGCGGACATTAACTCCAGCTTTTTGCAGTTATTCTGATCTCACCAGCTCTGGGAGAGAAACCAGTAAGTCTGCAGCTCATTTTTTTGTAAAGTGTATAACTAGTGATGTCCTTGGAGAGTTACCTCCTAGGATTATGAAAAAACACCTTTTTGGTGGTTGGGTGGAGAGAAGAACCTTGCAACTGGCATTTTCTCTGAGTGAGATTGCTGTACCAATTCCTGCTGAGTGACTTGAGGCCTCAAATGACTCAGAATAAACCATTTGCATTGTCCTGTACAGCAGCAAAATTCAGTGTAGTCTAATGTGGCAAACCATATCTGCTGACACAGAGAATAAAGTCATATATATTCTTTATGTCTTTCAGAGCAAGAATTAATGCAATTAGCAGCTGCATTATGAAATATTTGGCAGCCAGAGTGTAGATTCACTGCAAAGTGAGACATGTTGGGTAGCACTTGCTATAGCTGTTCAATGAAAGCATGAAGGTTAGGGAAAAAAACAATTCTAGATCTAATCTGCAGAAATGTATACCCCATGCAATTGCTGGAAATAACCTTCTGGATGTAATGTCAGCTCCACTCATGGTACTAATTCATTGCAGGTGTTAAAACTGTTCTGCACGTATACTGGCAATCTGCATTTTTGTGCAATTAGTTCTCCCTTCTTTGACTTTAAACAAGTAAAATAGGTTGTTTAGAAGCCTTTTTATTTTAAATTTTTGATCTATTTATATTCAAGTGTAAATTACGTCTATGATAATCACCTGTCTCAATCTGTTGACGCTTTTGTTTGTGGAGACCTGTCATGCTTATAGTTTCACCGAAGTGACAGAGTTGGAATATTCAGTAGTGGGAACACGGAGCACATATGGGCCTTGGGGACAGAAAATTAGAATATAATGCTTGCTGCTCATTATACCTTGCAAGTCTAAACTGCATAGACTTCACAGTTAGTAACTACGGTAATTGCAACCCCAAAAACATAATCCTTAGAACAGATATTGTATTGGAAGCCTAGTTACAGGGTCACAGAAAACTCCTATTATCATGAATTTTAATTGCTAGGAAAGTAATATCACTGTTTTTGTGAAAACTGAATGTTAAATAAGCTGCCTCTTATCTATTTTTAATCTGTTGCAGCCTCTTCTGATATCAAAGAATTCACTAAATTCATATTGGAAATTCATATTGGAGGAATTCTGTTATATTATTGTTATATGTGCTTTCTGTCCCTGTCTAGGATGGTGGGACCCAAGGTGGGAATAAGAAAAGAATATATATTTCAGAAAAAGCGTAACTGAGTAAGATGTTTTAATTTTACTTTTAGTCTCCTTTGCAAACCAGCTCCTTCTGATTTTATCTACTGGTCTTCCTTCCTCATGCTCTGTTTTGCCTGTGAATTAAGCTATCTTCACTGCTGTTAAGTTGCTCCACCAGCACCTTTCAGATTGTTTTTCTTTCAGTTTTTTGAGCCTGGCATCTGTTTCTTATGTTTTGAGACTTCAGTCTTAACATCTTTATGGTGCAGCTTTCATGTCCTCACCCCCTTGTATGTAAGGCAACCAAAACCATGACTGGTAGGTGAAGCGTCAGGCTGGATAGTCCCTAGACTTTCATTGCTACGCTCCACTTGCCTGTAAACTTCTGCTGTTAATTTCTTTCTGCTCATCCTCTGAGCTATTTATTTCTGTTGCCATTCATCCATCTTCTTGTGAGCTGCTTCATGTCCTGCTAGTCTCTGTAAATGCCAAGGAGAACATACTGTTTCACTTCTATCAGCGATTCAACTGATCGTACTTAAATTTCTATGAGTACTTCGTTATGTCTCACCTTAGTAAAGAGATTTCTGCTACTAACCTCTTGCATGAGTGCACAAGGGTGCTAGCCAACCAGCTGTTTGCTTCTACTCATTTTGACTCATTCTTTCTGTAAATTTGCAGCAAACTTCTGCCAGCACAGAACCTTGGCAGATCTCCTGAACAAAGCCAAGGCAAGGGACTGTATGGATTTACTAACTTGCACTTTGTGGGAAAGCAACTTTGAAAGGTTTAGACACAGGGAAACCAGCAGCTGATTCCTGATGATCAAATTTTAATTGTTCCTTGTTTGTAGTAGAGTGTTCTCCTGTGTTTGATTTGCACTACAATTGATTACAGGGCTTTTATGGTGAAGTGCAGAATATACTTCAGTAGCTGTGCTCTTCCTAGGAACATGTTCTTGGATTTAGCAGTACGTGAACATGGTTCCCCTACCGTCAGCATGATAATATAGTTTCTCTTAGCAGCAGAAGTATCTGAAGAGGCAGGAAGTGATTATTTTACAAAATTAGTTGGAAGTCCTCGTGGAAGGTGGCTGCAGAGAAAACTAAAAATGTATTTTCTATATTTGGAATACCCATCTGTTGCCAGACGTGAATATCTGTGGATGAACAGACATTGATATTGGGAGTCAGGTGTAAGGTCACATCGCAGAGTATAGGTTAGATTTGTTTTAAGATGAAAAGAGAACTGGGCACCCAAAACATAGGCTGCTAGTAAGGGAAAGTGGGAGCCAATAAGTAGCATGAGAGCTGTTTATCTTCGTGAACAACTTGCGGAGAGCTCCTTGCTAGTAAGGAGTTAACAGCTGGTAGAGGTGGGTTCGGGAACTTATGTCTAAATTAAAGAAAGATGCTGAAAAAGAAGGCAAAGGACTAAACAGATTGCTTGTGTGGCCTGTGAGTTGAGGGTCTTAATGCTTGGGTAAGCGATGAACAATCTCTTAGGACTGTTGTATGCAGGAAAAGCTGTTACTTGGTCAATAAGGTTTTACATGCAAGCTTCCTTTTCCTGGATGTTATAGTTTGGCTGCGGCCAGTAACAAAAGCGCCACGCAGCCGCCCCTCTCCCCTCTGGGGTGCGGAGGAGAATAGAAAGAAACAGGCAAAAAGCTGGTGGGTCGGGAAAAGGGCCGTTTAACAGAACAGCAAACAAAGGGAACAGTAATGACAACGATACAGATAAGGAGAATACACAAAACAAACAGCAAGAATGGACAGAGCCACTCTCACCTACCGCTGCCACCACTAGCTCCTGAGCAGCGAGTCCCTTCCCCCAGCCCAGCTCCCCCCAACCTCCCCCCAACCGGAACCCAGCATGACGGCACATGGTATAGAATGCCCGGCTCTGTTTGGCCAGGTGGGGTCAGCCCGCCCGCCAGACTGTGCCCCTTCCTGGATTCTGGTGAAAATTAACCCTATCCTGGCCAAACCCAGGACACTGGAGAAAAGGAGTCTGTCCTGAGAAGAATAGGAATCCAAGAAGGAGATATGCTAGCCAGGCCTAAACAAAGAAGTGATGACAGAGGAGTTTATCCTGTAAATCTGTTACATTGTACCTGGTTGTAGCTCTGCTTAAACCGTCTTCTTTCAGAAGGAGCCCAAACTCAAGTTCTTACATGAACAACAGTAAGTTTACAAAAGAAGAATGCGAATGAAAGCAATTGGACTGGGCCCAGTGTGTGTATTTGTACTTTAAAATCACAAATGAATAATGAATGTACTGATTTGGCAAATAGAAGGCTGGTGTGTGTATGTCTCCACATTAATCTCCAGAGTTTATTAATTTCTTGTTTAAATACTAGAATTGTGCTGAGTGGAACTGAGTTGGTGCAGCATGGCTGGAGAAGCTGGATTAAGGCAACAGCATTTATGTAAATGTCCTCCAGGCTTCCAAATAGTTCATTGGGGGAATATACAGTTCCTTCAGGGGATGAGATTAGAATCCCTCATAAAGAATCTCTTGACATTGGTTGGGTGATTCCAATTTAGTCTACTTGCGTGGGTAGTACATATTCAACTATAATTTATTAAAAGAAAAAAAGAGAGTGACCGAAACCCATCCTGTTAATGGGAGCATCCGGAAGTTCCACTGCTTGAAGTGCCTGATGTCTCAATTTATAAATTATTACACTAAAACAGTTTCACAGAATCACAGAATGGTAGGGGTCGGAAGGGACCTCTGTGGGTCATCTAGTCCAACCCCTGTGCTGAAGCAGGGTCACCTACAGCAGGCTGCACAGTTTCTTACCTATGTTTTATTTCCATGCAATTCTGGTAATAAGACACTCTAGCCAATTCAAAGTTTGCCTTCATAAACTAAGCTAGAACAAACCATATCTCTTTCAGCCCCAATGTCAGTAAGTGATGGCAGATTTCTGGCGTTTCTTTTTGCCCTCTTCATCCTTGATTTTAGGAACTTCATGTCTGAGTTACTGTCAGGTTCTCGCTATTTTGATGTGCTGCCTCAAAGATTCTTTGTGTTGTGAACCGTCGTAGCAAACTGGGGCTCCGTCACTGTGAGTGAGCTCCCAGTGTTCTGAACCTACCAAATGACATCGGTCCCTGTCCCAATAATTGCTTGTTGGAAATGAGGCTGGAACACCGTCTTATCCAGTTGCCCAGCTGGCTTCTTTGCTGAATTAGCTTGGCTACTGGGGTGCTTCCTGTGTGATTCATCACTAGCCTGATCTGAGAGCTCCTAAACTTAATCCATCTCCTCTTCCCTTAGGATCTCTGTGGGTCCCTTGGCTTGTGAAGAACAAAGGCTTCACAACAGCCTCCTGCTGTATTTGCTTCAACACCATGAGGTGCTTTTTGTTGACCCAAACCCTTGTTTCTCACCGAGACAAGCAGATGGCCTTCAGGTAAGAAAGCTACATTAACTGATTCAGCAAGTGATCAAAAATGCTTCATTAGGTTGGAACCTACAAATTGAAATTTGTTTGCTTATACATAGTGTAATTAAGGACTACAGCTTGTTCCCAGCAATGTAAATATTCATCATGTGCCTAAGACAGAAGGAACAGAGAAGTGTTTAGAATTCTGATTTTGAAAAAAAAGCAAAGGCAAAAGTAAAAGGTCAAGAATCAAATCCCAAGTTGTTCCACTAAAGATCTTAATGCCGACCTTTGTTAGATCAAAGCCACGGGATTTTTCCTCGACTGAAGCACTTTTTATTTTGAATGTGTGTCTTTGGCTATACATTGTCGATGCAGGAAAGTAAAACCAGAAGAGTGAAACCCCTCTTACCTTTCCAGAACTCACTATGTATGTTTCAGCCTCTCCTTGGGCATGTTCTTTTCTAAACATTGTTAGTACTTAATTTTTTGCCTTTTTTGCCAAAAACCACCTGGTGGAAGAAACATGATAGACAAATGCTGGTTTAGGGAGAGGGTCAATGTAAGTCTTGTTTTCAGTTTTTGATGTGATGTATCATTTCTGCTTAACTTGAAATTGATTCTTAGAAAAAGACAGGAAGGAAATGTAGCAAAGCCTACAGTTTAATACCGCACCATGCAGTTACCAGACACCCTTGGGTTTCATGACAGGATTGCTAGCAGTGTGCCAGATCAGGTGAAGGACTATGGAAGAGATTTGCATTGAACATAATTGCAGATCATGCTGCTCCTGTTTGTGACTCGTTTATTTCCTGGCTTCTTTCTCCACGTATCTCTGTTAAGGATAACCAGCAGACTTCTACTCAAAAGTCAAATTCATTATTTAGAGCATATTATATATACCAAATGGAATATTGAGACTGTAATGTTCCTTGGAACCTCTCTTTTAAAATAAATCCTGTACAGCTGTAGATACAGAAAACAGAATACACTGATACAAGGATGTTTCTGAAATATTCCTGTAACCTGTACTCAAATGAGCATGCAAGACCAAAATATTAGCTATCCTATCTGCTTCAGTTTGCAAAACTGGAAGGAGTGTCAGCAGCTAAATGAAATTGGAAAGGTATTAGAAAAGCCAGGAAACCTGGCTTTCTATTGCAGTGCTTTTGTTTTAGAAGCAACTTCACTCCCTGTAATTCTGCAAAATGTCACAGTCTGTCTGGGATTGTGGTGATGTGGGAAAGAATTCTGCTGAAAAGCTCCTTTCAAGTTCTTTAATAAAACCTCAGACAAGGCATAGCCATGAAGCACTCTCCTGCTCTGAGGTAAGCTTACGAAAGAAATCCCATCTGTGGGTGAAAAAGGAATTCAGTATTCTGTGGTTGATCCTGTTTTTGTAATTTCTGGCAGGAAACCCAGCGAGTTGGATAGGTACCCTTCATCTTTCATAATACAACAATTGCTCAAAGCCCACTAAACTGGAAACATCAAAGTTAGGTTTACAAACTAAACATATTAAAAGTGCATGTTCTAGTTCCAGCAAAGCAAGCAAAACGTGACATGGCAAACCTGGCTCAGATCCGTTGTTATTTCCTGGAAATGAAACTTGCTTTTATTGGCTGTTTCTCATGAAATAACTTTAAGCAGTTACACAGATACTTGCATTTGGACTACTTGAATTTTGTTGTTGTTGGGGTGCCTTTTTTTTTGCCCCACTTCCAAAGTTATATGTTATCCTAGTTAAATGAGCTTTAATAAATTAGTGCCATACTAATCTGGCAGACATGCCATACAGCTGACATAGACTTAACCTTCAGTTGCATTGTTTGTAGGCAGAGATAGGCAAGATTGATTGTTCTTGAGCAGAGTTCTTAGTATGTTCAAGTGCCAGGAGTCATCTCACTTACTCTACATCTGCAGGCTGATTCAGACTGACCAATTGGGAGAAGAATATCAAGTTTTTGGAAAGCACCAGCCTAATAGTTTGGAACTATTACCCTGGGCTGGATAGTAGACTATTCACAGCAACCTATTCCATCTAAAGATAGTGGTTTAAAAGATGTATCCAAACTACTGTGTATTTTAGCTAGTTCTTTTTCCTGGCCATTGTATGTTTTACGTGGTGTTTTGTTCTTTGTTTGTTTTTTTTTTTTTTTTCCCCTAAAATAGAGTTGGAATGCTGTAAAATAATGCCATTTTAAAATAATTTTTTCCAATTTTTCATTTTACCCTCTGAGAGTCCATTAGTGTTTAAAGCTGTCCTACAACCTTCTCTCTTAACCTGCAAACTGCACTGGTACTAAACTGATTCTCCTATTCAGCTTAAATCATTCTTTGTAAAAGAGGTTTGATGCTTTAGTGTTTGTTTTGAACTGGGGCCTCTCTAGATAGCTGTGTTTAACTGGAAGTGTGTTGCTAGCTGTGTTGGAGGTGTACAAAATTAGCTTAATTTCTGTAGTGTAATTAAATTATGAATGAAACCTTGCTAATAGCAATTTGTCATGCTGTTTGCCCTCATCATTTCTGAATCTTACATTCTAGATAAAAGTTGACTATGGATTTTTTTTTTTGCATCTAGTCCAAGAGTGTTTTTTCTATATGTCTTTTTTTTGTACAGAAGTCATAGATAAATCCTTCCTGAATTGTGCATGCTACCACAGAAGCATGACTTTGTGAGTGCATACAAGCCACTGCATGTATCTCCATCAGAGCATGGAATTCATTAGAAGAAAAGCCTACACCCTGAGGAAATCAGTCTCATTGCTTGTTTTATTTTCTTCCTTTGTCCTTTTATGCATGCTTCTCTACATATCAGTAAGGCTGCAGGGACTGCCTATTGATTGGATCCCACTTAGCTACTCCCTACAATCATGGAACCCCATTATAAAAGGGATTGCAGAGATCCAGGGGGGCTGGGGAAGGTGGAGCTGGACAGTGTCCTGGACCTGCAGGTTGACAACAGACACCTCGGAGCGAATTTCTGAACTGTACTGTGGTTTGGAGTTGGTCGGAACAGTGCAACTAAATATTTCATGGAGGCTTTGTCTACTCAAATTATGGTTTTGTTGGGAAGGCTTTAGTGGTCTGGAGAGTTTTGTCAATCTCAAGTTTTTAGCCTTTTTCAAAGAGGAGATGGACATTTTGGCATTAACCCTGTCTTGTGAAAAAAAAAATTAAAAAATCACCAAACTGGTGCCTCAGTCTCATCTGGAGTTGCCATAAAAAAAAATTGCGGTCTCCTGAATGGATTGTCCTTGATTTGGAGGACAGTAATAATTTAACTCATATTTTCCTTTGCTAATCCTATGAAAATGCTTGTGGAATTAATTGAAACCATACAGAATGAACAAAAAACCAGACGTTATCTCATGATCTAGTAAACTGAAATTTCCAGGTTAGACTAAATTATCTTGTCAAAATAATTTTTCTTGGGTAGAGGAACATAGTTCCAATTCCTATTAGTGGCTCTTAACAATTTTTCCTAAGTTTAAACTGCTACAGGTCTTGATTGTTTTCTTTCATTTAAGTTCTTTGCTTAGCAATGATAAATTTTATTTGGGTTTAGATGTAAACATAGCAAATCCTATGTGTGCCATATGAACTGCCAGGAGACTTGTCAATGTTTCTGTAGGGACTGCTGTTACATTATAGAAAGATTTCTCCATATTATTTCATATTCCACAGAAAAAGTATTTTCCCTAACCTTTGTAAATTTAGCAAAAGCTTGGACTTGTTAAACATGAAGTTTTAGTTTTGTGTTTGAGTACTGCCCAAACCAGAAGACTGAATAAAAAATGCAATACATCGAGGATCAAAGTAGGACCTGGATCTCCACAAAAATTGTTGTCCATAGATTGTAAGGATGTTTTTTTTTTTTTTTCTGGATGAAGAGTGTAGAGTATTTTACTGACTGTAGGCATCAGGATTTGATAAAAACCACTTGAGCTTAGACAGGTGTGACTTAAAACAACCGAAGTGGATGTGGCTGGAGTACTCATTATTCCTAGGTCTTCAGTGCCAGAGCCTTTCTGCCTGTCAGTGGAGTGAATAGGGCATGGAGAGAGCCAGCTGCTATTTCTGTGCTGTGATCTGCAGCAGACTGTCTTTTGTGCTGGAGCTCCGTAACTTGGAAACGACAAGCGTGCCTGGTCTCCATTTCTAGCGAACCACAGGGTGTGGAGGAAATGTCACTCATCTAATGTCTGCTCCAGCATTGCTGGGGGTTTCTCTCAACTTGCTGTAGAAGTGCTCTGGGACACTGCTGTCACACTTCAACCCCTTTCTACGACTTAGTGGATTTCACTGCTGTACATTTTTTTCTCTTCCCCCTCCCCCCAATACGTAGAGTTCTATAATTTGATTTTTTGGGTGGGGAAGGCTGCACTAGGAGAGAATACTGTCAGGAGAAGGTGTGCATTGTGTGATAAGAAGCACACAGTCAGCTGTGCTTTATTGTAACAAGCAGCTTGAGCACAGAAGAGGGAAGCTGGTCAAACTGAAATGCTGTGACTCTTCAATGCAGTCAGTAACACAAGAACAGAGCTCAGGCAATCACACTAGCTGATTACTCTGATCACTGTCTCTCATTCAATAATGTTATAAAGTGTGTGAGAGGGGAAGGTCTTTCTAAAACTGGTCACCGATAAGGGCCTTTCCTGGCTTGGAAAAAAATGTTTTGAAGGCAGTATGCTGTACAGAAACCAATTGAATGGAGACTCGTCTTTGTCACTTCTTAGCCTGTGAATGTGTGTTTTCAGTTTTGCTGTTAAGAAAGCATCTCAACAGCCTCTACCAGTCAGACTCACAGAACTTATGCTGATTGCAGATTTAAGAGTTTTATCTGCATTTTGTGAATAAGAGTAATACTTGATGTATTCAGAGCAGCAGCTTTACTCACTAAGATCAGCTACACTACAAGGAAGAGGATTATAATTCATCAGCTAGTGTTCACATTAGGATAACAAAGTTTTCTGCTTTCAGAGGATCTGTGTGGTCTTCCTCTGATGTCTTCAAAGTTTACCACAACACTTAAATCTAAGACTCGTGGCTCTGAGATTTTCAGATGTCTCAAGGCTGCAGTAGAGGATGAAGCTGGCAGCGGTTTCTTCCACTTGGTGTCAGCATTGTTCTCTCTCACTCCGAAGCTCTTTTTTGCTTTGAACATAACCCTTTGCTATGTTCCCGGTACCTATCTTAAAATTGCATATTACATTTCTATTTTTGTAACGTATCAGAACATCAGCCTATTCTTTCCTCAGATAATTACTGATATCAGAAAGGCATGAAGGAAGGGTATGAATTCACCTCCAAACCATTGTGAAATGCAAACCTTTTGTATTTTATGCTTGAGTCACCTTCCTTACCTCAGCAGGACTACCAATAAAATATGTTACCATGTTTGTATTCATTTTGTTTGGCGTACATGAGCAATTTGATTTGTTTGCTGATGATCAGGACTTTTGAAAAAACAACATCACAACTGAAGTCTTTGATAGGAAGATCATCCCTTGCGAAATTAAAACTATTTTTACTGAAAGGCTTGTGATATGTAAGCATCAAAATATTTCCGCATTTTTGACTTGTCATTGGCTGTAATATTAGGGGGAAAAAAAGACATTATTTTAAACCCCTAGTGGCTTTTCCTTTCGTGCAAGGTTAGGGATGGAAATGGGAAATGCTTTCAGAAAAGCAGGCAAAAAATGTAGAATAAAATACAAACCTGAAAAAAAAATTCCACTCTCAGGGAAAAAAATATCAAGATAAGAAAATCCCATTTTTCATTTAACTGTAGTTAATTGTAGCTTTTTTAATTGTAGTTAGTTGCAGAGCTGTGCAACAGTGACTTTAATAGGCATATTCTGAATACAGATTCCGTTCAAGCTGCCTCCTCCTCTACCCCTGCCTCAGCAATTGCTAGACAGCTTTGTTCCTCTTTAATTGGTTTATTTCACCTATTCTAGCGAAGATGCAAACGTGCTGAAGTTCTTAAGCAACACGAATTGAGGGAAGAATAGGGCTAGCACTTATAGTTGCGTGCAGCAAGGCTTGCCTGAATCTTCAAAGCCCATGAGCATGTTACAGTGTAAAGCAGTTTCACTCTCTCCCACTTTATTTGGGGTTTTGCTGTAGAGCAGAGTCTGCAGTATTTCTTTGCTTCAAGTAAAAAAGGAAATGCATGTTCATGAGTCAGCTTTTCTGCTAAATAGTTTCCAGAACTATGAAACAAAATATTGGGTACCTTTTTATTTTGCTATGAAAAGGAAAGGGATGAAATATGCCTGTAATAAAAATACAAATGCAATTGAGCCAAACACATGAGAAACAAAAGGAAATGTATGGTGAAATTGTGTGCTGCACCTGTTCACCAGGGTTCATGGCTAGAACAGTTTAGTCCAACTTGCCCTGATTTACTGATACATGGGGGGTTTTTTTCCTTATAAAAGAAAAATAAAGCAGAGAGACAGAGAGAGATTTGTAGAAAAATTTGGGAGGAATAGATGGAAAAAGCCTGTAAGAGTATTATGGAAAAACCATGATACTTCAGAAAGTTTTAAATAAATAAACACTACATCTTCATATGCACTTTTTTTGCCAAATGCATTTCTAGTCAGTTCAAAGACCATTTTTAATTTAAACAAACATTACTGCAGTTTGGCTTTGCATGCCCAGATTGCCTTGTGTGACTGGTAATTTAGACGGACGCTTGAAGCTGAGGTTCTGTCAACAGCCTTACTTCTAACCTTCGAATTTTCACTGGCCATCTGCTTTAATTAGATGTTGCCCTATTCCCAGAGGACTGCAGATGTGCATACAAGGATTCTGGCTAGTAAAGATACAATAATGTGAGCCTTAGGCTGTTATGCCAAGCAGTGAGGAAGTCAGCTGTGCCTGGAGATGATCATGTTAAAGGATGTTGATCAGAACTGAATTTTTCTGTAAATTGTTAGGAGTACAAGGAAATACCTGAGGGGCTGCTGTTTGAGGCATCATTGCTTCCAGCATGCGACTGGAGCTTTGCCCGGGTGTCACTGGGTTGCATGTGAGAGCAGCTGTAGGACCTCAGCTTTTGATTACTCTGGGACACTCATCATGTCGATGTCCACGTATGGGGAGCTGCGCAGAGGGGGCAGCCGTTTGCCAAATCGACAGGTTAAACCCAACATCCCCTCCATCTTGCCCATGGCGTGGCCGAAAGATGCAGAGGTTTTCCAAGCAGAGAGCTGCTGGCATCTCTGCCTGGCATAGGCAGGAGAGGGATCTGGGTGCTCGGTCAGGGAAAGGCTGATCCCTGTGTAAACCCTGCAGGCAGGAGAATGGTAAAGCTGTGCAAGATAAGTATGTGGGTGTAAGTCAAGAAGGATAGGAGATGACATGGAGTTGTTTATAGATCCTACACTCTGTAACTTTAGGATTTTTGTGTGTTTTATTTATATTCCCCCCTCCCCGCCCCAAGGTGAATGGGACTACATTGGAAGAAAAAAAATACTACTTTCCAAAAAATAGAGAAAGAAACTTTTTTAGTCTACCAGGCTGTCCACATGATAACATTAGTATTTTTTTTAGAGTTGTGGTGGAGATCAAGTGAAGAAATTATGATCTGGAACTCTTTATCTGATATTGTTTTAGTTCTTTATTTTCTAATTTTATTTTCAAACTCTTTGGGAGTTACATGGATAGCTTTGAGCTTTATAATCTTTTTCATTGGTCAATGCAAGAGGACCCTGAAGCAATAATAAACAGTGAGCTGAATTTGGATATATGCAGCACACTGTAACTCAAAACCATACAGTACTTCTAAAAATCTGTTTGTGTTTTGCATATTTTCACTAGGAAGGTATAGCAAGCAATCCACTGCTTAACTGCAAGGAGTGATCGATGAGTGGAATATTTCCTTGATGAAGTATCTGATCTTCTGCTTTACTTTTCTTCTAACTCTTGCTTTCATGTCCTTAATGTTTAGTCTAACCAAATTCCTAGCTATTTTGCTAATCATTTATATTCCGTAATACTTTCCCTGTTTAACCAAAATGCGATTGGGGTGGGGGGTTTAACCAAAATGCGATTGGGGTGGGGGGTGGGAGAAGAGCAAGATAAGCTGTGTTCAAAATTAATACTAAATGGGCTGTAGAACAGTACCGCGGAGCTGTATCTATTTAATTACCCTTTGCAACCACTAAGCACGATTCATGTAAGAAGCAACTTGTGAAAACAGCTGTTGACAGACCAACAAGCTGCTGTATTCTAGATAGTCAACGAACTGCGTATGCTTTGCTTGTCACCTGCCTTTAGGAATTTGTGTGTTACAAACAAAATAGTCTTTTCTTCTTGCAAGTTGTAGAATAAAGATGCTTCTAGCAACTTTCTAGTTGCAGGCAAACTTGTCAACTAAAACAACATCTCCTTCTGGATCTGCCTGGAGCATGAGTTATTTATTAGCAGCAGCAAACAGTGTTGACTTCTTTTCCCGTCTTTCTTATACCTTGTACTCACGAAGTAACAAATTCATTGTGCTTTCTGACCAGAGAGACCATAAACAGACAATATCTAAATCCAGATCCGTGTAAATGTCATTCCTTATAAAGTTTGTTTCTAATGTCTGTAGCAAATCCAGATCCACATAATTGTAATTCTTTATGAAGTCTGTTTCTAAAGTCTGTAGCAAAACAAGTAGGAGAGGAATTCATTTGTATGCTTAAGATTCACAGATACGCTGTTTCTGAAAAGTGTGTTTAGGGAGCTCCTAAACCACGATTTAAAAAAACCAAACAAACAACAAAACAAAACAAAATACCAACAAGAATCCAAACAACTTTGCAAAGCTTTGCTCTGATTTCTGTTTTCACACCCTTTGCTAATACCTGAGGTTGGTTTTTCTGAGTGTGATTGCTGCATTATCTTCCAGTGAAGCCTACTTTATTTTTTCAAAGGAAAGAAGTTCATATTGAGTTAAAATCAAAGGAAAAAAACCCACAATCCTGTATGTGCAGAAGAGGAGGGCAGTTTTTTAATGTTCTTTATAAGCTATATCTCTATTGAGAAGACACTGCCACAGCCACTCTAGAAAAAGAAACTCTTCAAAGTGTGATACGGTAACTTCAATTAAAGGACAGGTCAGCTCCTAAGAATACTGAGGGAAATGATGGATCTCTTCAACTTCTTCCTGCTTAATAGATTCTACAATAAGTAATGTTCCCTTCTTTGAAATTTTTATATAGCATGGGACTTTTTTTTTTAATCGAAATTAACTTGAGAGTTGAAGGGCTGCTGCTGTCGCTGTATGGTCTTCAATTGTGGCTTTTCAATAAGTTGAAAGGGAGAAAAAAGTTAATAGTGGAAAATAGAAGAATAAAATAATTCTTTGATATCAACTTACAAATCACTTAAATGAGGAACTTGAGAGTGGTGTCCTCATCTTCCCTTATTGCAACTCTTCCCCTCAGAACAAAATATTAATTCTAAAAACTGCTGGTAGAAGGTCTTTAGGTATATCCTTTTCCCTTTTCCCCCCTGTCTACCAACTTTTTTTTCTTGACAGCGAAAAAGTGTTATATAGTTCTTTGAAACTGTTGCTGTTACAAAGTAGAACAAACACTCAGCATTAGAACGATTCTTTCTTTTTATTTCTTGTTTGTTTTAAAATTAAAACCAATAGGAGGAAATTTTCACTGCTCTGACCCACTTCACACTGGTTAAACTCTTGGCTCTTTGTCTAATGTGAGGCTAAAGCAAGAAGTCACCTATCCATAAATTTGATATTGTACTGACAGAGGTGATGTAAATTGCTCCTTGTAGAGAGAAATTACAAGGTTTCTTCCCTGCCTCAGTACATCTCAACCTGGTTCTGCAGCTCTTGTTGCAGAATTTTTTTTTCCTATGAAGGGAAAATGTTGGAGAAAATCCTAGTGTATTTCATGCACTTCATTGGCTGTCAGTTGCTTCGGGTAGAGAATGAAGTCCTTAGTCCAAATGTTAGAAGCCCACAATGGATTCATGTCCAGCTATGCCGCTAAGAAGGTTATTCCTGTATCACTGCTACTCTGATTTGTGTAGCTGATGTGGTGGAGCTCCCTGGGTAAAGCCACTTTTGTCTCCAGAATGATCTTACGGAGAGGAGAGTACTATTCCTGAATCACAGTACTTTCAAGGCATTTTACAAGATAAAATATTTTACTCATGGCAAAGAATGTAGTATGCTTTTGACAAAAAAAATCAGCTTTCTGTTTTCATGTGCTTTGCACATACAACAGGCAGCCTCCCACCACAGCAGAAGAAGAGAACATGTTCCTATGTGAACAATGCTATGCCAGTCTCAGTACTCTAGATGGTGTTTAGATATTATTGCGGACAGGTTGGAATAGCTTCAGTGAAGTGGAAAAAACGTTTTGAATTAACATATATAACACATATAATATTAACATAATAACAGCGACTTCTTGATATATCCACAGGGTATCTGCATTTTTTCCTCAAATAGGCAACAAGTCAACAAATTCAAACCAAAGAAACTCACCATGCATGTAAAACCACATGAGGGTTTGATGGCACAGTTGGGTCAGCCCAAGAGGTTTGTGTTATATGAGTCAGGTATTCCATGGTAATTCTTGGAATGCATCGCGAATTAATTGTGCACTTGGTTAATTCACCAATTAGTAGTGAAGTAACCTAGTGCTGTGCAGAGCTGCCAGTGCTAGCTCTACACTACTTGGCTAATGTAACTGCTTTCAGCACCTGAGGTAGTGTTGTCACTACATGTTCTTTTCCTGGATGTTCCTGAATGTCTTACGCATGTATCAGTTGTTTATCAATGACAAAGTAAAACAAGTTCAGAGCAACTGGCTGCACTAGGGATGTGGAGGGATGTGGCCAGAGAGTTTCTTTCATGTATTTTTTTTTTATTTGCAAGTAAAGTGGACAGAAGTTCGAAAGGGTGACTGCAGTCTCAATTGAACCTTTGAATAAAACTCCAGGAAAAATACCGGATGAGGTTTCTTCAATGTTGTCTTTCTTACTGAAGAGAGTATTACAAAATAGGAAAGAAAAAAGGTCTGTAGTGCTTACAAAAATTCTTCTTTATCTTGCCCTCACCATTTTGAACACTGAAAACCTGATCTGAAGTGTAATCCCGAAAAATACATCAAGAGGATTTGTTCATAAGCATACAGTGCGTTGACATCGGCAGACTCTTAATATGACTGTCATGTTCCCTATCTTGAAGCCTCATTCTAATCTTCTGGCAGCATTCAAGTTCAGTGCTTTCCATTTTCATTGAATTAATTAGTGAAGTTTGGATGATTCCCGAATTCTGAAAATGTCAGATTTTGTTTAACAGGATGTTTTTAAAGGTTACTTTTGTCCTATTTTATAACAAGTAGGACATCTGAGTACATTTCTGTATTGTTTAAATCAAAAATACATTACCCATTTGGAAGCAGAGAAAACGGTAAATGAGAGCTATATTTACATACTTATCTTGCCTTTAACTTAATCTCCCATTACTAGTCTTGAGCCTTTCAGGTTGCTATAGAAACTGCCACAGCCTCCAACTGTGCTTCCTCCAAGACTTAATTGCATTCTGAGTTTCATACACTCTCTGTTAACTGCAGCACTGACAGAGACAAGCACATTGCAGAATGAGTTGAATTAATGGTTCAATATGATGCATGTGTATTTTTAATATTATGTTTCCATACCCCTTTTCAAAATCTCCTTTACCAGCTGGTTAAACTCTTCTGTAACATGTAGTGATACTCAGGGATGGATTCTCTTTGTTTGCTGCCACTATATTTGATGTTTTCCAGTCTTTGATGCTATCAGAGCAGCTGCAAGAGTCATTAGTCTTAGGGACTTTTTTTTTTTCCTTAGAGAAGTCAAATTATTCATGAACTACCTTAGCATTGCTGAAGTTTTTCTGAGACTTCTCCTTCACCTCTGTGAAAGCAGACAAGGAAGTGCATAACTGCTATCTTGATAGCCCTGGTGAGCTTGTGCTGACTCTGTGCTCTTTACCACATGACTTTTGCTTGCTCAGTGTCGGTCGAAGATAGGCAGTTTTTCAGCCAGGTCTGTTTTTACGGGGGAAATACCAATTCACGAAAGCAGAAACTGTGTATGGCTGTATGCAAAGTTCAGTGAGGCTTTTCTGAGAAGTATTTATTCTATCCTTGATGGAATTTCTCACCAAAATTGAACTGAGAACCTGTCTCATTCAACTAGTACAACGAAGTCTCAGATTGCTTTCCTACTTGGTTCTCAGCATGATGATGCTGTCAGTGCAAATACACTGTTCTTACCAACGCCGTTCTGCTTTCAGTGGAGACGAACATCGGGAACCAATGGTTAACATCACTTTCCTCTGCATTCAATGGATGTAAGTTCAGAACTCCACAGTAAAAAAAGCAGTCCCCACTGTTCTCTTGTGCAAAAGCGGACAGAAAATGTATCACAATTGAAGGAAGAGAGCAAGCAGCGTATGTTTACTTCTCCTGTTAAGCCCTCTGTCTCAGCTCTGCTTTGCTTGTGCTTAGTGGGTGAGAGATGGGGAACAGGACAGATACCCTCCGTGCACTATTGCTCTCAGACCTGGGATGTTTCCGTACTTGTGTTAATGCTGGCCCAAAGATGTATATCTGTCCTCATTCAAAGCATTAGAGATGCCCCACAGCTGGTGAATGGACAAAGTCAGACCGATGCTGATAAACCAGGCAAAGTGGGAATTTCACCAACATGTCACTTTGAAATGTTCATGCACATTGTCACACTTTTAGATACTGAACTTCTGAAGACAGCTTAAATATACCCATTAAAACTTTTAAACTTTTAAAATATAATTTAAAATCTGACACTTTGTGCTGATGTTTTTCATGTAGTTCACAATATTTTTCCCTTTTTTGTCATTAATTATATGTGCTACATTGCTTGAATTGTGTATTGATGGTCCTCTATGAAAATCTTTGTAGTTAAGTAAGCCAAGGCAGCTTTTCTGGCCTCAGCCTTACTGCTAATGTCTCTCTATGAATTTGTGTGGAAATTTTTGTTCTTTTTTGGCTCTTTCAACAAAAAAGATGAATTAGGAAAGCAAGAAATTTTGACAATATTGTCAGGATTAATCTGAAAGAGTGTAGGCAGTTTTGCAGCACTCATTTTCACCCTCTTTCTTTTTTTCTTCATATTCTTTTTCAATAGTTACCTATTTTACACTTCTTGCCACAACACAGTGTGATTTCTGTCTCAGAACTTAAATCTCTTCCCCAGCATCTCAGCTTTCCTTTTTAGCTGCTCTGTAAGAATGCATGTTAAAAAGAGCTGGATTTCCCTGCCAGCTCTGGCTCAAGTTACGTTTCCTGGATTGCTCTACAGAATGTCAACATATATTCTAAAAATCTGTGTGTGCTGGAGACCTTCCCCAAACATTCTAAAAACACTTACTGTGGGCTGGGATTCATTTGGATTTGAATATAAACCCAGCATTGTTTGTTGGCTCCTTGTGATTCCTGACAAGCCGTGTCTCCAAGATGGCTGTCTGTGTGAGCGATTTTCCAGGCAGTGACAGCACTTCGTTTACAGAAAGCACTGCTCTCAGTGTCTCGGTAGGCATTCAGAACAAAGACCTTGCCCATCAACTGGACAGCCCAATGCGTGAGCACGTGGAGGGCTTGAACCTGGTCACATACAGTTGCTAGCAGTTTTAGTAAAGAGAGAAAACTCGTTAAAAGTCTGAGGACTGCCAATAGCAGGTTGTTTTACTCTACTGTAGAATGTATTGCAAAAGCTTTTATGCACAAGCCATAATTTCTTATGATTTCTGTGGTTTGCAGTATTTTTAGGCTGTTCCTATAGCTGATGGTATGCTGATGGCAGGCTGTTCCTATAGGCACACGGCATCTTTAGAGTATAGGTGGCTGGATGTTTAGGGTATCTCTGGGGCCACATTAGCTCATGCAGTTTTGGTTAGGGAAAGCAGCACTTTGTTGCAGAGAGGCACTTACCATTGTATTTCGCTTGTTGTGCCTTGCCAAAACCTGTCTTCAGGTGCCTATTGTTGTTCCTCCTTGCTTCGCCTGCCCAGCCTGTGGGGGAAAACTGACTCACAACCAGCTCATGTGCACTACCCAGAGGTGGGTGAAAAGTAGAGAGGCTGCTACTTTACAGCCTTTGTGCTCTCTTGTTTGTCGGACCAGATGTAATGCTGCTCCAAGATGTTTGTGATGGAAGCCTCGGTGTTTCTGGGAAGATAAACCATGCAAGCTGCTGGCAGAACTCAGGGAGAGAGGTTTGAGCCAGGCTGCTTAGTGGACCATGGAAAGATTAAATCTTGTAATTGACTTTAAGCTTTGATTGCTTCTCCTTCCCTTGCTTCTCAGTATAAGCAAAGAAAAGGTGGAGTGAAACTTGACCATAGAGAGAGTTTTGGATAAGCAGAGGTACTGGTGAGATGGTTTATATGTATCTCAGGCAAATATCCACACCAAAATAAGGAGAAGCACTGAGAATGGGGTGCTCAAGTAGGGACAGGCCATTCAGCAGATCTGCTCTTGAGTTCTGTATTACTTTTTTTGGTTGGTGCACTAAATAAAGCTTTCCAATAACACACACTGAGCAAGATGGAAGATAACACTGATAAAATGTGGGTGGAATGTAGGGTCTGTAGGGCAAAACTTTTAAAATTCTTGAAATGCAGACCTAGAAATTACTTTTAATGTAATTTCCATCTCTTTACCCCCCACTTGTACCTGCAAAATCACTCCCCAGTGAAATTTCTATTTTCTGTCTTAACTCTGCTCACCTTAGTGGCCACTTAGCAGAAGGGTTTCATCCATGTGTTAACTAAATTGATCATTTGGAATGTCCTTGCATGGCATGCAACAGAAAAGAGCAGGGACTCTATTAATAGCTGTTCTTATGTAAACAGAATCCATTTTATTCAGTTCTTTAGCTGATGAAGCACTGTGGGAACAAGACAGTCAGAAGCTTGGGAATTACTCTACAAGGAAGAATCTCAGTGTTTCTTGGCAAAAGTTGCTTTATGCTCTGGGCTTGCTTGGTAAGAGCCAACAGTAACAAGGCCTTATTCTGCACAGGAGTTTAAATAAATAGACACTGAATGTTTCTGCCTGTCTTTGAAAGCTGACACACAGAAATCCCAAAGTTTATTTCAAAGAAGGCTTAATTTTTATCTAGTTACAGCCAGATACTTAATGTTGGGGAGGGGGTCTAATGAAAGAAAAGAGGAACTGGAGTCCCAAATAGGAACTTCTGGAAAATTGTCTTTTATTTATTTTCTTCCAAATACTGACAAAATGGAAATATTTTTTTCCCAATGCTTTGTCTGTCGATGTCCTTAATATAAAAAGACAAAACCAAAAGGTATAAGGTGGCTGAGGTGACTTACTCAGCAATGATTAGATTTCTAGTGTCAGTTGCTATTGAATTTTTATGCAAGGAGCCATAGGAGCAGCTGAATTGTTGTATATGGTCATATATAGACTACATTTTGGGCGGCTGTTGGAGAAGGCTGTAATGGAGGCAATAGATGGCTTTAGATCTACAACATCATAAATTTTTCAACAGCCTTTAACGTTTTTCTTACATGCTTATATTGAATGAGTGTATTAAGTGAGAACTTGTGGCTCAAAGGTCAATATCTCCAATGCTGTGTCACATGGAGCTGAGCCCACACCCTCATGCATCCATCTATCTAGTACTTCCCTGATGTACACTGATGGAGGAAAGCAGGGAGATCTCTTCCTCAGTGGCTTCATAGCTGGACTGAATGCTGATAGCTCTGTGAATGTGATATTAGTACCTTACTTTCTGCCTGTTTTACTGAAACCAGCATATAAGCCGTTTGATTCTGTTGCTTTGTCTCAGGAGGTGCTACTTCAAAGGTCTCTTCAGTTTCTTAAAACTTCTCTGGCTGAATATTATTTCAGTATAAAGATAACATTATCAGAGATAAACATAAGGAAAAGATGAATGATCCTGTTTATTCTTGGGTTATTGTTGTTTGTTTTCCCTAGGCTAGAAGATATAGTTAAGAAGAATTTCAGAATGTAATCTTGCATACTAAAAACTGCTGCAGATCTGTTGGGAACTAATGCAAGAGAGGGCAGGACTCTGCCTTAAATCATTGTCCTTTGTGCATTCTTCTTCTTCTCCCTTCATGTAATCCTATCTTCAGCTCTCTCTGTCTTTCAGTTTTAATAAAATTATGAACTATGACTTTCAGTCTCATGGGAAAAATGTGACCCAATGTGCCTTTGCAGCACAGACGAAGCAGGAGCCTGTTTCTCTTGGGCTATGTTTTCTAATTGCCTTTTGACAATATGTTGTTATATTATCAGTGGAAATGTTATTAAGAAAGCAAGGAATCACTATTTAATGCATTGACCTGCACAACTAGTCTTGTGGAAACAAAATCAAGATAGTTACTCCAGCTTTTGTATTCAGTACACATTGCAACAATTGATGTACAACAAGGTCATCTGCTAAGGCCTATATACAAATGCAACAGTAAAAGAGATATCAATCTCCAGAACAAAACTGAACCAAATTAGTACCACGTGCAGCACCAGTGACAAAAATGAGCCATTAATGCTGACATCCAAAAGTAAATTTGTAACTCTCTGTATGAACTGGTTTTCCTGGATCCAAACATGATAAAAAGCAACCTACAGTTTAACTGCTCAGAATTGCACCTGGCCACCTGAAAGACATTTCTGAGGTCTTGGAAAAGCCTATAAGAATCTGAAAATGGCCAAAAAAGCACAAAGAAAATCTCAATAATAAAACAATTAGAAAGCAATAAATTTTTTTAAAAATTGAGAAAGTATTTAAATTAAGAAATAGTCTCGATTCCCATTTCCTGGCAATGTGCACTGCTCAAGGAAATAGAAGGTAATTAATCTAAGAACACCTGTGGTAAAGTCTTTAATTATAATCATTCAGATAGAAGTTAATTAAAAGCACATCTTTAATGTAGCAGTATGGTTTTCCCTACACGCCACCATCTGTGACTGACTCTCTTCTGCCCTCTCTCTTATTTAACTTAAATAGTAATAAATAGTTGTGAATATAGTTCTCATTTTCTCTTATCTGCTGAACAATGGTACGTATTCCAAGACTGCATTGTGCAGAAAGATGTAGTCTTTCATTTTTGCAGGAAAAGAAATAGTGTCTCTTACTCTTCGTTGCTATTGAAAGAAGTTACAAGAGTAACTGCAAAATTTGAATTTATGCACTTCTTGGGAGCAGACTTTAGCCATGTTGCCTTTTTGCTCCTGCTTCCTATCACCAAGCAGGTCAAATGTTCTAGGAAGTGTCAATATCCCTGTTGATTGTCAGTCTGCTGAGACAACGTGCTCTGTAAGCTGCTGGTCTGGCACGACGCTCACAACTACCATGTTGCCCGAACTGTATGGGATATGATGTTTGACCGTGGAAATAGTGTAAGGAAAGAGGAGGTGGGGAGGGAGACATAAACACAGCTGTGCGGTTGAAGTCTAGTGACGAAGGTGGTGTTTAAAATGCCCAGCAGGTTAAAATTGCTTTTCTGTAAAGAAGGAACTTCAGTAGCGTTTCTTATCTGCGCGGAGAGCACTGACAGGGTCTCACGGCGTTTTGGTAATTAACTGTGGCATATGAAGAAAAGCAGAGAGGACTTATCTGGGATTTATTTTTTTTCCCAGAAGTACTTTAAGAGTTTTACAAAGGTGAGAAAGTTGAGAAAGTTGGCAGACATTGCAATACCTTGGAAAATCTATGGGGTTGGAGCATGCTCCTATACCAGACTCTCTTCTATATGTGATGTCCACTTCCAAATACTGTGTGACTTT
>Ga0065711_1031151_pt1 | contig 30423 bp, 7 predicted proteins | sample Hoacrofraction12_FD_59098 | JGI IMG/M metagenome (GOLD analysis project Ga0065711, IMG submission 59098) | Hoatzin crop microbial communities from Cojedes, Venezuela - Epithelial fraction 12 v2 (version 2) | ecosystem: Host-associated > Birds > Digestive system > Esophagus > Crop | place...
CCTCTCCTATGAGGACAGGCTGAGAGAGTTGGGCTTGTTCAGCCTGGAGAAGAGAAGGCTGTGGGGAGACCTGATTGCAGCCTTTCAGTACTTAAAGGGAGCCTATAGGAAAGATGGGGACAATCTTTTTGGTAGAGACAACAGTGACAGGACGAGGGGTAATGGTTTTAAACTAAAACAGGGTAGGTTTAGGCTAGGTATAAGGAAGAAATTCTTTACAATGAGGGTGGTGAAACAGTGGAACGGGGTTGCCCAGAGAGATATTGGAGGCCCCATCCCTGGAGACATTCAAGATCAGGTTGGACAGGGCTCTGAGCAACCTGATCTAGTTAGTGGTGTCCCTGCTCGCTGTGGGGGTGTTGGACTAGATGACCTCTAGGGGTCCCTTCCGACCCAAAACTTTCTATGATTTCTACTTTAAAGCATGGAAGAGACTCACGACTCTCAAACCTATGACAGCTAGCCCTGAATATTGTAATAGAAGTTTCTGTGCAAGCCTGCAGCTTCAGTTGACTGTTCATATGAGAAGTCTCATAACGCGGTCTTATTAACTATAGCTTTTTGTATGAAGAAGAGGCTGACTAATATTTTTTAGAAACCTCTGAAAAAAAATTATACCACACAACAGCAGTACACTGCTTTAAATTAATTATACTATCATAATCCTTCAGCAATATCCCTAGAGAAGCAGGCATATAAAAGTGCTGTCTTTCTGTTGCAGATTGGAATGTGGAGATGTTCATTTCCGGTTTTCTCCTCAAGCTGCAAATCATCGTAGTTCGTATACCAGAGTTCCTGGGCTAATTGTCCTTTTGTTCCATTCTGATTGCCTGAGGGTATATTCTGAGATCAATACCAGTTAGCTCATGCGGCCTGACTTACCTTCCTTACCTGCGCTTCTTTTCTTCTAGGAACAAATGGTGCAATAAACAAATGCAAAATCCTCTTCAAGCACAATATTATTTATCTAGAACAAAAGAACCTGAGAGAGAAAAGGTGTCCAAGGAAATGACATAGGCTATGTGAATATCTAATCTTATCCAATATGTAATCTTTTCCTATATGATAACTCCAGTAGATACAGCTTTCCTTTCACTCTGTACGTCATCCTGCAATTGTTTAATCACTTTGCTTTTCCATTAATAGTTTTCCTTCAGTTCAAACACTCGATGAAATGATAATTATGTTCGCATGTGATCTTATCAGCTGTATCAGACTGCTACTCTTAGAGAATGGATGACAGTTACACAACTGTTGACAGGGATACCCATACAAGATTTGGTGTTGCCAGTTTTCTCATCTATGGGTTTAGGTGTCTGGTGAAGTGCATTGTCTGTGAGCTGGTAATATAAAACAATGAGGTATACTTTTAATAAGACTATATATTCACACAGGATTTCTGTCCTTTAAGGTTTCAGTAATAGTTTAGATTTAAGCAAGAATTTAAACTTTCAGCAAATACAATGCACAATACACACATACTTTCTGAGCTTTGTTAATTCCACATCATATGAGGAAAAATTAAAGCTTGAAAAAGCACATTTGACTTTCAAAAAAAACCCCACAAACATAAGCGACAAAACATGACCTGCTTATCAGATACAGAGAACCTGAAAACTAAGAATTAGACTTGCCAATAAGCAATTTTGCATACAGTAGCTAATTAAAAATATAATAGTGCTGTTGACATTGAGGAAGAGATTAGTATGTAAGCATTTCAGACAAATTCTTTATGCAAAGTGTAATTAAATTAGAACTTTCAAATATATTGAGCTTTTATAGTTCTCTCGAGGCAAAAACCCGAAACAAGCACACACTGAACACATGCTACTCTTATCACCACCAGGTATTTCATAGCTACAGCAAGATTTTAAGCAGATGCTTACAAATCTCCAGTTAATGAAGAACAGCATTAGAAGTGATAAATTGGAATGCCACGTAGCAATGCAGAATAAGGTTGTAGTCGTGGTAGAACTGCTCAGGGAAAGTGATTTGATTTCTAACTTAAGACCGAGGAGTTCGTTGTGCCCCATTCCTCATGTAGAGACTCACCCTAGTTACTAGGGTCAGTATTGATTTGTCACTGATTACCGGGTGAGAGAAGCATACAGGCCAAAACCTACACCTGCCAGATGCAATGCCAGTGATCTTAACAGTGGACACAGTTGTCAGTTCTGTAGCTAACATTGTATGGAAAATATTTTCATTTTGTACAAAAGTAGCAAAGAAAGATATCACTAAGAAATAGTATATTTCAAATATAATCACTTATCAATGGCATTGCACCTGAGAGAAGTCTTTAACAGACAAGACATCTGTCACGATCCCATTTTATGCACACAGACTCGAAAGCTAATGTAGACTTATTTAAATAGTAATTTAGAATATCTTTAGGACATTTTTCTAAGAGAATTTTTTTGTCTTTTACATTACTCAAGCTATACCTGACTATGCACACTTTTAGGTATTTTGTAGTTTTTTGTCTTGCAGGAATGTTTGCAGTTTACAATTCTTAAATGCATATTTGTAGAGAAGCAATACTCTACACCCAATTATGGATTAGCACAGCAGTGTTAAACAGTTCTAGATTCATCCTTCCATTTTAAATTAATGATAGCTACTCAGACTCAAGACTTGTTATTAAAACGCAGATATCTCAGACATTTAAATCTATATATGTACTTTTGAATTTTATAAAGCTGCTTCCCACATTATGAAGAGCAAAAGCTTTTGTTTAAAAAGACAAATTCAAAGAACTGACAGATTATGTAACTCTGTTTCACTCCCTGTTTCAAAAAATAGTTTCCTTTCATGAGGATCAAATATCTACCTGCAGCTAGTTAAGAAAGGACTGTCTGTTGAAATTAAGTGTTTTTACTTTTATGCCACAACTGTTTACCTCATTTACTGCAAGAAACCTCTTACTTGAAGCAGCTGTATGATGCTCTGATTTTTTATTTTGCGTTTTATTTTTTCCTTCAAATTTGAGTTAGGTATTTCTTCCAAAGGTCAGTGAGCCACTCTCTTGACTCTGCTGCAAACCTTAATGGTCCTATTCTTTTTTAATTGTTATTTTTCTTCCTATGGGTAAAAAGAGTTCTACAGATAGAATAAATTAATTCTGTTGTTCAGGCATGAAACTTGTCCAAGGGAAGAGAAACCCCTCAGCAATAGCATTTCTTCAGCTCTTTTACCTATAAAAGCTATATTAAAATCTGAGGGAAGTGCACATGAAGTAGCCAATGAAGAGGAAAGTATAAAAATGTGGAGTAAGTTGAAAGTGTCAGACAGACAGAATTATAGATTGAACCCATTGCTGCCATTAGGAGTGGTCCTTCACAGGACAGCTGACAAAATAATTTCTACTCCTATGATGCTTTCATTAAAGTTCTGTGGACTTCTGGGGGGCAGACTTTGGCCTGTTTAGGGGCCTGGTTGGCAGAGTCCCTTGGGAGTCAGTCCTGCTAAAAGCTCATCTAGAGCTTAATCTGGCTACTGCCGTAAAAGACAATACAAAATGTTTCTATAAATACATTAACGACAAAAGGAGGCCTAAGGACAATCTCCATCATTTGTTGGATGCGGGGTGAGACACAGAGTGACATAAGGTGATGAGAAGGCTGAGGTACTTAATGCCTTCTTTGCTTCAATCTTTAATAGTAGGACCAATTGCTCTTGGGATACCCAGCCTGCTGAACTGGAAGACAGAGATGGGGATCAGAATGAAGACCCCACTCTGTGACTGACGACTATAAACTCTTCAGAAGGGAAAGGCAAAGAAGGAGAGGTGAGGGAGCTGCCCTCTATGTCAAAATTGGTATTGATTGCACAAAGCTATCTTTGAAGAACAGCAATGCTTAGGTCAAGAGCTTATGGGTGAAAATCAGAGACCAAGCCAACAAAGGAAGCTTTGTGGTTGGTGTCTACAACAGGCCACCCAATCAAGAAGAGGAAGCTGATGAAGAGTTCTTTCTGCAACTACAGGAAGCATCATGCTTGCAGGCCATGACCCTGAGAGAGGACTTCAGCCACCTGGCCACCTGCTGGAAAAGAACAGCAAACTGCCAGCAGTCCAGGAAACTGCTGGAGTGCATTGAATACAACTTGCTAGTACAGGTGATGGAGAGCCTGAGGAGAGGAGAAGGAGTGCTGGACCTGTTGCTCACTAATGCAGAAATTTTATTGGAGAGGTCAAGACGGGAGGTAGCCTGGGCTGCAGTGCTCGTGCCCTGGTGGAATTCTCAACCTTGAGGGGTACAGGATGAGTGAAAACTAGAGTCAATACCCCAAACCTCAGAAGGGCAAACTTTCAGCTGCTCAGGGTCCTAGTGTGTGGGATCCATCGGGAAACTGCCCTCAGAGGCAAAGGAGCAAATGAGGGTTGGGAGATAGTTAAAGACTTTTTTTAAAATGATTCTGTGATTCTATGATCTCAGTCAAAGCCAGCGCCATTTCAGCTGTCTTTATGCTGAACAAGAACAGGTTAAATTTATTAACTACACTGATAAATGCAAGTTTGGCCTTCACCTATACTACTCACAGCAAAGCCAGTTCAAGTGTTTTCCTCTTGCCTGATAAATAATTGCCAGGAGGATCACTGGAAGGCACTTGGTCTCTGAAAATTGACTGCTGACAGGGGCTTGCGCTTAGGGTAATCCTGCACTCTTTTGCTCTGCCAATCCTCAGTCCTTTGCTCGACAAAGAAAGTTGAGGTATTTCATGTGCAAGGATTTGGTTTTCTGAGTTGCATCAGGTCTTAAACTCAGGACAGAAATATTCTCACTGTTTTGAGATTAGGCCCTTAATTGGAAACAGAATCATATGTTTAGATTTGCAATCAGAAATCTACTGAAATAAACCTGTTTTCATCAGTTACATCTCTTCCCTGTCAAATAAGTAACTCTGAGAGTGACAAGAGCTATGGTTTGTGTTCATCACAGTTTCATGAGCACTGTATGTTAACATATTTCAGAATAAGCACATTGTTTTTTTATTCCAGTCACAGATTTAAAGCTAATGTCTGAATATTAAAAAAAAAACAACCTGGCTCCACACTATATTTTTCATCATTTTATTTAGAAGGCAGATTAACTGATTAATAGAAATGTAAATTGCATTTCCCCTCTCAAAGTAACTGAATAAATGCATATTGTTTTAGAAGTTCAAGTTTTGATGAACAGTACTTTACTCTGTAGAATGATGAAAGTCCTTGAATGAGCTGCACAGAAGCCTTACCAGAATGACACATGGTTTTAGTACTCTGGCAAATCTTTGGAATTATTTGTAGCAAAAGACAAACTATTTAATGGGCATATGGTAAATGCAATTTATAAATCTTTGGACAAACATAAATCCTTAAGATTGATGTACGTTTTGCTAGCCAAGTATCTTATTAATTGAAATTTATTACATTGTGGCTTTATTCAAATGGAGAGTATAAGCTATGCTTACATACTTTTCTATGCAACATTTTAAAAAATGGAAGGCAAGCTCATTTAAGAAAAATAGTTTTAAAGTGTACATAGTTAAAGAATCCTGTATCAATCTTATCAGTCTAAGGTATTAGAATTATTTTTCCATGGGTTTTCAAAGCCTTCGTTTCTGGCTATCTCCCTGAGGACTACTTACACCTTTTGGTAAAATTGTACATTTACTTCCACAATATTCTGTCTCATGTTCTAGCTGAGACAAGGATACCTGCCTGCCTATTTAGTACATCTGGCATGGGATCAATACCCACTTCCTCCTCTGATATACAATGTGATTTTGAACTTGTTCTGTTCCACACATACGTCTTTTTCCTGACTGTTTGAAAGCCTCTGACTTTTTTTAAAAAAAATCAATTAGCCTAATTAGTCACTTGACCAAACAGATTTAAAACTCCTGTTCTCTTGGGACATCACAAACTATGGAAAATCCTGATATCTTTTCTGTAATCTCACAGAAGTGCCTGTCGCTGTCAAATTGGCCAATTGCATTGTATTCAGTAGCAAATGAAAGTAGAACATTTGTGGTGACATGGTGAAACTTAAATCATTCAGAGAAACTAGCATTTAGAGTCCCAGTCCAACAAAACAGTTCAGCAATTACTTAAGTGAGAGCAACCTTTATTTATTTATGAGGACAGACATTTATTTTGTGTTTAAAGCACGTATTTTCTGAAATGTTTTGCCTGTGTGGAGCAATAATCATTAGTTCCTTGGAAGCAGAAGTTCTGCAGTCCCTTTAGTGGGTTAACCCCATGTACCTTGAAGTTTAAAAATAAAGTTGTTAGGAGTAGAGCATGTAAAAGTTGTGCAGGAAGGTGAAGTGACAAATCATGGGTTTACTTAGTTGTTGCAAAAGACATAATCACAAATCCTAATTTTGCATAGATGAAGTTTCGTTTAATGAATTTAAAATACAGCCTAGCTGTTACAAATACAAGATTGTTTCTGGTCAGTGTAAAATAGCAATACTGGTTTTGTTCCCTTCTGTGTGTTGGCAGATGCCCAATTATTTGCTTCACTGTTACACAAAGACAGGATTACATGTTGCCTTTATTCAGAGGGAGAAATAAAAGATGAAGCTCTTTTTACATTTTCCAGTTTTCATGCATCAAAACATTATTTTCAATGTAGCTCAAGCTGCATTGTGTAATCCAGGCAGCAATCTAAAGAGCTGAACGTTGAAAAGGTAACTCTTTCCAAATATTTTTTTAAAATTCTGAAGTAAAAATTCCATATACAGAGTATGATGGCAGTAGCTTCAAGTAATTCATGTCAATTTCAGACAGAATTGTGTTAAGGAACACTTCAGTCAACTTGTACTATTTTTAAGTTTATCATTTTCTAGTACTTACACAAATCACCTGCCTGTGTCCATGTTCAGTGCAAACATTAGCACATTCTTATGTAATGGAAAAAAACAAAGCATAAACCACACAGAGGAGGGTTTTCCTTCAAATGCCAGATGAAGAAGTAAAATAGATCATCAGAAGAAAACCCATATGCCCATGGTAAGGGCTGAATGTCCGTATAGCTACTCAAGCAAAATGCTTGCATGTGACATGAGTGATGATCCAGTCCCTGCAACCACAGTAGATCTGAAAGCCATGCAAACCCTGGGCTAAGGGGATGCTGTCTCCTGCACGACTCTGAAGCCAGGTGGGCCAAACCTCAGATACTGTTTCTTCGAAAGACAAGCAAGTTCAAGAGAAAAGTGTCTGCCCAGGGTCTTTGACAGATACCATTTAGTTGTTCATACCAGTTGTATTTGGTCATTAACATCACAGTCTCACAGAGGACAAGACACATTACTACAATGTTCTGCCACTTCAGCCTCCAAAGCAAAACTTTGGTATTTGATTAAGAAAAAGTATATGATTGAGGGAAAAAACTCAGAAAGCCAGGACTGGAGGAGATCTCTTCTTCCCTTCAGACGTAAGATACATTTTTTTAAATGTCTCCAAGTAACCAAGTGGCAGGGAGGCAGGTGATAACTTGCTGCAGCCACTCTGGTGCAGCAGTGCATCTCTGGCACCCGGTGCTCCCCCAAAGTGTCAGGGCTGGGCTGAGAAGGCTGTGCTTACCCTAGGACTCAAACAGGCAGCTCTCACAATGGAAGGAAACGTATTTTACAGCAGAACCACACAATGAAAAGCAAACAGCAAGAACACTTAAGTCCAAGTGCTGACATTGATCTTCATGGGGGACAATGAAAAAGTCATTTAGAGTGTGTGATGAGGACCAAGCCTGTCCTCTTTTCTAATTTCTCCTTGGTTTTCCTTTGCAGAACACTCTTCAAAGTTTAGTGTGCAAAAGCATTGGACAATGAGATGTTTTCCCGAGCAGCTCCCCTGTCCTGAGAAGCTGCCTTTGCACGAAAATACAAGAGCCAAACTAGACAGCAAGAAGATCAAATATAGGCAACATGACACTTTACCAGTAAAGAAGCAGTGAAATATGTGAGGAATATAAGGGCCATCTGCATTCATGGGACTAAATGTGACCAATGTTTTTTACTGTTTTTTCTTCCAGAAATCAGCCAAGTCACCCTGTGACTATTCACACACTGCTGAGTCCCTGCAACAAGGCACTGCTTGAAGAGATGTGTATGGACTGTGTATGGCCACACTCCAGGTTACCGCAATGCATACAAATGAAAATCTTTCTGTTTAACTTTCTCCTCTTCTACATGCACCTGTGTACCTGCACGTTCTGGCTGTAGGTTCTGTTGCTTGTTAGGAAAAACGGTGGTTGAACAGGTGACAAGCTGCTAGCTGCAGAAAAGCGAAGTACACACAATCAGGTGTCACCTGCAGCGGAGAGGGAAGATTAAGCACATTTGCATGTGACGTAGCACATCTAAGCACCCTGAAGAGCTATGCGTGGCCAGGCACTTACATCACCAGCTCATTCATTAGCTGTAGGTTCATTTCTGCTAGTCAGTAGCAGTGTAGAAGGAGGGATGGGCTATTCGGGTCTGGTAGGAGAGAAGAGCAGAAAACAGGGACTCATCCAAGCTCAAGACTAAACAGATGAGACAGTCCCTAATGACTTCTGTGTAATCACCCTCTGCAGAGGATCCCTCTGCAGCCCTGGGGGTGTACTATTTGGTAACTGTCATGTTAACCCACCAGCTCCTGAGATGTGTGAAGGGTGCATAGGCTGAAGAGTACAAGGCAGAAATGTAACTCACCAGGAGACTGTGTGTGACAGCAGCTGTGTGTTGGAAAAGTGCTACTGTCCTATGTGAGGAGCCCAGAGCTACTCATGCACAGGTACTGGAGGGTCCTGGAAGCATCATCTGAAGCTGAGATACCTCCCCATTCCCCAGTCTCTTGCTGAGACTTTCACAGTGTCTCTAAGATTAAAGGTGAAGGCAAGTGTGGGTGGTCACGAAACTGTGCTTCACAACGACCCCACAGCAACATGACAACTGAAGTGCCACGTCACAAGCACCAGTGAAAATGAGCTGCACACAACCAAAGCATTTCTTAGCTCGGTAACGGAAAGAAACTTGGGAAGGGGGGGTGGGAGGGGTGGATAGCATGCTTCCACACTGCTTCTTTCCCGAAACTACCCCACCATGTCAAATGACCCCAGATATTCACCAGACTCATCCAGATACTTTCAAACCTGGATGCAGACATCAGCCACCACTTCTGTGTTTCACAAGACTATAGCCAAATAGTCCTACAGTGACTCGAGGTGCAACTACACACATAGCTGACAAGCTGCAAGCAGGCCAGGAAAGCTGAGCATTAATGCAATACCAGACTATGCAACAGGCTGCCCCATGGGGAATTTACAAATATCCCATGTACTCTTCAAAAAGGTAATAGAAGCCTTTTATAGGTCTAGAGCCATAATATCTCTCTGGCTGCCCTCCTATCAGGCAGCTATTGAAATATAAATAATATTTTTAAAAATGAGAAAGAAAACAGTTAGTCTATTAGCAGAGGAAAATCACAATGCTGCTTGCCCCAGTGTGTCAAATCCAGTAAAAAGTCTTTGGAAGAAGTTATAAAATAATGAAAAAAACCCAGCATGCATTTTTCCTAAATACTGCAATATTTTGTTGCTTTGAAACTATAGGGTTTAGAAAACACAGGTATACTGAGATCATATGTCTCATTGTGGACTTGTTTGGTGAAAATATTGCAAATTAGTGGGGGAAAAAAAGAGGAGAAGAAAGACTGGAGACAGTTACATTGTATTATCATCAGGGATTTATATTTGTAGCATTATTCGTAAAGTCTTCAGGGATATTTATTTTCTGGCTATCACAGGAAGCACAGAATGGCAGGCGCTGCGAAGCAGTCTACAATCTCTTTGCATGGTGTGGGCTTGACTTTTTATTTTGTACTTATTTACAGTTTACTAGTGGAACTGTCTTGTTTTAATCTGGCAGTTGGCAACCGTGCACCAGACAGCTGCTTGCTTACCCTTCCCTTCCCCACCAGCGGGATGGAGAGGACAAGTGGACAAAAGGAAATCTCATGGCTTGAGATAAAGACAGTTTAACAGGGCAACAAGGGAAATACTAATACTACTACTAATGATAATAATTATTCTAAAAATGAATTTGCAAAAGAAACTATATACAGTAAAATTTTCTCACAATCTGATGACCAGTTCCCAGCCAGTCCTCAAACAATAATCATGGAACCCATAAAATCACAAATTTAATGAATAAAACTCTTGAAAAAGACCAAACTCCCAGAAAATTTTGAACTCCCAGCCAAGACAGAATTGAAACTCACAGAAAAAAGCACAACAGATTCCTACCCCCTGGCCAACCCCCATTCATCAGCTGAGCATGATGTCTATGGTATGGAATATTTCCACTGGCCAGCCTGGGCTGGCTGCCTGGCTGTGCTCCCTCCCAGCTCCTGCACACCCGCTCATTAGCTGAACATGGGAAAATGGAAAAAGTCATTGACATCACAGCAACAACTGAAAACATCAGTGTTTTCAAAATTCTTGTTGTACTAAATCCAAAACACAGATGCTACTGAGAGGAGAATTGACTCTACCCGAGCCAAAACCGGGACAGGAACATGGACTATTCAGCAGTCTTTACCATGCTGGTGAAATGAAGATTTCTAATAATCCTCAAATTGCATCTGTTTTTAAAGTTACATACTTTATGCACTGATTTACTGACTTTTCCCGCTCCCACTAGGATTTTGCCTCATGTTAATTACATCCGGGTTCTGCTACTGACCCTCAGCAACAATGAGCATCAACAGAAGGTGTATTCCTTGTGTAAAGCAACTACACGGTGAGAGATGGTGGCCAGGTTCTGGCAATAACTATGTAATTACCTGTAGAATTATATTTTGGCAAGCACCCTGCTGAAAGACCTGTTCTGAAACAATGGGAAGCAGACCTGTATTCTTTTAGTGACTTATATATTCTGTCATCCTCTTCTTGGAAGGCATTAGTTTTGTGCAAAATCTTTCAGTAAAAACTTGTTTCTAGTTTCACAGGTGTTTCTTCATGAGTCACGAAATAAACAAAACAGCATAACCAGACTTCCAGAGTCTGTACACAGCCTGAAACCTTGAACAATTCAGCTATTTTATCCATTCATATGATTTGTTAACTCTGAAACATAGTGATAGTGATTTCTAATATTTATTCTAATTTCCTCCCCCTTATCCCCATTATCAAGATAACAGATTTCTCCTTAAAATAGCAGACAACTCCATTACTCACAAGGAAATCAAATCTTACCCTTGCATATGTCGTCCCCACTCTGCTAGCTTTAGAAAACAATGATATATTGTGAAAACCAGAACCTAGAGCTATTCCAAAACAGAAAAACCTTAAAATAACTTCATATTAATTTGATAAAGACTTCTGTTAAAATCACATCATCTTAATTTCATGCATTTTGCATCAGTTGTCTCTGGTGACACAAGTCATACTACAAGAATCACAATCTTGGCTTCAGAACTAAGGTCCAGTCCATGGCAGTCTCTGCAGAAGGTTTCACTTCTTCAGCTTTCAATGGCAAATGTCTAACCCTTTTCTTGGAGAGCCCGTACGCAAAAGGTTTTTCTCACATTTATGCTCTTCAGGACAGAGGCTCCAGTAGTAAAAATGAATAATTTGCTTTCTTTCCAATTAATAACTCACCTTTTCCAATTTGACATTTGGGGGCCTGAAAATGTGGTATGCCGTAGATGAAGGGAGAGCAGTGGATGTTGTCTACCTTGACTTCAGCAAGGCTTTTGACACTATCTCCCATAACATCCTCATAGGCAAGCTCAGGAAGTGTGGGCTGGAGGAGTCGTCAGTGAGGTGGGTTGAAAACTGGCTGAATGGCAGAGCTCAGAGGATTGTCATCAGTGGCACTGAGTCTAGTTGGAGGCCTGTAACTAGTGGTGTTCCCCAGGGGTCACTACTTGGCCCAGTCTTGTTCAACTTCTTCAGCAATGACCTGGATGAAGAGACAGAGTATACCCTCAACAAGTTTGCTGATGACACAAAACTGGAAGGAGTGGTGGATACACCAGAAGGCTGTACTGCCATTCAGCAAGACCTGGACAGATTGGAGACTTGGGCAGAGAGGAACTTGATGAAATTCAACAAGAGCAGGTGCAGTGTCCTGCACCTGGGGAGAAACAACCCCATGCACCAGTACAGGCTTGGGGCGGACCTGTCGGAGAGCAACTCTGTGGAGAGGGACCTGAGTGTCCTAGTGGATGACAGGTTAGCCATGAGCTAGCTGTGTGCCCTGGCTGCCAAGAAGGCCAATGGCATCCTGTGGTGCATCAACAAGAGTGTGGCCAGCATGTTGAGGAAGGTTCTGCTTCCCCTCTACTCTGCCCTAGGGAGGCCCCATGGGGAGTACTGTGTCCAGGTGTGGGCTCCTCACTTCAAGAAAGATGAGGAGCTACTGGAGAGAGTCCAGCGGAGGGCTACAAGGATGGTGAGGGGACTGGAGCATCTCTCCTACGAGGGACAGGTGAGGGAGCTGGGCTTGGTCAGCCTGAAGAAGAGAAGACTGAGAGGGGACCTTATGAATGTTTATAAATATCTAAAGGGTGGGTGTCAGGAGGATGGGGCCAGACTCTTTTCAGTGGTGACCAGTGCCAGGACAAGGGGCAATGAACACAAACTGAAGCATAGGAAGTTCCACCTGAAGATGAGGAAGAATTTCTTCACTCTGAGAGTCACGGAGCACTGGAACAGGTTGCCCAGGGAAGTTGTGGATTCTCCTTCTCTGGAGATATTCAAGACCCACCTGGACGAGGTCCTGTGCAGCCTGCTATAGGTGACCCTACATTGGTAGGGGGGTTGGACTAGATGATCCCCAGAGGTCCCTTCCAATGACTACCATTCTGTGATTTTGTGAATCTGTGCTGCTACTGGCTTGACTGGATTTAATCCTGATGAATAAGATTGTAAAAGTAGAGCCAGGCTATATGCTAATGACCATATCAAATCCAAGTCAATTAATAGTATTTATCTAATGGAAACTGCTAAATGCCAATGCAACAATAGTTATCAGCCTTTCCATTTGTGTTACGAATTGTTGTCGTATCATATATTACATTGTATTTAATCTTCTGCCCCAAGCAGTTTTTCTTGTGAGAGTGTTAATAGATAATTCATCTCCTTGTAGCTTGGTTGCTTCTCCAACAAACCCAGTTTAGCCTCAATTTATCATGGAAACTGTGCCTAAAGCAGTTTATTTCTGCTACTGTCCTCAGATTTCAAGGCTCATTATATTTAATCCTTGCAATGCTAAGCCACGTAATTCTATGCTCAAACGGACAGACATTCAACTATTTACGATATGTTACAGAAAAAACCCTTACTAAAGGAAATATTTATCACAACATGTTCAATAGCATTAATGACCCAATTTCAAGGGACTTGACACATTATCCAAAAATAAACAATGAAAAATTGAAGAACCTCTTCAGAGCTACCTCATAAATAGCAAAAATCTGCTTGAATACACATCTTTCTTATAGTCTATATGTCTGTTAACTTCTAGGGAAACACATTCTGCTGTACATTTCAATATTAACTTCCAACAATATTACAGTGTTATGAGGTTTATAACATTAGGTCAACTTTGCAGAATGAAACCAGCTCTTATTTCTTTGTGTGGACATGCTTTACCTGCTTGGTACTCTCGTTGGATAAAGTCAATAGTGCCTGTCAGTGTGCTTTTAAATTTCCAATCTTTTTTCCTAAAAGATTGACCTGAATGTTCATTCTTTCATACTTCTATCCAGTCAGCTTTCAGATATATAAATTTTAAACATGTTGCAGAATTCAGTCAGCAGAACAGTCAGTAAAACGCTCAATAGTTCTGAAATTTAAATATTTTTATGATTAAAGGAATCATTTAAATATTAGTAATATAGACTCAACAATTCTGGCCATATGTAAGGTGTTTAGTTACATCCAAATTTCCTATTTGTTCATTTCCATACAACCCAGTAAATTGGCTGAAAAATAGGCCTACACATGCATTTGAATAAGACCACATGCATTTTTCCCCCTTGACTATGACAATCTGCATTTTCACATATTTTTAGCGTGTAGTTCAGCAGTTCATGTTACCTTTTCCTATTAACTTTGCAGGAGAGTGTTACTGTCAAAGAAAGGCATTGTCACAGGTTAGGCAGAGCCTGTTTGTGACAGAGAAAGTGTTATGAAAACTCATTACTTCCGAAGTTAAAATCTGGCAGGACAAAGAGCATCACAGAGGTTACGGGAAGACTGTGATAACCTTCCCCTCTCAACAATGCACAGGTCAGTCAACGGTGCTGCTGGTGCCCAGAACTCCTCAGCCAAGCCTTGCTTCAAGAATAGCTGGAGGCAGACTTTGGGCTATCAGCCTGGCTGGTGTCATCCATGTCTGCAGGAGTTAGAAGGCCCTGAGAAGCGCTCTCAGATGCCACCTGGAAGATGGGATTTCATGCAGAAATCCTGCAGCTATCTCTAGGCAAGACATATGCCATGCGTGGCTGGTAGGTACCACATGGAAAGCCCAGCCCTGGTCTGCGGAGGCAGAGCAGCTGTGTTGGTGTAGCATCTGAGCACTGGTTATCATGGGAACAATGCGTTAGGGTGCTAGACTCTTGCTCCTGCCACCAGCTTGGCCCCAGCTGAGCAGAGGATCCCCTCCATGGAGCAGTGATGGGCAGCGCAAAAATGCTTTTAGCTGATTATACTCAAGTTCAATATGGTCAACTGATGGTGCAAATTTTTTTCCACCAAAATGAATTGCAGGATTCTTGTAACACCTCACACAGTTCATGGTGAGTGATTTCATAGCTGTAGCCACTCTCTCTGCTCCTGGCATGCTGCAGTTTCAACACACAGGCATGTGGGACTGATTGACTGGCATCTCTATCACAGACCACCAGGTCCCATGGCCTGCCAATGGCTGATTATTTCCCCTGGTGTCTGAACTGGCTGAGATAGCAGAGCTGTATGCAAATCACTGCAGATCCCTGCTTGGACACCCACAGTAACTTATTCCCGGTGTGGTAGCGTAAAGGACTTCTGACAAAGAAATTGTATTTTTTCTGGAATACTCACAAATTTCACATCTTGAGCTCCAGCTGCTCTGAAGGGTGTCAGCAAGACTAGTAAGTCTTTACAACTTTACAGGGCAGTTCAGCTCCAATTCTAATATACATAAATTGAGACAACACATTTGTCTCCTGAGTTTAGAAAGTGATCTGCCCAAAACATATCTTAAACAAAGTTGAGGCACTGTATAGCTCATATAAAGACTCAACAATGCTAGCAACCGCAATGAACCAGACTGTGGTTAAAATGACTCTTCCTGGCACTTAATCACTTTTTGGAACACAGTGCTGCTAGCACTTTGTAGCTCAATTAGTTCTAAAACATACAAAACCTATTGCCAATATTTTTACAATGGAAAAAAACCACCCTAGGTTATCTGTCCTGGATTCAGCTGGAACAGACTTAATTTTCACAACGAGCTGGTTGGGCTGACCCAAACAGCCAATCAAATGGGCTATTCTATACCATGTGATGTCATGCTCAGTGTTTAAATGATGAACTGGCTGAGGGAGGGGATTTTTGCTACTCAGGAGCAAGTTGAGCATTGGGTGGTGAGAACATTGCATGATGTATATGCTTTTTCTCAGTATTATTGATTGTCGTTTTTTTTCTCCCTTTGCCATTCTGTTAAACTGTTCGCATCCCAACCCATGAGATTTTTGCCTGTTTCTTTCCTTCTGATTCTCTTCCCCATCCCACCGTGGAGGGGGAAGGAGTGAGAGAGTAACTGCATGGTTCTTTGTTGCAAATTGAGGCAAAATTACAACAATATCCCAATATCATACATTAGTAGACAAAGGAGGCAAAAGTAAGTTTATTTTGTTAGGTCAGAATTCAGAATACTTAAACATGATTTTCTGTGATATGAGGAAGACCTTGTATAATCCATGTTACTTCACACAGGTTTTTGTTTGGTGTTGTTTTTTAATTTATTTTTATTTTTGTAGAGCATGCACCTGGATGCAACACGAAAGCTTCTATTGCTTTGAAGAGTTTGAACTTCAGATAGATTATTTATTTATATGCATAGACACATTTTGAATTGCACTCATGATGACGTAAAAATCATCCTCTCTAAACAAGTGCCAAAGTACTGCACATTGGCAATGGGTCTGAATAAAGATTACACTGCATCTTGTTTGAAAGTGTATTTATTTTTTATTTAGCTTGGAATGTAGCTATTTAACTTTTAAAACCAACTCCTGTTGATGGCTTCACACCTCTAGACTTTTTCTAGTAAAAGTTACTTTAGGATGTGCAGATTTGTAATTAAATGGAAGCTATAGTGACTTGACACAAAATTCAGTAACTTCAAACCTCAGTCAGTGAGTAGCAATATCTAATGTGTTTAACTACGTGCATTGCTTGTAGTTTACATTTTAAATTGTGGTGGCAAATGCTTACAATATTGCACTTATTCCCTACAGCTTTTACAAGTCACAGAATTAATACTTTTTTGTCCTTATCCCTGTAGTTGTGTGATTTTTATTCTGGTGTGTTAAAGACTGTGCCTCTGCCACCACTCATAGCCTCATTCCATAAGGATACACAAGAAGTGTCAAAAACATTTTCAGAATGACTGGTTTCAGCCTACTTAAACTTCATCATTTTAAGCAATGCAAAGCACTCTTTGCTGAGTTTGATTTTCTGTGGAAACTTCAAATTTAGAACATTAAAAATGGAGCAATGGTATTCACTGTGAATTTGCTGACTGACAGGTTCTGACCACATTTATGTCAGCAGTCATTTGAAAGCCTAATTCTGCTGCTGTTTTTGGTTTCGTCTACAATTACAATAGTGTTTTTCTACATGAAGATCCTCTGGAAAAGACTGAAGTTAATACTTTATTTCACCAGAGGTTAATTCCACTGTAAGGCATTTATTGAATCCCTGTATAGATGCTTTAATTTGGAAGTTGCATGGCTTCAGTTCAGTAGAGCTGAAATCTCTCAGGGATTAGGCTATAGTGACGGTTGCTTTCCTTCTGAATGAGAGAATCCATATGGAGCCTTAATAGGCTGTAACTTAGGCGTATTGACTTCACCCCTTTGGCTGATTTATCCTACCTCTTCAAACAAAGTTGTCATCAATGTGTTACAAATTATACGTCAGTACCAACAATATTAGTCTGGTAACTGACTGCTGCTCATTTGGAGTAAGCATGCTAATAGCAAATATCAAGGAAAAAAATACACAAGGCTGCTAAAGAACTAATAGCATATGTGTCATGGAAGTGGGATATTTGTCTCCTCATAAGTACCATGGAGTCTGAATTATCTGGTGGCTTGTGATAGCGTATGAAAATTTCAGATAAGCAGGGTGGAAAGTAATCACCACCTGTTTCGTTTTAAACAATAGGTTCTATCTATATGTGGCAGCCAGGTGAAATTGTATACAGGGATCTTTCTGAACGACTGAAAACTAATAGTTTATGAAATGGGGAAAAAAAGACAACATTACATTATTTCTCCTAGAACAGACAAGCAGGTAATATATTTTACTGGGAAGACAAATAACAGAAATATTCAGGTGAAATATTGCATCATATACTGAAAACAAATGCTTTTCTTTTTTGTTTCTAGTGCCTGCTTTAGCATTTGGAACCTGTGCAATGTCTAGCCTTATTCTCTTCACAGGAGTTCAAACACATCTACAACCCATAATATAACAAGGAAATCAAACATAATGGAAAGTGATCCCCATCATCACGGCCAGCTTCTGTTTTCACAGGAAAGATCCTGGGAACTGTCGCCTTCATCCTGATCTCCTGTAGGAAAATCTTGAGAAAATTTCTGCATTTGCTCAAGGAAAGTAACCTTGCAGAAAGTCTCCTGCTTGTGAACTTTTAAATTAGTTAGGAAGGGTCTGAAACAGTGACCCTGACCCCATGTTCTCACCTATAACATCCCGCTGGAACCAAGAAATAGTCCTGCCTCACAAATGCAAGCTGACCGACACGTGGTACCATGTCCTCTGCATGGACCAGACTGCCACGTCAGGCACTTGGTTAAAAACAGACCAACTGGAAATACAAGCACCATCACTGAAGCCTAGTTGATGCTATTTGTGTTTATTCATCTGTTTGTAGGAGACAGAAATGCTCCTGACACCTCAGAAAGAGATTTCATCTAAGGAATAGTGCTGGTTTTGAAGTATTGTTCTCTGAGTTTTCTGCTAGTCTGCACTGAAGTCTACACACTCATTCTCTGAGCAATGCTGAGAATTTACTGTTTGGGGCTATGCAAGAAAAATCTGTGGGCTTTAAAAACATACCAGATCATGTATGGATGACTGACCATCTATGACCCTTTGTAAGCTGTTGATCTCAGCAAATGACTGCCCCCTTGCTCAAGGTTTGTGTTAACCCAGGAGGTGAAAGCACCATACCAGAACCTGTTGACTTACTTAGCTACTGATACGGAGTTCAGCCCCTTCTGGTGCTCCAGAGGCAAAGCAGGTTTGCTGTTGCTTAAAGATCTCGATGCAAACCATATATAATTTCGTTCAGAACATGTCCTCATTATAGGGAGTACCTTTTTCTATATTTGAAGGAAAAGGTATTTGCTATGCAAGGATGACATATGTTTTAAGGCTTAATGGCCAAGTAGTTATTTCTTACTTAGGAACTGATTCCAGCTGCAGCCTGAAAACCCTGTAACCTGACACTACAATATGTAAATCTATTTACTTGCAGGCTCCAGAGTGCTGCGTTTTTCTCTGCTATGAGCATAAAAGTCACTAAGCAACAGTTAACACAGATAAATTGTTTTCATCCATTGCAGACAAGAGTAGGTACATATCTCCTGCTAGCAACCACTGACTTCTACCTATTAGTTTTTTTGACATGATCATACAGTCTTAAAAACCCAAAAATGAACAAACAGGAATACAGCAGGCAAAAGAGGATGTCATTGTTAGGTGTAATTATTTGTGGCTTTGAATGTTCTGCTCATGGGAGGGAAACTCAAGTGGATTAAGAATGAGCCACGATAGGAAGGAGAAATGCAAGAACAGTATAAATTCCCTAAAGGGAACACATCACATTAAAATAATTATTAAAAAAATAGCAACACTTGAATTGTTCATAAGATGGGAATGTCTACAGGGCAAATCTAGACCAGGATCCAATTGTTCTAGGCAGCATACAGACATATGGTAAATGCAAGCCCTTGTCCCAGAGAATTTGAAATTACATAGGAGAGAACAATACAGGTGGAAAAATGCAAAACCTCTTTTTCCATTAGAAATAACAAAGGTTGGGCCTAGTGGCCCATGGCGTGTGCAGATTGCTATGGGTTCTCTGTCAGAATTAGGGACTAAAACTAGGTTCCCAGTCCTCCACTGCCTTGTCTGGAAGAGATTTCACACGTGTTGCACTTCTAGCACTTTTAATACCAGTTCTTGCATTATTCAGTTACTGCTTTTAAGTACTATACTCAGATATTTATTTATGTATTTCTGTTGGTACACTAACAGAAGGATACATCAGGTGTCTGTGCAGTGGGGTACCAAATGTCACTCAAAAAAGACCTCTAATTAACCATCTGAACACCCTCAGGCCAGCAGCATATTTCTGCAATGCACACACACATGCGCACACTTGCGTGAAATTAGATGTTTTTGCTGAAGATTTTAAAGGAAAGTTTTGAGGAGTTAGTGAGAGATTTCAGTATGACTACCTTTCAGCCCACTCACTGGACTCGCAGCCTCACAGCAACAAAAACCAAACGTCACAGGAAAGCCAGAGTGAAAATATTGCATTTTCCAAATTTAAACTTCTTCAGAAGAGCCTTCATTGTCAAGATCCCTCACCTACTATTAAAGGACCTCAGAGAGAGGACAGCCTAGGAAGAACACAGCTCTTGCCAAAAGCAGTGAAGGCAGCAGACTAGGAAGACTGTTTTTCATTTCAGGTCATTGCAAGGCAGGATGGCAGCCCTACCTGCTCTCCCTGGTCGGTGGCTAGTGGGTAGGCTGTACCCTGGCAAATATGTTGCTCACTACCAGGAAAGGGTAGGCACACACCTTTTGCTCTCAGGGAGCTTTTTCTCTTGCAGTCTAAGAGGCTTTGAAGGCCCTCACTCTTTAACCAAGAACCTGCCTGGGGTAGGACACAATAGTGAGAGTCTGGCCTGCGCACCAGAAGACTGTGATGGGCAGTACTGGGATTGCTCCCACAAAACAGAATTGATGTTGACAGCAGCAAAGAGGTGGTAGTAAGCAGAATGCATGAAACTTTCCAAGAAGAAGTGATCTTTAAGGGAACTGGCCATCCTTAAGATCATGTGCCTTTAGATAGCTGCACTGATCTGGTTCCCTAGGTCAGCTGTCAAGATAACAGCAGGAAGAAAAAAGAGGCTCTGGAATTCTAGTATTTAAGAACAGGTATACAAAATGTTGAGGGATTCAGAGACTTCCCTTTACAGTTTCTTCTCCATGAGAAGTCTAGCGATGCCGGGGAAAAGAAAAAAAATCTGGGGAAAATGTCTCTTTTGTACTTTCAAACCTTCACCATGTATGCATTCAGAGTGAGGGCAAAGCAACATTTGAATTGATACAACCTGTAATTACACATGATAGGATTCTGAAAGCTCATTTACAGTACTGAGTCTTGTAGTGGATAAATTCAGTGCATCTACAATCTCCTGTGTTAACAACTATGAAAATGAGACTAGGGATGGTGCTGTGATCTAGACATTTTCCGAGTATTTCAATAGCAAACAGAGGTAAAAGAACTGAACAGAAAAACAAATCAGATTAGAAACAGTAGAGTGACACTGGAACAATTTATTGTGGAAAAAGAAGTCCCATGCAAGTTTTTCTGAGCTTTCTGGCTTTTTTCTTCTTCCTTTTGTTTTGTTGTTCTCACTCCAGTTTGTTATTCGCTCAGCTCAGTTTGCTTCTGGTTCACTTAGTTTTGACATACGACTAAACAAAATCGCCAAGGGCACGTAGATGATGGATGATACAATGATGGCAGACTTATTTTCATTCCATTTCTAAATTCTTCTAGAAAGGACATTTTTCTTTCCAAGTTCAACCTACTGCATGCATGATAGTGGAGAATTTCACCTGATGTGACTGCGAGGGAAGAAAAAGGAAGAGAAAGCTGGACTGCAGTTTTGCAGCCATATTAACTTTATTTGGATTCTTCAGCTCTAGGAGTCATCCCTCACAATATTGCAAAGAGACACTGGAAGTGCTTTTACTTTTTAATATATTGCATGGCAGTCTTAATGAGCTCCTTTGTCTGTCCCAGTCAAGAAGCAAAGAGAACCACAGCAGAAGCATCCCAGGCTTGAACTTGCAGTTGCAGTGGCGAGCAGAGTGCTGGAAATCAGTGGGAGCAGGAGAGCAGAGAGCACAGCTTGGCGCGGCAAGCTGTTATTGGTGAATATGAAGGAAAGGCTGAAGAAAGAAAACCTTGTTATTCATACCATATTGCTAAAGAAATTTCAGTGGTTCCTTAGTCTGCATGTACTGTCTCTATCTGTGGCAGGTGGTACAGCTGCTGCAAAAGGAAAGGAAGGAAAATCTTGCCAAATACACCAAAGGAAATTAATTAGTCCAGTTGTATCTTTTCCTTCATTTCAGTGACTTCCCCTTACCAGGTCATGAAGAAGACACAGTTTCTCTGTTGGTCCCTTGCTTTTTGCTAAAAAGAACCTCCTGCCTTAACACTAGTAATGATAGAGAGACCAGTCCTTGAGGTTTTCTGAAGACGCTTCTTAGCTCTGTGCTACTGTGGCTGCAAAGAAAGGAAGGTGTATTTCCTTGAGTGCACAAAAAAACAGGTCCAGAGAAATTTAAAAGGGATAATTTGCCGCAAATCTCTTGCAAGTGAAACTCTGCAGGGCAGATGTCAGATTTTTGTGATGATCCACAACATTTAGGAACATGATGTTAGAAGTCTGCGTGAGCTTTTTTTTTTTAAAAGCAAGGCCCGACTATAACACAAAACTGAAAATGGTCAGTGAAACATCCAGTTTTTACATCAGTGTTTAAGGTACATGCTTGAAATCCCATTAAATCCTCTGAAAGACAAAACTGATGTGAGACATGACTCTCTTGTCACCCTTGAAAATAGAGCAAACTCATGAGATGCCTGTAGATCTTGAATTTTCACTCATCATTGTATCACTGGTAGCAGAGATTTTAAAATCCAGTCGACTACCTGAGCTACATTTAGCCATGACTACTAAAAGCACATTAATCTTTGCAAGTCATGCAGCCACAATAAATGGTAAAATCCTTTGACACATGTTTCTAAGTTCTCTTAAATCAGCGATCCCAAACTTCCTACAGGTTTGAAAGCTGCATCTGCAGCTACAGCTTTACTGTGCTCCTCTTTGCCCTTTTATCTTCTGTACCTTCTTCCCCAGTTTCTGAAGGCTTGCTCCCTAGCCCTCTACTGCTATTTCTTTTCTTACTTCTGCTGCAGCCTTTTGATTCTCCTCATGCCTCATGCTGATAGCATCAGTGTGAACCAGACTGGTAATTATTATTGGTTTGGGCCCTTCATCACACGCCATCCCTAAACTGGCATAAATTGCTGGTAATGTTGGTCATCCATTACAGACTATTGCAAGACAAGTCACTGTTTCCATTAAACTAGGACTTTGACTCCCTAGTTTACCAAAGTCAGATCATTTTATTGGTGAGCTGAGCTTGGAGAGATGTTAGGGGAAAGGCAAGGTAATGAATTTGGACTATACCTCAATCTTCAGGAACAGCTTCAGGCCAAGAAGGTACTTTCACTTTATTTTTTTTTTAATAGTTAGCCAAAATATTTTTATTCTGGGAGGGGAGGATAAAAAAAAAAATTACTTTCATTAGGAAAGTCTAGATTGAAGATATCTGACTTATTTTCTATTTTCCTTCACATAATTATTAATCTTTGACACAGATGATAATGGTCACTTAGAAATGGATACTACTATGTGGAAAAATCTGCTTGCTATGCATCCATCATCTGCAATGTTTAGACAAGGTAAGACCAGGAATTGAAGTATCCATGAAGCTAAAGAAGTAAACTGCAGAAATGCTTGATTTTTGACTAGTGAATAGCATAAAGCACTTAGGACTTTTACTGTTCAGGGTAAATTATCAAAAGGTCCCTTTCTGAAAAGATCCCTTTCTGTTCAGTTTTGTTTTTTCTTTGTTTTCCCCAAATTACATATAAAGCAATGGTAATATAATAGCAGAGGTAGATTTAAATGCTATTTAATGAGATTCAGACCTCCAATTGAAAAAAAAAATTTTTTAATAATATTTCTAATTCCTCTATTTCCCAAGTAGCTGGCAAATCAGACAGAGTGATAATGCTGCAATTTCCAGACGTATGCAGGCTGAAAAATGTGTTTGTTGAGCAGGAATAAGAAGCTGTTTCAAGAGGGACTGGCACTTCTAGAGTGTCTTTTCACACAGTCCTCTTTGCTTCACAGCAGCAGTTCCATTCTTCTGGGCTTCGAACTGAAAGCCACAGCCTTTGGGGAAATCTTTCATATATTGCCTCTAAAGCAGCCCAAGCAATCAGTTCCTGTAGTGCTGCACAGTGTTGACTCAATTAACCCCTTACAGATATTTCAGGATAACTGTGTAAACTAAAAGGCAGAGATGGAAGGTAGCCAGACAATATAGTCTGATCTCAGCAGATCAATTCTAAATAACAGAGGCTAATGTTAAAACGTGCAATGCAGTACAGTATTAAAGATATCCAAGCTATCTCAGAATGCATGCTAAACACCATAAAGATACTAGTTTTTATCCAGGAAGAAGTGCAAGTATCTTACTGCACAGTGTAAATGTGCCTTGAATTGCTCTTTTCTTGCATGACCTTGACAGCATGACTTCTTCCTCACTTTTCTTGGACCTAATTGCTTTCCTAATGCAGCTGTTCAAGTAAGTTCCTTTGCGTGGCTCTTGCAGGAGGTCTAGAATGTATCTTTCCCTGCACTCTCCTAAAGCTCATTTCTTTCCTGAGCGGAAAGGAAAGGTATCCTTCAATGCTGGTTTTCACTCCAGCTCTGTATCTCTTTTGTTGTTTTAATCGGTAGATCTGATGTCTTGCAAAGGCCAATAAAGATCTTTTCTGTAATTTCTTCTGTTGGCTTTAAAATCTCCCAGAGGAATATAGAATATATTCACTACTATTGGTAGAATAAATTGTGCCCGCCACCTTTTCACTGAACAAAATTTTAGTCCAGGAGCTTCTTAGGAAGAAAAACATACAAAAAGCATAACCAAAATTTGAAAGGATACATTTTAAAAGTTTGACAAGAAGCTATAAAGCATCAGAATTGCTGCTGCATTTCGGTAAGAGAGAAGTTGTGTTTCAGAGACAGGAACTGCTTATTTGACTTCTTTATCTATGACTAAAGGCCCTTGTCTAATAAAGTATTTCCAACCTGCAAAGAAGTTTTGATTGATGAATTGATTTCAGTGGGGTCCCATGCAGACTCAGTATGATCACAAATGCTAATTCTCAACATAGATATCCAAAACTGGGCCATGATGACTCACTGTCATCATCTGCAGTCAGAACTCTTATTTATTATTGAACATTGGTAGGTAGCGGTACAGTGTTCATGCCTTAAACTATGTATTTGGCATCTTGTCTTAGTCAATTTTATGACTCAGAAATGTCCTAAACAACTTGATCTAACTGGACATGCTTTGAGCTGAGGATTGAACTGTGTGAACTCCAGAAGTCCATCCCAACTTACACTATTCTATTTTATGGTATTCTCATTATACGTCAATGAATCAGCCAACACTAACCCAGAATACTATGCTCTGCCATGTGTTTTTTTCCACTAAGAACAATCTACTCCCTCCTCTCTTCACCCCACAATTTTTTTTAATCTGAGAATCAGAAGAGTCAGCTTCTGATTTCTACAACTTCTATAGCTTAAAGAGTCAACATTGAAAATCCAGACCAAGGTACTCAGGGTATCAAGGTACATCCACTCCTGAAAATCCTCAAGAACAGACAGTTTGCCACCCCTCCTGGAAAACCGCCTCAAATGTAATTATATTTAGAGTGATTTTTTTCTGTATGTCCACTTGGGATCTTGTCCATTTTTGGTTTTTTCACTGTCTCTATTCCTCCCCACAGGCACCTCTGTGAAGATACCGTCCCTGTCCCCTCGATCCCGTTCCCATAGGCACTGGGTTGCTGTCAGGTGCTCTGAAGTTATCTCTGCTCTGGGCTGAACCAGTCCTGGCCCCACAGCCTCTCCTCACATGGTGAGTTCCCCAGCCCCACTGTCCAGTGACATTCCCTGAACCCCTCAAGTTTGTAAACAATTTTTTCCATGCTGAGAGACTGAAAACTGAATTTAGTAACCAGGTAGGGTCTATCAAATACTGAGCAATGGGGTATAATCACTTCCCTCAGTCTCCTCCTTGTGTCGTCCTTCTTCATACAGCCCAACACAATGATAACCTTTATTGCTGTCCAGAGACACTGCTGGCTGATACTTTCTCACACCCAGAGCTGCAGAGCTGGTCCCTGGCTGGTGAGCCCCTAGTCTGTAATATTTCAGGAGGCTAATCCATCTTAAGTACATGATTTTGTATTTGTCTTTGATGAATTCCGTGGGCTCCCTGTTGACCTGTTCCTCCTGCCTGTCAGATCCCTCTGCATAGCAGCCCTGCCCTCCCGTGTGTTGACTCATTCCCCCAGGTTGAGGTCATACATGAACTTGGTGAGTGTGTACTCTTATCAGCTCGTTCACATTAATTAAATTTTTTTTTAAACAGCAGATATTCCAGGACAGAGATCTGAGGAATCTCACTTTCAGCTACCCCCAGGCAAAATATGAACCAGTAACTGCTATAATGATCAAGCTAAATTTGACTCTTCTCTTTATTCACACATCTGTAACATAACATCCCAAACTGATAGCAATAGATTATATCCACTGGTTTCATTCAGAAATTCAGCCATTTTGTCACAGAGTCAAGCATGATACGCCATTGGTAAATTCACGCTGACTGTTTCTTATCACCTTCTTGTTCCTCATGTGCCCAGAAATATGATCCAAGAGGACTTGGTCAATGATTTTCCCAGGCTTCTAAGAGGCTCACTGGTCTGCACTTCCCTGCATGATCCGTTTGAACTTTTTTGAACATGGATGTGACATTTCCCTTTCTCCAGTTTTTACAGATTTCCCCCAATCTCCATGACTTTTCAAAGACAATAGAGTGCAGCCTTGCAAGGACATTGGCCAATTCTCTGTGTACCCTCAGATATAGCCCATCAGGGCCCATGAAACTGCGTGCGTTGAGTTTTCGCAAGTGATTCCTCACCAGTGTCTCCTCCATTATGAGCAATTCTTCTTATTGAACCTTGGCTCTAGAAAAAGACCTGGGAGACCTTGCTGATGAAGGGAAAACGGTAAAAGGAGTTTTGTGCTGTCTCTAGGCAGAAGAAAATAAAATTGAACCAAATTGTCTATCTGTAAGCAGTAAATAAGAGAGTAGCCAACATTGATCTTCAGACCATTGAGGGATGCAAGCTAGCGTATCATGGTGAGACATCATTTTCTTATCTGTTGTCTAAGTTGCAATAATGAGCACAATTTCTCCATGGGAAAAAATTTACTATTTTATCACCAATAATAAAAGTATGATTTTCAGTATATTGATGGGTATTTGAAGCATAGATCTTCCACAATGCAGTAATTGCAGAATACTGGATATTATTTCCAGTTTGCAAATTCATCATGAAGTACTTTCACCTTGAATTCATAATTAGGGTGTATTATGCTGAATGAGTATCCAGACAGCAAAAGGAACACAGAATTTCAGAACAATTTGGAAATGGAAGGCCTCCTTAAAAAGTAAGGGCAGAAAAATCCCTACACTGAATCACAGCAGGAGCCATACAGTCCCTCTTCTGCCAGCAGCAGATGCATGTGAAAAAAAAATCACATATTTATAAGAAACACTCTTTGTGAAAGGACTTAATCGTGGTGGGATTTTTTGTTTTACAATGTGGGACCACGTATAAGACAGGCTAAGAACTCCTGAGATTAAAAAAAAAAATCATTCTTCTGTCGTACTGATTAGCAATGCTTATGAAAATCAGCACAGAGACAGGGAAAGTGATGACATTAGCATAGGCATGTAGCAAGTATATTAGGCTTAGATCTTTAAAGCTGCTTAAAGGACTTGGATACCACTTCTCAGTGACATATAGGTCTAACAGTTAGGAATGAGAAAATCCAGGGGGCAAAGAGCTGCTTAAACAGCTTCTAAGATTTTGAAAACACAGAAACAGAGAATATGATCTAATTCTGAAAACACCTAAATAGAAGCAACTTTTCTCATGTTAATAATCTCATTAACTCAATGGGACTGCTGACATGAATATAATTACCTCATGCATACATAAGCATATTCAGGTTTCCGCATATCAGAGACAATACCTCTCAGCACAAAAAAATTAGAGCTTTAATAACGAAATCTCATTACTTGCAAGTGTCTCTTTACAAATGTTTGACAGTAAGCTTACTGGCAGAACAAACATGATGTCAATGAAATATTGCCTAGTTGTGCTTAAGACATGATAAAGTACACATGTTATAAATCAGGAGAAACAAGTCAAACATTTTTTTTAAACTAGATATCTAGCACTTCATACAGTTACACAAGGACTTTTATGCCTGCAATGCAATTCAATTTGATGAAAGTATAGCTTTAAAATTAAATGGTGTTAGAATAAGAATAGTCAGTGGGAAATGATGATCTAGCAACAATATAGTTTTGAAGACTTCAGAAGATAAACAAATATCTAATTCTTTAAGCTCTTTCTTACAAAACAATAACAATAATATTATCTGGACACGCCAACAGCCAAGCGTTTCTAGTCTTCTGAGAAAGAAAAATTTCTCCAGGTGAAATGACAAAATATATTATCCAAATTCAGACAATAAAAACACATTCTGCATGACCTAAAGAGGGAAAAAAAATCTTTCCAGATGACCTGTGGTAGCTGATTTTAAGCGGTCAAATGGAAGATGACTCCATTTAAAATTTTCATTTTATGTAATTTATATTACAGTTTAATCATTGGAGTTTTTAAATTACATACATTTCTACCTACTCATCAATTGGACTTAATCCACATGCAGAGGGCACAAAGCATGCACTCTGAAAGCAAATATTTACGTTTTGAGGAAGGATTAAAACTCAGGAATCTTGGGAGTAACAGAACATGATGCCTTGTGAATGACTGATTTCTCTGAAACCAACAAATTCGTGGATTTGTCTGTTATTGGTGGCACTGAGGATAGCCCTCAAATTGTGCAAGGGCACACAAAAATGCAGTGGAATATTCGAAGTATCCACACAGGGTTTTAGAAGCCAGCAGATTATAGAATTTAAAAAAGAAACCAAAATGTAGCAAAACTGTACATACACCAGAATTTCAACTGAGATATGTAAACCTTTTCTAGATTAAAAAAAGAAAGAGAAAGGCAGATGCAGTTTGAATCCTGACTTAAGGTTTATATTAACTCAGATTTTTAAAAAAAGCTTCAGTGTGCTTCCTGTGCTATGAGACTCTCAAAGGAGAAGCATAGCTTCTCAAAATTAATCTAAGCCCCAAGGGAGCAACTAGTCAGACAAAATTCAAATTCCAGTTCAGTTTTTATGAAGTGCAGCAGATCACACTGGAAGAGGGAAATGCAGAGAACTCGCAGAGAAAACACATGCTCAAACTCAGCACATATGCTGTCGTGCTTATACCAGTCCTTGGCAATTGGCTGGACAGGTCAAGACATACTTGAAAAGGTGAAGTTAAAGTAGTTTATAACAGTGCTGTGCATTCTTCAAGTAATTTAATCTTCCCTTTTCTCAATATGTGGCATGCTAGGACTAACCACAGCTTTGCATTAGCAGAGGAGGAAGAACAAAAGTATACCACTCTCAGCCATACATGACTGTGAATATCTTGAGCTAAATCTCAGGTTTCTTTGTGTATTGTCAGTGATTTAGTTAAAAGAAGAGTAATTACAGGGATTACCTTGAATACATAGCCTGAAGAGTAGAACAAAGGAGAAGTTAGCTGTGGTACAAATATCACGTAGATAAAGCAGAAGTTAGTTTACAGACACTAGTTTGAAAAGCTTACAGCGAAAAAGATTGTATTTTAAAAGAACCCTAATGAAAGCAGGAATAGAACACTTAGTCATACTTCTTTTTATTGGGATTATAATCATTCAGGAATGATATTTCATAAGGTTGTATCTTAAGAATATTTAGCCTTTTTTCCATTTTTAGATAAAATAAATACATGATAATCAGGAGACACTTGAAATCTCACAAGAAAAAACCTGAATTTAGAGAATTTCAGGCCAACTTTTAGGTTAACAAGGTACAAAACTGAAAGAAGAAACTCTAATAACATTAGCTGTAGAATTCAGAACTTGAGGATAATGTTCAGAACAGAAAATGAAAGTAAAACAATTTTGTTGCTTCTCCAGTCTGTACATCTTGCATAAATCTACTGCAAACAGTAAAGGTTTTCCCTTGCAGATGATAAATTTATTGTGACAAGAATCCATATTTGTATGTATGTATCTAACTATATATATATGTGTGTGTGTGTATGTGTACACACATGTGCATGATGTAATCAAGTTTGTATATTTTTTTCCCTCTAAAGACTTGGATTCTCGTTCAGGCAGCTAAAATGAGTTCAACATCCAGATTGTCCAATTATGATGTTTATGTCATATGAAATATTCAGTGACTTGTGCTTTTGTGAGAGAGACAGCATCAGAAACTTTGGAAAGGATTACACAAGTTCATAATACTCATAAGCAAATACTAAAAGGAATAGACAGGAATGTACCTCTAACAGGCCTTACCCAAGATTACAGATGGTGGGGTGTCGCGTTAAAAGGGAGGGTAAGGGGAGTCTGATATTCAACTAGCCTGCCAAAGCCCTTTCAAGGACTTTCACTGAAACAGTTTCGCAAAGTTGAAGCAGTAGGTAATTTATTCAAGCGACAGTTATCACAGATTCGGAATTGCCGTTGATAAATTCACTGTCTACAAAAGTTGAGCTCAAAGTAATAGTTTAGCGCTTTAGTTAACGATGTGTTCCCAGGGAACAAAGTCAGAGGCCCGACTCTTACCAAAAAGGCGTCCCTTCTTGGGGGGGGAAGAGAGGTTCAGGCGCGTCGACCCATCCGTCAGGTAAAATTCTCGCTTGGCTCCTCCTCCCAAAGGGAGTTTTCAAGTGCCAATTTTTATATGTTTGGAAATCTTTTTGCGAGGTGGGACTAAGTCAATTATTGTGTATCGATTGGCTCTTGGCATGGAATGTCGTGTCGTCAGAAGCGGGACTCAGCAGTGTGAC